>Ga0209101_1000369_pt1 | contig 37392 bp, 34 predicted proteins | sample ConPoolayeCmetaG_FD_185481 | JGI IMG/M metagenome (GOLD analysis project Ga0209101, IMG submission 185481) | Hot spring microbial mat communities from California, USA to study Microbial Dark Matter (Phase II) - Cone Pool mat layer C metaG... ...
GCTCAGGACCATGTCCCAAAACCGTGACGCTCCCGGTCTCAGCATTTGACAAGATCGGGCAGGTTTAGTATAATAGCCACTCGCTGGCAATGAGGTTCCCCCTTGAAGGCCGTTTGCGCAAAAGGGGGATTTTGTTTGTCGGCCAGAAATGTCACCGAAAAAGGGCGAAAAACGCCGGGTACAAGGATTCCACATCTTTTGTCAATTTGTTCCGGCAAGCGTGAGAACCGGGCCATGACCGGTGCGCTGATCTTTTTCGGCAAAGCCAAGAATTGTGTGGGAGGCAGGTAACGTGTACGCAATCGTAGAGACGGGCGGAAAACAATACAAGGTTAGCATCGGGCAGGCGATCGATGTCGAATTGTTACCGCAAGCGGTCGGCGACAGCCTGGAGCTGACGCCGGTGCTGATGGTTGTGGACGAGAAAAAAGTACTGGTGGGTCATCCATCGGTTGAAGGGGCCGTTGTCAAGGCAACGGTGGCCGATCAAATCAAGGGGCCCAAAGTGCGGACATTCAAATACACGGGCAAACGGTATCGTCGGCGTATAGGCCATCGGCAGCAATATACCCGCCTGCGCATTGACGAGATTACGGTAGGCTAAGGAGTGAGCAATGGCACACAAAAAAGGTGGCGGTTCGGCCAAAAATGGTCGCGATAGCATTTCCAAGCGCCGGGGCATCAAAAAGTTTGGCGGTGAATATGTCATCCCCGGTAACATCATTGTCCGGCAGTGCGGCACCCAATTTCATCCGGGTGTCAATGTTGGAATGGGCAAAGACTATACCTTGTTCTCAACTGCTGAAGGCTACGTCGAATTTGAATACATCCCCGGTAAGGGTGGCCGTAAGCAGGTGAGTGTTTATCCCAAAGGAGAATAGGCCAATGAAAAAAGGCATTCATCCGACATATTATCCGCAGGCGATCGTGCGTTGCGCGTGTGGCAACACATGGACAACCGGCTCGACCAAGCCCGAAATCACCACCGACGTTTGCTCCAAGTGTCATCCCTTTTTCACCGGCGAGCAGCGCATCGTGGACTCGGAAGGACAGGTCGACCGCTTTTACCGACGCTTGCGTCAGGCCCAAGAGCGGCAAAGCAAATAAGCGGTTCGAGATCTTGATACCTGCAGGGACAGACGGTGTCTGTCCCTGTTTTGTTAAAGGAGAAGCTATGCCCCCTTATGAAGCATCCGGTCGTATTGAGGTCATTTGCGGCAGCATGTTCAGCGGCAAGACGGAAGAGCTGATCCGCCGCGTGCGCCGCGCGCAAATCGCCCGACAAAAAGTCCAGGTGTTCAAACCGGCCCTTGACGACCGGTATGGCCTGCAAAAGATCACCTCACATAACGGTTTGTTTGTTCAGGCCGTGCCGGTGCCCGATGCCGAAACACTCCTCAATCTGGTCGAGCCGGATGCCGAAGTGGTAGCCATTGACGAGGTGCAATTCTTTGACTGGCGAGTAGCCGACGTGTGTAACACATTGGCCGCCCGTGGCGTGCGGGTGATCCTTGCCGGGCTTGATCTTGACTTTCGCGGCGAACCCTTTGGCCCAATGCCGTTGCTGCTGGCCATCGCCGAAGAGGTCGAAAAACTGCATGCCATTTGTATGGTCTGTGGCCAGGATGCCAGCCGCACCCAGCGGCTGATCAACGGCCAACCGGCCTCTTACGACGACCCGGTCATCCTGGTCGGGGCCAGCGAGGTGTACGAGGCACGTTGCCGAATGCATCATAAAGTGCCGGGCAAACCGGCCAAGTCAGAGGGCTAACCTGCGCAAACAAGATGCCGGAGGAATTGAAAATGGGGTGGCAACAATATGCATCCAAGATTTTGATCGACGAGCAAACGTTGCAAAAGCGCGTGGCCGAATTGGGCGCCGAAATCTCGCGCGACTATGCCGGCAAAAACCTGTTATTGGTTTGCGTGCTCAAAGGAGGCGTCGTCTTTCTCACCGATCTGATGCGTCAGATCACCGTGCCACATCGGATCGACTTTATGGCCATTTCCAGTTACGGCACCGGTGCACGCGAGTCGACCGGCGTGGTGCGCATTCTGATGGACCTGAGTTCAGACATCCAGGGTCAGGATGTGTTGATCGTCGAAGACATCATCGACACCGGCCACACGCTGGAATACATTTTGCGGCTGTTGCGCGCGCGTGGCCCGGCTTCGCTCAAAGTCTGTTGCCTGCTTGACAAGTCAGAACGACGCCAGGCCAACATCGAGGTCGACTATCTGGGCTTTTCCATCCCCGACGAGTTCGTATTCGGCTACGGGCTGGATGTAGACGAATTGTACCGCGAAGTGCCGGTCATTGCCGTGCTCGATCCCAGATATTACGATCAAACTGTTAGCTAGCGCTCTGTCAATATCATCAAATCATCACGGTTTATCCTCCATCATCACTGTCGTGATACCTCAGCAGGCTAAAAATCCTGCCTGTTCACATCCTCCCTGTTTCCCCGTATGAGAATCGACGGGCAGAAGCCGACCAACCGTGCGGCAATTCTGTTGATCCGGGGATTGTTTCCGATGTACAATCGCGATATGCAAAAACGATCGGAAAAGAAAAAACAGGCAGAGCATGCACTTGGCTCTGTCGGGGAGGAAAATGGATGATGGTGGGATTGTTTGCCGTTTCGGCTTTGCCGCTGACACTATTTGTGCCTCGACTGCTTGCTTCACCAACCGTCCGCGTCTACGGAGAAGCCTTTCAAGAGGCCAGAGCACGCAAAGCGTTGCACAACCACGTTGAGGTGATGGTCAACGCGCTGGTTCGCCAAGATGAGAACGCCGCACGCGAGTTGTGGGTAATCGACGAATTATCGGATCCATCGCGCGGACTGGCTCTGAGCGAGCGGCGCAAGGTGATCATCGATGAATTGCTCGCTGCCGACCTGGATGATGAATTCCAGATTCTGAACGTGCAATGGTGGAGCGCGCCATGTTGTGAAGACGGCCCCAGCGTGACCGACAGTTATTTCAACGCCGACGGGGCCCGCATCGACGTGCAATTGTACAACCGCGCCGGTTTGCCTTTTCACTACATGTTTGATATATTTGATACACCCGGTGCTGCAAACTGGGGACGGCCAGGGATGTGGGCAATCCGCGACATCTACCGGCTTTATCCGCAGCGCGAAGAACCGCTTTTCTGGCGCGCGCAATACGCGCCTACCGTACGCACACTCGATTGGCCGCCCCAGCCAACCACCAAGGAGTGAGCAATGGCCGAACTGATCATCGAGGGAGGGTATCCGCTCAGCGGCATCGTCACACCGATCGGCAACAAGAATGCCGCCCTGCCCTTGTTAGCTGCCACTCTGCTGACCGACGAGCGCATTGTTCTCCACAACGTGCCCAACATCCGTGACGTGCAAACCATGCTCGACATCCTGGCCGATCTGGGCGTCCAGATCGAGCGGTTGAGCGAACATGACCTTGCCTTGCAGGCCCAAACGATCACCAAAACCTCGCTCGATGCCGAGCTATGCAGCGAAATCCGCGCTTCTATCCTTTTTGCCGGACCGATGCTGGCCCGCTGTGGACGAGTCAAACTGCCGCCGCCGGGTGGCGACGTGATCGGACGGCGGCGGGTGGATACCCATTTTCAGGCTTTTCAAAAGCTCGGCGCATCGGTCACCATCGACGGTTGCTACCTTATCGAGACGAGGCGATTGCGTGGTGCATTCATCTTTTTGGACGAAGCCAGTGTCACCGGCACCGAAAACGCGGTGATGGCTGCCGTGCGCGCTGAAGGAGAGACCATCATCTGTAACGCCGCCGGTGAGCCGCACGTGCAAGAGCTGTGCATGTTCCTCAACCAGATGGGCGCACAGATCGAAGGCATCGGCAGCAACAAGCTGGTCATTCGCGGCGTCGAGCGGTTACACAGCGCCGAGTGGACACTAGGCCCAGACCACATCGAAGTGGGCAGTCTGATCGGCCTGGCAGCGACAACCGGCGGTGAATTGCGCATCAAAAATGCAGGCACCCAGCACCTGCATATGACCCGCCTGATGCTCAACCGACTTGGCGTGCACATCGACTACGACGGTGACGACGTGCTGGTGCCCGGCGGCCAGGAACTGTGCGTGTGTGCCGACCTGGACGGTGCAATCCCCAAGATCGATGATGGTCCATGGCCGCACTTTCCGGCCGATATGATGAGCATCGCCCTGGTGGTGGCCACCCAATCTCAGGGCACGGTGTTGATCTGGGAAAAAATGTTTGAAAGTCGCCTCTTTTTCGTTGACCGATTGATCGGGATGGGGGCCAAGATCGTGTTGTGCGACCCATGCCGGGCCGTGGTGATCGGCCCAACCCGCCTGCACGGTGCTCCGCTGGTCAGCCCGGACATCCGCGCCGGCATGGCCATGCTGATCGCCGCACTGTGCGCCCAAGGCACCAGCCGGATCAGCAACATCCAGCAGATCGATCGCGGCTATGAACGCATTGAGGTCAAATTGCAGGCGCTTGGCGCCCACATTAAGCGCGTTGAATGTTGAGGACAAGATGAGCATCCCCCAATGGCTTGACTGGGCACAACGGTTGCAGGCTATCGCGCAAAGCGGCCTGACCTACACCCAAAATGTTTTTGAAATTGAGCGGTATAAAGCGGTGCGGCAGATCGCCGCCGAAATCGTTGCCGCCCATTCCAACATGTCGTCGGAAGAAACCGAGGTGATATTTGAGCAGGAAAAAGGTTACGCCACGCCCAAGATCGACGTGCGCGGGGTAGTCTTTCAGGATGACAAGGTTTTGCTGGTCAAGGAACTCAAAGATGGCAAATGGACGCTGCCCGGCGGCTGGTGCGATGTCGGCGAGCCGCCCAGCCGGGCCACCGAGCGCGAGGTGTATGAAGAATCCGGATACCGTGTGCGGGCCACCAAGTTGCTGGCCGTGTATGACCGCAACTTGCACGATCACCCGCCCACACTGATGCACATCTACAAACTTTTTTTTCTGTGTGAGCTGCTCGGCGGCGAAGCGACCACCAGCATCGAAACCGGCGGGGCCGAATTTTTTGCCCAAGATGCCTTGCCACCGCTGTCAACCGGCCGAACGACCGAATCGGAATTGCACCGCTTTTTTGAGCATCTCAGGCATCCCGAGTGGCCGACCGATTTTGATTAAAAGTGGACAAGGGAAGAGTAGACAAGGGGAAAGCAGACGGAAAGGCGCAGAGAATTTTCTCTGCGCCTTTGTGTTTGCCGAACGTAACTCCCCAGGCTGTTTCGGGCTGTGGCCGATCTCTGACCGATCCCCATTTCGGACACGGCCTGGAGACCGGCCCGAGCCGAGTTGGGACGCAGCGCGCTGCGCCCCAACTCTCCAGGTGATCTCGGGGATTTAGCGAGTCTCCAAAATATACTGGTTGACAATCGCTTCCAGCATTTCTTGCCGTCCGGAGGCATTGGTGATCTGGTCATGCTCCAGGGCATAGGCCTCCAGTTCTTTCAGCCCCACCTTGCCGGCGACAATGTCGGCGCCGATGCCGCGCTCAAAACTGGCATACCGCTCGGCAATCGCCTGTTCGATCACCCCGTCTTCCAACAGCTTGTGCGCCACCACCAGCCCACGCGCAAAGGCATCCATTCCGGCGATGTGGGCCATAAACAGGTCTTCAGGGTAGAAAGAACCCCGGCGGACGTGCGCATCAAAGTTGAGTCCACCGGTTGTAAACCCGCCCATGCTCAAAATTTCGTACATGGCCAGTGTGGTCACATACAGGTCGGTGGGGAATTGGTCGGTATCCCAGCCGAGCAGCAGATCACCCTGATTAGCGTCAACGCTGCCCAGCATGCCGTTGATCCGCGCAAAGCGCAATTCGTGCTGCAAAGTATGCGCGGCGAGGGTGGCATGGTTGGCCTCGACATTGAATTTAAAGTATTTTTCAAGACCGTAGCTTTTCAAAAAGGCCAGTGCGGTCGCGCAGTCAAAATCATACTGATGCTTGGTCGGCTCTTTGGGCTTGGGTTCGATGTAAAAAGGCCCTTTGAAGCCGATTTCTTGGGCGTAATCGACGGCCATATGCATAAAGCGGGCCAGATTGTCCAGCTCGAACTTCATGTTGGTATTCAACAGGGTCTCGTACCCTTCGCGTCCGCCCCAAAAGACATATCCCGCGCCGCCCAATTCTTGGGTGATTTCCAACGCTTTTTTCACCTGCGCCCCGGCAAAAGCGAACACATCGGCATTACATGTGGTCGCCGCGCCGTGCATATAACGCGGATGAGAAAAGAGGTTGGCTGTGCCCCACAGCAATTTGACCCCGGTTGCCACCATCAGCTCTTTGGCCATTGCCACCATCTGATCAAGCCGACGGTTGGTCTCGCGCAGTGTATCCGCTTCGGGGGCAATATCGCGGTCATGGAAACAAAAATACTCGACCCCCAACTTGGTCAAGAACTCGAACGCAGCCTCCATCGTGGCCTTGGCCTTGTCCATCGGATCGGTGATGTGATTCCATGGACGAACCATGGTGGCCGCACCAAAGGGGTCGATCCCTTCCCCCTTGAAAGTGTGCCAATAGGCCACCGAAAATTTAAGGTGTTCCTTCATCCTTTTGCCGCCGACCACCGCGTCGGGGTTGTAATACTTGAAAGCCAGCGGGTTTTTAGATGTCGGCCCTTCGTACTGTATCTTGGAAATGCCCTTGAAATACTCCATCTTTCCTCCCTATTCTCTATTCTTTTTTGTCATCCAGACAATTAACGACACAATCAGCCCCACTCCCAAAGCCGCACCGAGCAAAAGCATAATCAGCCGGGTACGATCTTGGGTCGTTTGGGAAAGCGTCGGCGCAGCAGGCAGGGCAATCTGCTGCTCCGGCGGAGGAATATCCGGCAGTTCTTCTACCGGAATTTCCTGAAAGCGTGTGCCCTCTTCGATCAACATCACCGGAATGTCATCGCGGATGGGATATTTGCGGTTGCAATCGAAGCAGATCAACCAATTACCATAATGCTCGAGCTGGCCTGCTTCAGGCCCGTTGCGCACGCAATTGGGGCAGCGCAAGATGTCGAGTAATTCTTGACTTACCATATCACCGTTCTCCTTTTTTCATACTTGTAGACCTCAATTGAGTTGTGAAGTCGAGACTTTAGAGCTCATCCGAAAAACCGTACAAGCAGCATCTCACTATGTTTATATCGACGCATATCGACGCATAGGGATGCGTCGATTACGTTTTTCGTTAGCCGGAGCATTGCACCTGAGGGCTTTCGTCAGATACTCTCTTGGTCTACTGGAACTCGTTATCAGGTACGCTCCCGCAAGTGGAATGATCGGCGGGAGAAAACCGGTCGGTTGCTCTTGACCGTGTTATCTGCCGACCAGCGGAATCAAGAAATTGGGCAGGCAGCCTTTGGGTTGAGAAGGTGTGTCGCTGCTGCCCCCGCCGGGGCTTTCCGGCGTTTCACCCGGCACACCCGAGCGGATCGCATGGTAGGCGTGTTCGGCCTGGGCACGGCCTGCCCCTTGCGCGTTGGGGTCCTGACCCAGGTTCAGTGCCGTGTCCATCAGCGCCTTTTTGACCTGCTGAGGAGTCAGACCGGGTTGGGCCTGCAACAAAAGTGCCGCCAGGCCGGAGGCATGCGGTGTCGCCATGCTGGTGCCCGAAGCGGCGGTATAGAGATCGCTCACCGGGCGGCCCATACCGGTCCCGGCTGCGCGTGCCGAAACGATGTCGGTGCCGGGGAAGCAAATGTCCGGCTTGATTCGACCGTCGGCGGTGGGGCCTCGTGAGGAAAAACGGGCGATGCCATCGGCGCGGTCGGTCGCGCCGACGGTGATCACATCGGCGGCTGCGCCTGGTGAACCGACCGTCCTGCCGGTCGGCCCGGCGTTGCCGGCGGCAACGCAGACGACAATACCCCGCGCTACCGCCGCATTGCAGGTCATGGACAGCGCGTCGCTGCCATCACTGCTGCCGGCACCGCCCAGGGAGAGGTTGATCACCTGCACGCCCTGCTCAACGGCCCACTCGACGCCGGCCATTACCGTGCTCATCGAACCGCCGCCGTTTTTATCGAGCGAACGGGCCACGTAAAGTAACGCCTCTGGAGCAACACCACGATATCTGCCGCCAAGCGCGCTGCCGCTGCCGGCGACAATGCCGGCCACGTGGGTGCCGTGGCCGTTTTCGTCCACCCAACTGCCGCCGACAAAGCTGGCTCCGGCCGCAATACGCCCTTGAAAGTCGGGATGATTGGGATCGATGCCGGTATCGACAATGGCCACTTTGATCCCTGTGCCGCGATAGCCGGCATTCCAAACCGGCGGCACGCCGATGTGCGACACCGATTGGTCGAGGCAGGTGTGGATTTCTTCGTCAAGCCAGATGTACTCGATCTCGTCCCGGTCGGTCAGGTCGGCAATCAGATCGCCGGTGGTTTGGGTGGCCACGGTTGGGGTCAATTTGAACACAAACTGTGCCCATACGTTTTCGGCAACGGCCTGTGAGCGAATCACATTGGGCTTGTAACGGATGATGATCGGAATGGCTGCAACGGCTCTCATTCCCAGCGTTTCCGCACCGGCCGCTTCGAGCCTTTGTAGCAAATTGGGTGCCAGCTTACTTTTGTCCATCGGTTTTTCCCCCTTGAGGCATTATGGTGATCGTCTGATCGGGTTCGATCTTGACAATCCAGGGTAAAGGAAGTAAATCGAGCAAACATTGTGCAGGACCGTTGACGGCAACCGTCTGGGTCAGGCGAAAAGCGCGGGTGACCGATAGACCGGTGCGCTCGAGCTGTGGCACATACAACTGAGGATCGCCATCAACGTGAACAATGGCCGCGACGGTCGCCTGCGGGGCCGTCTGCCATGTTTCGATCCATTCCGGTTTGGCTTTCACATCAGATTCCTTTCTTTGCCAAGACAAATCATGATCCAAATCATACCATAGCCCCCCAAGCAGGTCAAGCGCCGGTTTTGCCATTTCGGGCCGAACGGCTATAATGGGCCAGATTCGTGGAGCAGAATCTCGATGAGCGAACAAATCACCCAGACTCGTATTGGAAAACGTTTTCTCGGCAACACGGCCTTGGTTATGGGCGCATTTGTGTTCAGTCGCCTGCTGGGGCTGGCCCGTGAGGCGATTTTGGGGGCCGCATTCAGCGCCGGCAATGAGATGGATGCTTTTCGCGCGGCCACGCGGGTGACGGAAACGCTGTATGTGTTGGTGGCAGGCGGGGCGCTGGGATCGGCGTTCATCCCCACGTTTACCGCTTATCTGGCCAGGGGCGAACGGGAAAGCGGCTGGCAGGTGGCCAGCGCGGTGATCAATCTGGTTTTTCTGGTCACCCTGATCGCGGCGGTGGGCACGGCGGTGATGGCCCCCTGGCTGGTTACGACCGTGCTGGCCCCCGGCTATGACGCGCCAACCCAGGCGCTGACCGTGTCACTGCTGCGCTGGACGTTGCTTTCGACGGTTGTGTTTGGCGTCAGTGGGCTGATCATGGGCATCCTCAATGCCAACGACCACTTTTTTGCCCCCGCGTTAGCCCCAAGTCTGTACAACCTGGGAATCATCCTCGGCGCGACGGTGCTGGCGCGGTGGTGGGGCATCCATGGTGTCGCCATCGGCACGGTGCTCGGTGCGCTCTTGCACCTGCTGATTCAGCTTCCGGCGCTGCTCAAACTCGATTGGCGTTATTCGCCCACGTTGGGGCTGCACCTGGAAGGTGTGCGCGAGGTCGGCCGGTTGATGGGGCCGCGTGTGCTCGGTCTGGCCGTAACCCAGTTTCATTTTTGGGTCAACACCAACCTGGGTTCGCGCATTCCGGTCGCCGGCGTGGTCGCCGCGCTGACCTGGGGCTGGCAACTGATGCTTTTGCCACAAGGGATTTTCGCCCAGGCCATTGCCACGGTCGCCTTTCCAACCTTTTCGGCCCAGGCGGCACGCGCCGATCGGGCCGGCTTGCGCACGGCCATTGCCTCGGTGTTGGGATTTGTGCTCTTTCTCACCCTGCCGGCCACCATCGGGCTGATCTTGCTCGGCCGCCCCCTGGTGCAGATGCTGTTTATGCGCGGTCGCTTTGACGCGCAGGCAGTCGAAATGGTGGTCTGGGCGCTAAACTGGTATGCGATCGGTCTGGCCGCGCATTCGGGGCTGGAAATCATCACCCGCGCCTTTTACGCCCTGCACGATACGTGGACTCCGGTTGGGGTCGGCAGCCTGGCGATGACTCTGAACGTTCTGTTGAGCATCGTTTTGGCCCGCCTTTTTAGTCTGTTCGACGCCGGAGAACGCCCCTGGCTGGGGCTGGGTGGGCTGGCACTGGCCAATTCGGTGGCCACAACGCTGGAAACGCTGAGCCTGACCTGGCTGCTGCGTCGACGACTTGGCGGGCTGGACGCACGCCAACTGTGGCACTCGCTATGGCGAACGCTGGCCGCGTCGGCGGCAATGGGGTTGGCCCTGTGGGGGATACGGATATGGTTAACCGATGCCGCCCCATGGCTGGTCGGCGGCGTAGGGTTGGCACTCGGCGCGACGATCTTTGCGCTCGGTGCAGGGCTGTTCCGCTCTCCCGAAGTGGTACAGGTGATGCGTCTTTTGCGTCGGCGTGTCGATCATTCGCGCTTGCGGTAGCCGCGACCGGGTCGCCGCGGCTGGGCGGGCAGAATTTTGGTCACCCAGGCATCAAATTCGGCATCCGATGCGGCGATCTCGCGCCATTCTTCGGTCGGCATTTCATAGGCTGCCGTTTTGAGCTTTTGCACCCCCCTTTTGCCCACCCGATCTTCCAGGCTGCGATACCAACGCGGGTGCAAAGCGCGCGGCTGCCAGACTCCGACCACCAACACGAGAATAAAGGTGATGCCGGCGGCATAGCCGAAATACACGGCATTGGCCACGACATAGTTGAGCAAAAAGACCATCCCCCCCAGCACAAAAACCACGCTCAACAGCACCCCGGCAGCCGGATAGGGATAACGCTCGCGATGGCTGAGTTGCCGCCACCAGCTCTTGTCGGTTGAAAAGTGCATTTTGAGGCCACGAAAGCCAAACCATAGCCCGTAGCCAATCATCGCCAGTCCGATCAATTCTGCGATTTGTTGCATGGTATCCTTGCCTTCTCCACACCTGATTTAACCTATCCGAAAAGACGCATAGGGATGCGTCGGCTGCGGTTTCAGTCTGGGCTACGTTACCGCCCCGGATAGTTGGGTGCTTCTTTGGTGATGATCACGTCGTGCGGATGGCTTTCGATCAGGCCGGCGTTGGTGATACGCACAAAGCGGGCCTTTTCAACCAGTTCTTGCAGGTTGGCCGCACCGACATAGCCCATCCCCGAGCGCAAACCGCCCATCAACTGAAAGATGTATTCGGCCAGCGTGCCCTTGTAAGCCACCCGCCCTTCGATCCCCTCCGGCACCAGTTTGCCGGCTTCGTGCTGTCCTGAAGCATAGCGATCGCGTCCGTACCCCTGCATTGCCCCCAACGACCCCATACCGCGATACTCTTTGTAATAACGGCCTTCGTAGATGATCAATTCGCCGGGGCACTCGGCCAGCCCGGCCAGCAGTGAGCCGAGCATCACCGTATCGGCGCCGGCCGCCAGGGCTTTGACGATGTCGCCCGAATATTTGATGCCGCCGTCGGCGATGGTGGGGATGTTGTGTTTGCGCGCTTCTTCGGCGCAATCGAGGATGGCAGTGAGTTGGGGCATTCCGGCACCGGCAACGATGCGGGTGGTGCAGATTGACCCTGCGCCGACGCCGATCTTGACCGCATCTGCGCCGGCCAAGATCAAATCGCGCGTGCCTTCGGCGGTGACAACATTTCCGGCGATCACCGGCACGCCGGGGGCTACCGCCTTGATCCGTTCGATTGCCTTGAGCACCCCCCGGCTATGGCCGTGTGCCGTGTCGATGACCAGCACATCGACGCCGGCGTGATACAGTGCCGAAGCGCGCCCTTCCAGGTCTGGCCCAACACCAACCGCCGCGCCGACCAGCAGCCGTCCGCGCGCATCGGTTGCCCGGTTGGGATAATCGATCTTTTTCTGAATGTCCTTGACCGTGATCAACCCTTTCAGGTAACCGTGCTCGTCAACCAGGGGGAGCTTTTCGATCCGGTGTTTGCCCAAAATGGCTTTGGCTTCTTCCAACGAGGTGCCGATGGGGGCAGTAATCAGGTTTTCGCGGGTCATATACTCGTACACCGAGCGACTCAGGTCTTCGACAAAGCGCACATCGCGGTTGGTGAGAATGCCAACCAGTTTGCCCTCTTCGGTGATCGGCACGCCGGAAATGCGGTAACGCGACATCAGTTCTTCGGCCTCGGCCAGCGTCGCACTGGGCGGCAGGGTAAACGGGTCAACGATCATGCCGGATTCAGAGCGCTTGACTTTGTCCACTTCGGCGGCTTGTTCGACCGCGCTCATGTTGCGGTGGATGATACCGATCCCACCTTCGCGGGCCAGGGCAATCGCCAGCCGCGCCTCGGTGACGGTGTCCATCGCCGCCGAAAGCACCGGAATGTTGAGCCGGATGTTGCCGGCCAGGCGGGTTTGCAGGCTGACTTCAGAAGGTAACACCTGGCTGTAGCCGGGCAAAAGCAATACATCGTCAAAGGTCAACGCTTCGGGAAACGTTTGTCTCGTCATTTTGGACCTCCTGAGCAAAACTTGGCTCTGAGAGCCTATCCGAAAAACCGTACAAGCGGCATCCCTATGCCGCTTATACCGACGCATCGGGATGCGTCGGTTACGTTTTTTCGGATCGGCCTTGAGTATATCCCAAACCGGCGAAAAAGCCAAAGCGGGATAAAAACTGCGCCGGGCTGTTTTCCCGGCGCAGATGAACCCAATAAGAGCCTATCCGGAAATCGTAACCGACATATCCCTATGCATCGGCTACGTTGTCGAACAAGCTCTACACATATCCAGACCGCTAAGGTCCTATTAGCATGATGTCATCGATGTAAAAGAGCGGCTGGACTGCACCGCTCCAAGACATCAGTTGAAAAGTACCGTGCCTAAGCCTCCATCATACTTGCACCGGCCAATTCCAGCGAATCGGCCAGGTAGCAGGCGACCCAGTGGCCGGGGCGAATTTCGCGCAGATGTGGAGCTTGCTCGGCGCAAAGGGGCTGCATATACCGGCATCGCGGATGGAAATAGCAGCCGCTTGGTGGATTCGACGGGTCGGCAATTTCGCCTTCCAGGCGGATGCGCGTGCGTCGATCGCGCAAGCGGGGGTTTTGAATCGGCACCGCCGACATCAGCGCTTCGGTGTAAGGATGTTTGGGGGTCATAAACAGGGCATTGACCGGCGCCACTTCGACGATCTTGCCCACATACATCACGACCACGCGGTCGCAGATGTAGCGGATCACACTCAGGTCGTGAGAGACAAACAAATAAGTGAGCTGCAAGTCCTGGCGCAGACTTTCCATCAGGTTGAGCACCTGCGCGCGGACAGACACATCCAGTGCCGAAACGGCCTCATCGCAGACCACCAGCTTGGGCATGGTGACCAACGCGCGGGCCAGGCCGATACGCTGCCGTTCGCCACCGCTAAAAGCGTGTGGATAACGGCGGATGTATTCCGGGCGCAACCCCACCCGCACCAAAGCCTCACGCACACGGTCTTCCATCTCGGTACGGCTGACCTCTTCCAGATTGCGCAGCGCCTCGCCGACGATCTCGAACACCGGCATACGCGGATTGAGAGATGAATAGGGGTCTTGAAAGATCATGCGAATTTCGCGTCGGTAGGGCTTGAGTTCGGCTTCATCGAGCGTGGCCAGGTCGACCGGCTGACTGCCATTGGCGTAATAGAGAATCGAGCCACTGGTCGGCTTGTAGGCGCGCACAATCGTCCGTCCGACGGTTGTTTTGCCACATCCGCTTTCGCCTACCAGCCCCAACGTCTCCCCACGGGCAATTTCAAAATTGATATCGTCGGCTGCACGGACATAGCCCTTTACAGAGCCAAAGATACCTTTGACAATAGGAAAGTACATCCTGAGATCGCGCACCTGTAACAAAGGTGGCTCGGTCGAGAGCGGCTTGGGAATGGTTTGTTCGTTCATAGTTTTATCTATACCTGTTTTTTATACGTCAAGAGACTATCCGAAAACCTGTTTTCGGATACCCTCTAAGGCTCGTACAACAGACAACGCACCCGATGTCCCGGTGATACTTCGCTCATCCCCGGCTCCCGCTCTTTGCATTCCGGCATGACCCGGTCGCAGCGTGGGTTAAAGGTACAGCCGGATGGACGACGGAAGGGGTTGGGCACCATCCCGCGGATCGGCGACAACGGCTCCCGTTGAGCAGTTACCTTGGGAATTGAGCTGAGCAAAGCCTGTGTGTAAGGGTGCTTGGGCGAATTAAAGAGCGTATCGGCATCAGCCTGTTCAACCACACGGCCCAAATACATCACCGCCACATCATCGGCAATCTCGGCCACCACCCCCAGGTCGTGGGTAATGAACATGATCGCCATATCATAGCCGCGTTGGAGGTCGAGCATCAGGTCGAGGATCTGCGCCTGAGTGGTCACATCCAGTGCCGTAGTCGGCTCGTCGGCGATGAGCAGACTGGGATTACACGACAGAGCCATCGCGATCATCGCCCGTTGACGCATTCCACCGCTCAGCCGGAAGGGATACTCGTCAACCAGCCGTTCCGGACGGGGAATGCGCACCCGGTCGAGCATTTGAATGGCCAATGTTCGGGCCTGATCTTTGGAAAGCCCCTGGTGCAGGCGAATCACTTCCATGATTTGATCGCCGATGGTGTGCAATGAACTGAGGCTGGTCATCGGCTCTTGAAAGATCATCGAAATCTCGGCCCCGCGGATGGCACGAATTTCCGGCCCGGTCGGGTTGAGTTGGGCAATGTCTTTCGGATGCAACGGGTCACCGTTCCACAGAATTTTGCCACTCACAATGCGCCCCGGTTTGGGCACAATCCGCAAGGCAGCTTGAGCCATCACACTTTTACCGCAGCCGCTTTCACCAACCACGCAAAGAGTGCGTCCACGTTGAATGGGCAAGTCAACGCCATCAACTGCTTTGACCACCCCCTCATCGGTAAAAAAGTGCAAACGAAAATCTTGATATTCCATCAATATGTCAGCCATAACCCCATCCTACGTTGCGTATGGGTCGGCTGCATCGCGCAGACCGTTGCCCAAAAAGTTCATCGAGAGCGTGACAATGACCACCGCCCCGGCCGGAAAGAGCAGCCATGGGAAACTGGCTACGGTGACAATCTGGCGGGTGTCCTGGAGCATAATTCCCCAGCTGACCACCGGTGGACGCAAACCCACACCCAGGTAACTGAACACCGTCTCGTTGAGGATCATATAAGGGATCGAGAGGGTGATCGAGGCAATGATATGACTCAAAAAGGAAGGAATCATGTGCTTGGTGATCAACCGAAAGGTGCTGGCCCCGTCCAGGCGAGCGGCGAGAATGAAATCTTCGGTGCGCAAAGCCAGGAAACGCCCCCGCACCACGCGAGCCATACCCACCCAGGTGACAAAGGACAACAGAATCGAAACCACAAAATAAACCCGCACCGGCTTCCAGTCGATCGGGATCACCGCAGCCAGAGCGAGCAAAATGGGCACCTGAGGCACCGATTGTAAAATCTCCATAAAGCGCTGGATCAGGTTATCAATCCAACCGCCCATCAAACCAGAAATGCCTCCCACCACCAGACCGATGACCAGGCTGGTAAACACCCCGATCAACCCAACCGTGAGTGAAACACGCGCGCTATAAATGATTCTGCTGAACACATCGCGGCCACTGCGGTCGGCGCCAAGCGGGTAAAACGGCTCGTTGACATTGGGAGGGCCAAACAGGCGCAACCGGGCCGGAAACAGCCCCAACCATTTGTACGGCTCACCCCGAACGAAAAACCTGACCGGAATACGGGTTTCGTAATCCACAGCAAAGATCTTTTTCAGTGAACGCGGATCACGCTCAAATTTGTAGCCGTAAACAAAGGGCCCTTGCCATTTGCCCTCATGGAAAAAATGAATCGTCTGCGGTGGCGCATAAACATAGTCTTTTAGGAACCAAACCGATGATTTAGGTGCAAAAAACTCGGCGTTGATGGCAATCAGATAGGTCAAAATGACCACAATTCCGCCGACCACCGCCAGACGGTCTTTGCGAAACTTCCACCACATCAACAGCCACTGCGACGCGGCCTCGATGCGGGTTTCATCTTCTTGTGCCCGATACATTGACTGCTCAGGCAAAGGCTTGTTACGTTTGAACCATTTTGTCATGATATTCCTCACCCGGAAAACGGCTTTTCTACCAGGCTGTTACTGCAAGCGAATACGCGGGTCAAGCATTGCCAACAACAAGTCGGAGATAAAAGTACCGACAATGGTCAAGCCACTCAGCAGCAAAATGAACCCGGCAGCCACATATTGGTCTTGCTGCATCAGCGCACCATAGAGCACCGGCCCCGCAGTAGGCAGATTGAGCACAATCGAGACAATAGTCTCGCCGGAAACAAGCGAGGGCAACATCCAGCCGATGGTGCTGATAAAGGGGTTGAGGGCATGCCGGACCGGATACTTCCACAGCAAACGCGCTTCACTTAACCCCTTGGAGCGAGCCGTGATCACATAAGGCTTGTTCAATTCATCAAGCAGGTTGGCGCGCATCGTTTGCACCAACCCGGCAATGCCGCTCAGGCTCACCACCAACGCCGGAATCCACAGATGTTGCAAGAGATCCAGCACCTTGGCGAATGACCAGGGCGCATCGACATATTGAGGGGAAAAGAGGCCGATCGCGGCCCGGTCAAACCAGCGGTAGCTGAAATAGAGCGCGATCAGGGCTAACACAAAGTTGGGAACGGCCAGGCCGAAAAAGCCGAGAAAAGAAGCCCCATAATCAAAAACCGAGTATTTTTTGACCGCCGCGTAAATGCCCAGCGGCAGTGCAATGGCCCAGATCAACAAAAAGGAGGCCAGAGACATCGTTGCCGACATCGGCAGACGTTCCAGGATCATCTCACGGGCATCGCGCTGATAAGTAAACGACCAGCCGAAATTTCCATCGAGCAAAATCCGGCGCATCCACTTGTAGTATTGGAGATAAAAGGGATCGCCAAAGCCGTAGGCCTCGCGCATACGTTGTTCCCATTCGGGTGGAACCTGTCCGCCCGACATTTGGCGAATGCGGTTGACCGTATCGGTCACATAGTCACCGGGCGGCAATTGGATCACGCCAAAAGACACCACCGAAATGATAAAGAGGGTAAAGAGCGCATACCCAAAACGACGCAAAAGGTACTTCCACACCGGTTACAACTCCTTGCCGATGACCAGCCCCTGAGTATTCTGCACCGGCCTTGCAGCCGGTGCAGAAACATAAGGAGGTCAGATGAACCCGCACGAAAACCTTGTTTCTGATCTAGTCGCATCGAAACCAGGTTTTCGATGCGGTTCTACACGTTTACTTGAGGTACCACTGCTCAGGACGGATGATCTTGTGTACGCCTTCCAGCCAGCCGTCCCAGTAGCCATCGGGCACATTGCCCAGGCGGGTGCTCAGCGGCTGATAGCCCGGCCCAGGCCGCGAGATACCGATGGTCCAGAAATACTCGGCCGACTTTTCCATGATCTTTTTCATGGCCTCGATCTGCTTCTCAACGGTCGGCTGCTGGATCGCCTTCAGATACATCTCGCGCACTTCTTTGGCATAATCAGGCGGCTCGACCGCGTACTCATCCTCGCCGGTTGTGTCATGAAACCACTTGACCCAACCCCAGGCAAACATACTCCACCACCCATCGGGCACATGCCAGCGCGGGTCGAGAATGGCCGTCAGACCGGCGCCACCTTCACCACCGTGGAACAGATACATCTCGAAAGAGTTGTTCTTGCGACGCGACTCGTTGAACACGGCGTCGGTGACCGCATCGAGTTGCACTTCCACGCCCACGGCTTTCCAGTAAGAGATGAGCATTTCGGCCACCTGCACATAGTGCGTGCCGTAAGACAGGTCATTGGTGACAGAAAAGATCGGGACAAAACGCTTGCCATCCGGACCCAGGCGGTATCCTTCGGCGTCCTTGTTAGGCAACACCTTGTCCAGATACTCGTTGGCTTTTTTGACATCGTATTCGATGTATTGCTCGCAGAGTTGCTTATTATAAAGCGGCGAACTCTCCAACGGGCAGACCTGGGCCGGCTTGCCTTGCCCTTTGAACACCACTTCGATGATCTCATCGCGGTCAATCGCATAAGACATACCGATGCGGAAGTTCTTGTCGTTAAAGACCTGGTTCTTGACCGGATCCTGGAAGCTCAGGTTAAAGTGGATCGACTGGGTGTTGCCACCATCTGGCCACGTTTGGACCACACGGATCGGCTTGCCGGCATCCATCGCTTCGTAATACAACTCGCGGTTCAGAGCACCAGGGTCCTTGATCCAGTCGAGGTCACCGTTGAGCATGGCAAAGGTCCGGCTCTGATCATCCTGGAATGAAGTGCCGATAATCTGGTCGATGTACGGGAGCTGGTTGCCCTCGGTGTCCACCTTCCAGTAGTAGGGGTTACGTTCCAGGATGATGGTGGTGCCGGTGCCCAGCGGCTGGACGGTCATCCATGGGCCAAGGGTAGGCAGGTTGGGGTCTTCAAAGAAACGCTGCGGGTTACCCCATGTATCGGGAGCCTTTTTGAAGAACAGCGCGGTCCAGTTTTCTGCCGTGGGATCGGCCTTGACCAGCTCGTCCACATTGGGGTTGTATTTCTTGTGGAACTGCTTGAGATAATGGGCCGGGTATTGAGTGAACTGACGCCCAGACCAGGTGGCCAACACGTACAGGAACGTGCCGTAGGGCTTGGGGAAGATGAACTTGATGGTATAGTCATCAATCACCTGCACCTTGAACCCTTCACGCATAGAAGTAGGAATCCAGTCGCCACCCAAACCGCCGGGAAACAGCTCTTTGTTGGCAAGCACATCTTCAATAAAGAAGCGCAGGTCTTCCGAGGTGAACGGCTCGCCATCCGACCACTTCATCCCTTTGCGCAGATAAAAGGTGTACTCGGTGACATCGGGGCTGATATCCCACCCGGCAACGGCGTTTGGCTCGATGCTGTTAAAGTCGGGTCGCCAGATCACCAGATGATCCCAACCGGCCAGGTAGAGCAAGCCACCCCACGCCGCGCTTTGGCCGACAAAGCCAAAGCGGAGCGATCCACCATAAGCGCCTTGCTCGACCAGCGGTTCCACCACCATCGGGTTGCTGGGCAAACGCTCTTCAACCGGCGGCAGCTTGCCACGCTCAACCAGGTTGGTCAGCATCGGCGATTCTTTGAACTTGACCGGAATCGGAGTCGCGGTGACCACTTTTTCGATTTCGACCGGCTTTTCAACGATCTTGGTCACCTCTTCTTTGACCACTACGGTCTCTTTGACCACCTTTTCTTTTTCGACAACTTTGGTGACTTCTTTTTCTTTCTCTACAATGACGGTTTTGGGCTGGCAGGCAGTCATGAACACCAGCACAACGACAGTCAACAAGCTCAAAAATCTGAGTTTACGCATGTTTTCCTCCTTTAAAAAAATCAAGTGAACTCGTTATTGAAGAAAAGCAGCGACTAATTTTGTCTTTTTCCTCCTTTCTTTATCGAAAACAAGTTGACCAACCCAACGCCAACCGGAGTCCCGTTCAACGGCAACCGAGATCACCGGCCTGGCGGACAAACCGAATCACGAATCACCAGTTGCGTCGCTACGTTCAAGGTCACTTTGGGCATGGCGGGCATCTGCACCCGTGCGACCAGTTGGCAGACACTGATCACACCTAACCAGCTTTTGTGGACATGCACGGTCGTCAAGGCAGGGGTCACTTCGCGGGCCAGATCGATGTTATCAAAGCCCATCACCGACAGGTCACGCGGCACCGCCAGCCCCATTTCGCGGGCTCCACTGAGCACGCCAAGCGCCGAAAGGTCGTTGCAACAAAAAACGGCCGTCACCTCAGGATATTTGTGAAGCAGTTGTCGCAAGGCCGCAACGCCCTCTTCACGACTTAGCCCAGATGGCTGAATGCAGGCCTCAAGCGCATGCTTTGCCAAGGTCTGACAATAACCGATCTTGCGTTCCTGAACGCCGGGCGGCGATTGTTCGTTCCAGCCGATCAGGCCGATATGCGTGTGCCCCTGGCGGATCAGATATTCGATCGCCGACGCCGCAGCCGGAGTATTGTCAATCACCACACTGTCAAAGGGAAGATGGGGGGCATAGCTGTCGACCAGGACAATCGGCACATCGATATGTCGCTGAAACAGATCAACGGTTTCTTCGATAAATGTCCCGGCCAAAATCAATCCATCGATCTGTTGTTCATTCAACATCGCCGGCCAGATCACCGGATGGTTGGATGGATCCACTTCGACCGAAGCATACATCAAGCTGATCTGACGTCGTTGACATTCCTTTTCTACACCGGCTTGAATGTGCGAATAAAAAGGATTGATTTCAACCGGCAAACCCAAATCGTGCTTGGTGAGCAAACCGATGATTTTGAGAGGAGGTGGTTCAGGAAGTTCACCGTTTTCCTTGAACGAGTAACCCAGCGTCCGTGCTGCATCAAGAACCCGCGCACGTGTCTCCGCAGAGACACCGGGACGGTTGTTCAATGCCTGGGAAGCCGTTCCTATCGAGACTCCTGCATGCTGGGCTACATCGCGCAAGGTCACCGAATCGGCCATGTCAGCACCTTTCAGGTGAGTGAGTGAACTTTTTACTGAACGGTTCAGATTATACCCAAAATTTTCAGATTGTCAAATCGCGACTAGTACATTTAAACTAATGCCCATGTACGGATACAAGTAAGAGCTGTCCTCCAAAATCATTGTTTCTTCGCATCGATAACGAGTATCGGCATGAAAAATTTGCCCAGAATAGCGAGCAAACCATTTGGCTCTATGACCATTCTTGCTCCTGGACCTGAGCTGTGATAAAATGGTTGACCTATCAGGCCGCTTGCGGCCCAGACCAATGGACTTAGAGCCTATCCGAAAAACCGTACAAGCGGCATCCCTATGCCGCTTGTACCGACGCATAGGGATGCGTCGGCTGCGTTTTTCGGATAGGCCCTTAGGAATGAGGAGAAAATCAATGGCCGACAAACTCACCCCCCGTAGCCAGGATTACAGCAAATGGTACACCGAGGTCATCCAGCGTGCCGAGCTGGCCGACTATGCCCCGGTCAAGGGGTGCATGGTGATCATGCCCTATGGCTATGCGCTGTGGGAAAACATCAAAGAGGGACTCGACCGCCGTTTCAAGGCCACCGGACACAAAAACGCCTATTTTCCGCTCTTTATCCCGATGAGCTTTTTGCGCAAAGAAGCGGAGCACGTAGAAGGCTTTGCCCCCGAACTGGCCATCGTCACCCACGGTGGCGGCAAAGAACTGGAAGAACCACTTGTCGTCCGCCCCACTTCTGAAACGGTGATCGGCCACATGTACGCCAAGTGGATTCGTTCTTACCGCGACCTGCCGGTGCTGATCAACCAGTGGGCCAATGTAGTCCGCTGGGAAATGCGCACCCGCCTTTTTTTGCGCACCACCGAATTTCTGTGGCAAGAAGGGCATACCGCCCATGCCACCGCCGAAGAAGCCATCGAAGAAACGTTGCGTATGCTCGACGTGTATGCCGATTTTGCCACCCAAGATGCAGCCATTCCGGTGATCAAGGGGCGCAAAAGCGAAAGCGAAAAGTTTGCCGGCGCGGTGCAGAGCTATTCCATTGAAGCAATGATGGGCAATAAATGGGCTTTGCAGGCCGGCACCTCGCACTTTTTGGGACAAAATTTCGCCAAAGCGTTCGACATCACCTATCTTGACCGCAACAACGAATTGCAATACTGCTGGACGACCAGTTGGGGCGTTTCGACGCGCATGGAGGGCGCCGTGATCATGACCCATGGTGACGATCAGGGCCTGATTTTGCCCCCCCGCCTGGCCCCGATTCAGGTTGTGGTGGTGCCCATCTGGCGCGATGACGGCCAAAAAAGCGCCGTGTTGGAAACCGTACAACAAGTCAAAGGAATGCTCGAAGGCGTGCGCCTGGAAGTTGATGACCGCGAAGAGTATACTTCGGGTTGGAAGTTCAACGAGTGGGAACTGCGTGGTGTGCCCTTGCGCATCGAGATCGGCCCTAAGGATGTGGAAAAGAGACAGGTGGTATTGGCCCGACGTGATTTGCCCGGCCGAGAAGGCAAATCGATCGTTCCGCTAGACGGCCTGAACGCACGCGTGACCGAACTGCTGGAAACGATCCAGCGGGCAATGTACGACCGGGCATTGGCTTTCCGCCAGGCCAATACCGTTGAGGCGACCACCTATGAAGAGATCGTCGAGGCCGTGCAAGACCATTTCGTTTACGCCTACTGGTGCGGCGATCCGGCCGATGAGGTGCGGCTCAAAGAGGAAACCAAAGCAACCACCCGCTGTATTCCGCTCGATCAAGAGCGCAAACCCGGCCGCTGTGCCCTGTGCGGCAAACCGGCTACCGAAAAGGTTATCCTGGCGCGGGCCTATTGACCGGCCTGCCTCAAATGAAAGCCGGTGGACAAGGATAATGCCCTCGTCCACCGGCTCTGGCTTAAAATGTGATTTTTTCCGGCGCACTTTACTTGGCTTTGCCCATGGAGGCATAAAACGTGTTTTTCGATGAAGCCAAGATTCATGTCAAGGCCGGCAAAGGAGGCGACGGGTGTGTCGCCTTTCGGCGCGAGAAATTTGTGCCCTTTGGCGGGCCTTCGGGCGGCAACGGCGGCAAAGGGGGCGATGTCATTATTCGAGCCGTGCGCAGCCGCAACACACTGCTCGCTTTTGAGCACGAAAATGTGTTCGTCGCCGAAAACGGCACCAGAGGGCGCGGCAAAAACCTTTACGGGCGGGCCGGCGCATCGGTGATCATTCCGGTGCCTTTGGGCACGGTGGTGCGTGACGCACAGAGCGGAGCCGTGCTGGCCGATCTGATCGCAGATGGGCAACAGGTCTGTGTGGCCCGTGGCGGACGTGGCGGGCGCGGCAATGCTGCTTTTGCTACCCCAACGAACCAGGCCCCACGCATTTCGGAAAAAGGCGAACCGGGCGAAGAACGCTGGCTTGTGCTGGAACTCAAACTGATCGCCGATGTGGGAATTGTCGGCCTGCCTAACGCCGGCAAATCGACTTTGCTGGCTGCGGTCAGCGCCGCCCGGCCCAAAATTGCCCCCTATCCTTTTACCACCCTCCAACCCAATCTGGGTGTCGTCTCATTAGATTGGAATCGCTCCTTTGTGATGGCCGACCTGCCCGGTTTGATCAGAGGCGCCAGCCAGGGAGCCGGGCTAGGACACCGTTTTTTGCGTCATGTCGAGCGCACACGCTTGCTGGTTCATTTACTCGATGGTCTCTCCGGCGATCCGCTGTCTGACATGGACGCGGTCAACCAGGAATTGGCGTTATTTAGCCCCAAATTATCTGAAAAACCCCAAATTGTCGTTTTGAACAAAATCGATGTCACCAACGTGCGTGAGGTCTGGCCGTTGGTCAAGGAAATGCTGGTCGAGCGCGGCATTGAACCGCTATGCATTTCGGCGGCGACCGGCGAGGGAGTCAGAACCTTGATGGAGCGGATTGCCCATGAATTGGAGCGACTCCCGACCACAGTGTGGAGCGAGCCGGTCGAGCCGGAACCACAGGTTGATGAAAAAGCATTTACCGTCACCCAAGATGAGGACGGATGGCACGTAAGGGGGATCGCCATTGAACGGGCGGCCGCAATGACCAACTGGGATCAAGATGAGAGTGTGGCCCGTTTTCAACGCATTCTTGAAGCGATGGGCATCGCAATGGCTCTGCGCGAAGCCGGCGTACAGGAAGGAGACACCGTGTTCATCGGCCAAGTCGAGTTGACTTGGGGCTGGCAGCAACTGAGCTGATCGGCCTGCGTTTGACAATATGATCGGATAACCGTATAATGCTTGAACTGTTCGATTATATTTTCAGGAGGATATATATGCCACTGGTTACAACCAAACAAATGCTCAAGGCGGCCCTGGAAGGACACTTTGCAGTGGGTGCATTTAATGCTAACAATATGGAAATGGTGCAGGCCATTGTCGAAGCGGCAACGGAAGAACGCGCCCCGGTGATCTTGCAGGTCAGCCAGGGGGCAATTCGCTATGCCGGTTTGTCCTTTGCCGCCGGGATTGTCAAGATTGCTGCTGCCAACACCGATGTGCCGGTTGCTCTGCACCTCGATCACGGCACCGATTTTGACCAGAACGTGCTTTGTCTGCGCGAAGGCTTTACCTCGTTGATGTTCGACGGGTCGAGTCTACCGCTGGAAGAAAACATTGCGATCAGCAAGCGCATCTGCGAAATCGCCCACATCTGCGGCATTCCGGTGGAAACCGAGCTGGGCAAAGTGCTCAAGCGTGGGGCCACACCGGAGGAAATCGAAGATGCGATGGCTAAACCAGAAGATGCCAAACGCTTTATCGCCGAAACCGGTGCCGACTCGTTGGCCGTAGCCATCGGCTCGGTGCATGCCCTGCTCTCGCAAGGAGCCGGACTGGACATCGAGCGACTGAAAGCCATCCATGCGGCCATCCCTGAAACGCCATTGGTCTTACATGGCTCTTCCGGTGTTTTGGAGGAGAGCATTGTAGAAGCAATGAATTACGGCATCGCCAAGATCAACGTGGCCACCTACCTCTCGCAGGCGTTCACCTTTGCGATGTTTGATCATCTCAAGGCGCATCCCGACGATGAAGACCCCCGCAAACACCTTGCTGCCGGTCGTGAGGCGGCCAAAGAGCGGGTACGAGAAAAAATCCGTCTTTTCCGTTCCAACGGCACGATCACCAGCAGCGGTTCATTCAAAAGCCCGCCAACCCATCACCGCGTCGCCGACATCGGCGAGCCCGAGTAAACGCGCTCAAGGCCCTAAAGGTTTCTGTAAGCCTTTAGGGTCTTGATCAAGTTCGGCAAAATCTTTGACCTCATCTGACAATTATGTTATAATGAAAGTGTTTTGGGCCGATCTTTTGGCAGTTTGATGACCTCTACTCATCGACCGGATACAGGGGGAGTTTATGGTCGAACAAATGACTAAATCCACATCACCATCTGTTGATCCGGCCACTCAGGCCCCCATCTCCACCAAACCCCTCGTTTCTCCCCAAACGCGCAAAATGACTGTCATAGTCAGCGTGCTCGTGGTCCTGGTGGTCATTGCCATTTTGGGCGGATTGGGCTACCTGCTCTTTGCCTCTTACGATTGGGCCATAGAGGGGACCGTCCCGGCGACGGTGCGCCTGCGCGACATCGCTTTTATTGTGATGGCTCTCGAAACGCTGGTCTTGATGATCTTGGTGCTCATCGTCATCGTCTTGCTGATCGTGCTGGTCGTGCTGGTTTACGACCGGGTGATCCCGATTTTGGAACAATTGAACAAGGCGATCAACGTTGTGGTTGAAACCACCCATACCGTGCGCGGCACCACAACCTTTGTCGGCGAAAAGGTGGTTGCGCCTTTGATTGAGGTATCGAGCCTGGCGGCGGGCGTCGCCGGCGTGCTCAAAGGTGTTTGGGATCTCGTGTCGCGCAAGTCGGCGCACGTCAAAACGGGTCAAGCTGATGCGGGGGAAACGGCCTCCGAATCATCGTAAACATATACAGATTTATACAGACTTGAAAGGAGTTTGGAACAATGGGCAAAAAGGAAGAAGCCGGTGCTTTTTTCACAGGGTTTTTGATCGGCGGCCTGATCGGTGCGGCCACAGCTTTGCTGCTGGCTCCGCAGTCGGGTGAGGAAACCCGCACACAGATCCGCGACAAGAGCATTGAGCTGAAGGAAAAAGCCGAGACCGCCTATGCCGATACGCAGAAAAAGCTAGAGGTGACAACCGCCGATTTGCAAAAGAAATTCGAGGAACTCAAAGCTGAAGCGCAAAAGCGGTTTGAAGAACTGTCTGCGCAAGTGCAAAAGACGCTCAAAAAGACCGAACAAGAGGTTCAAGAAAGCACTGAAACAGCCGAGGCATAAATCGAGCTGACCTGGCACGAGGTGTTCCTGCCGGTAGGAACACCTCTTTTTTGTTTGGCGCGCCGGTTGGTCTCACAAAAAATTGGGGCGATGGCCGGCACCATCGCCCCCGGCATAGAGGAAAGGAGTGAAAACTCGATCAAGAAAACACTTGAGGAGCAGGTTGGTTGTGCCCAGGGGCAAGATTTGGTTATTGGACGCTGACGAATCTAGAAGGCCGCTGAAAAAGTCCATTTTTACCAAGGACACAAAAGTTTACGATGTTTAAGATACTAGAGATGCTTTGCATCCTTTACGTCTTGGCGGTGAGCGGGTTTTTCAGCACGCTCCTGAGAGTGTTTCGAGGCTTCAGCCGGTTTGAGCCACATTTATACCGGCCAAAGCCTCGATTCCGTCCCCGGATCGGGATTTGCTTCGCCCCCCAACTCCAGTTCGTTAGACTTTAGCTCAAATATGTTGTAAAATTCAAGCAGAGATTGGGATGGTAGAGTAAATTCTGCAAAGGAGGGAAAATGGCCCCAATCCGATATCATCCATGTTGGAAGCAGGTTATCTGTCTGGCCTTCATCTTGATCATGGCCGGTGGAGGCTGTGCTCGGGCCACGCCAACCCCCGAACCGGTAACCATTACCTTTGCTTTTCCGTTCTGGAGTGCCGAATATTATCAACGTCTGCTGCCCAAGTTCAACGAGGTATATCCCTACATTACGGTCAATTTGCAACCCAAGCGTGGCGATTTGCTGGGAGGAATCGGGCCGGGAAATGCCGATGTGTTTATCACTTCTCAGTTTGCCCAGAACTGGCTCAAAGAACAAGGCACCATCCTTGATTTGACCCCCTTGACCGAGCAAGACGACAAATTTGACATGCGAGATTTTTACCCCGGCACACTCGATCTATACAGCAGCACCGGGCGCATTTGGGGCATTCCTGCCGGTATCGATCTGATGGTGATTTATTACAATCAAGACTTGTTCGATCGGTATGGGGTCGAATATCCGCGCAGCGGATGGAATCGGGACGATTTTCTTGCTACGGCGGTCAAACTCCGCGATCCCGAAGCCAACATCTTTGGTTATGTCTCGAACTATGGCGTTTTGGACGCCCTGTTGTTCATTTATCAACATGGCGGACGCATTTTTGACGACCTCAAGATACCCACCCGCACCACATTTGACGATCCGCTCACCATTGAAGGGCTTGAGTGGTACGCCAATCTGACCTTTGATGTCAATGTCAGCCCGACGGCCGAGCAGCGGCGACAGGCTTTTTTAAGCGACAACGTGCTGGCCGGCATCCAGATGGGACGTGTTGGAATGTGGTCGGGGCTTTTTTCAGAGCGAGACGCAAGCTGGATGAAAGATTTGCGCGTGGGGATCGTGCCGGTGCCGGCTGACAAACAAGCAGCTACGCTGGTCTTGGTCGAAGGCTATTTTGTCTCGGCCAAAACCCAGCATCCCGACGCCTGTTGGAAGTGGCTCTCCTTTCTGAGCCGGCAGATGCCCGAACGTACCATTCCGGTGCGCAAATCGCTCCTTCAATCAGATGAGTATGAGAATCGGGTAGGCAGCGTGTTGGCCGATGTCGCCCGTGTGTCGATGCAAAATGCCCTGCTGCTTTCTCCCGATCTGGCCCGCTTTGAAGATGCTTTGAATGTTTTTAATCAGGCCTATGATGCTGTGATGAGCGGGAAATCAACGCCACAGGAAGCGCTCACCTGGGCACAGCAACAGTCCAAGTTCAAGTAACTGACCGGACTCTGGCGATTTCGGAAATTGAGCCTTTCAGCCGATCTACATCTGATGGTTAAAATCCGGCCAAGAGCCTATCCGAAAAACCGTACAAGCGGCATCCCTATGCCGCTTGTACTGATGCGCTTTGTCTGCGCCTCGGAGGTCGTTTATGGATAAAGAGACCATCCTTGTTATCGATGATCACACCGAGAGCCTGAATGCCTTGAGCCAAAACATCTTGGGGCCGGCCGGCTATACCGTTTTGACGGCTACCGATGGCAACCAAGGGTTGAAAATGGCTTTGCGTGCCACCCCCGATCTGATCCTGATCGATCTGAATGCGCCCAGGCTGGGAGGGATCGAGTTTTTACAGGCCTTGCACCAGGCCGGGCGTGACATTCCAACCATTTTGACCGCCTTTCACGGCTCCGATCAGGCGGCAATTCGGGGATTGCGACTAGGGGTGCGCGATTATCTGTTCAAACCATACCGACCAGAAGAGGTACTCGGCGCAGTTGAACGTGCGTTAACCGAACAACGCTTGAAGCGCGAACGGGATCAGTTGGCCGAGAGCATTGCCGCGCTCAACCGCAAGATGGAGCGTCAATCCAAAGAACTGAACATCCTTTTCGGCATCGGCAAATCGGTGACCCTGTTGCTCGATCAAGATCGCCTGCTCACGCGCATCGTCGAAGCGGCCGTGTATGTCACCCGCGCCGAAGAGGGGTTTTTGCTGCTGGTTGATGAGGAAACCGGCGAATTGTATATGCGCGCAGCGCGCGGGTTTGGCGAAAAATATGCCCGTGGTTTTCGGCTCAAGGTTGACGACAGCCTGGCCGGCGAAGTGGTGCGCAGTGGTAAACCGTTGATCATTGCCGCCGATAACCGAGACAGCACGGTCAAGGTGAAAACCGGCTATCTGGTCAAATCGATTCTGCACGTGCCGATTCAGGTTGGCAACACAGTCATCGGCGTGCTTTCGGTTGACCACATGGTAGAAAACCTGTCTTTTGACGACCATGACCTGTATGTGCTCTCGGTGATTGCCGATTATGCGGCGATTGCCCTGGAAAACGCACGCCTGTATAATCGCCTGCAACTGCGCGTGAACGAATTATCCAAGACCCCGGTCAGCACACCGCCGGTTGCCGCTCCAATCGGCGTGAGTCCGGCAAAAGCCGATCAACTGAGCGCGATCCTTGCCCAGGGCCGCGAACACCTGTCTACATTGCAAAAACAGGTTTCGCTGCTGGAAACCTGGCTCAAATTATTCGATATAGAACAACATGCGTTGCCTCCGGCCCAGGCCGAGCCGATGCCCGCACCTGCTTCGCCGACCGAGTTGGTCAACCTTTTGGACAGCATGGAAGACGGTGTGCTGATCATCGATCCACAAGGCCAGGTCATCACCGCCAACCGGGCTGCCGAGGCCGTTTTGGGCCCCCGGCTGGTCGGACAATCGGTGGAAGCCGTTTGTGATGACCCACGTTGGGGCAAAACCTATCGCATTGTCCGGCGAGCTGCCCAGCTTGAGCCGGACACGCCGGGCGCCGAGATGGAGGGCGCCACCACCGCGCTCAACATCGCCGGACAGGTTTTCCGGGCCACTTTTCGGCCGCTGATCACGCATCAGCGGTCGGTCGGCAGCTTTGTGGCCGTTTTGCGCAATGTCGACGCCGAACAACGTGCCCAACGGGCCAAAGACTCGTTCATTGCTTCGGTTTCCCAAGAACTGCGCACCCCGGTCACCTCGGTTTTGGCCTATACCGAACTGTTGTTCAACGAATCGATCGGCCCACTGACCTCGACGCAACGCAAACTGTTGGATCGCATCCGCGTCAATTCGGAGCAAATGACCACCCTGATCGGCCATCTGGTCGAAATGACTCTCACCGACAGCGGTCAATTGTCGATCATCCCCGAAACCACCGACCTGAACGATACGATCCGCGAGGCGGTGGACAACTTGCAGCCGCAGATTGAAGAAAAGAAACAAACCCTGACCGTTCGCCTGTCTGCCGATTTGCCGGCCGTGCATGCCAATGAAGATGCCGTTTATCACGTCATCGTCAACCTGCTGCGTAACGCTCTGCTTTGCTCGCCACCGGGAGCCGAAATCACGCTCACAGCACGGCGTGTCCAGGAAGAGCGCGAGCAATATGTCGCCATCTCGATCGGCGATCGCGGCGGCGGCATCGCCCCGCCAGATCAAAAGCGCGTCTTTAATCGTTATTATCGCTCCGATCACCCCAACATTAGCGGACTGGCCGCACCCGATGTCGGCCTGTACATCGTCAAGATGCTGGTTGAGGCTCAAGGCGGGCGCATCTGGCTGGAAAGTGAACCGGGGATGGGCAGCACATTCACCTTCGTCTTGCCGGCCGGCCTCCGCCAGACTCAACCGGCCGGGTGAATTCATCTCTCGCAGTTAAAACGGCGAAAGGGCACAAATTGCCCCGCTCTCTGAATTCATGTATAATGCGTTCAATCCTGTTCAGTTTGCGATCCAACCTTCGCAAAGTTGAGCCGTTACTTGTGAGCTGATTATGCTTGAAAAACTTTCGCCCATTGCGCTCAAATGTTTCGACGCAGCCAAACAACAGGCCCGGCGGCTTAAATCACCCGATCTGAACCCACGTCACCTGGTTTTGGGATTGATCCAGCAACAGCGTAGCTGGTTTGAGAACCTGATCAAACCCTACAACCTGAATGCCGACCAGGTGGCGCATGCGTTTGAGACCGATTTGGGCACCGGCAGTGACCGGCCGGTCGATAAACTGAGCGTTTCCAACGAACTCAAGGCCGCCCTTCAAGACAGCATCATGTTGGCCCAAGACAAACCGGTCACACCGGCGCACTTGCTGCTTTCTTTGTTGCGCACCGACGAACGCACACGCACGTTGTTCAGCAGCCTCAACATTCAAGTTGAGCAGATGGCCAAAAGTTTGGGCGAACCCGGCGTTCAGGTTGAGGTGAACGCGGTTGTGTCACCGCCGTTGACGGATTCTGAACGCGACAACACAACCGGAGTGGCACAGGCCGGGCCGACACAGGCCGGGCCGTTCCCCGAGATCATGCACAAACCCACACCGACACTGGACCGCTACAGCCGCGATTTGACTCAACTGGCCAGAGAAGGTCAACTTTACCCGGTAATCGGACGCGAGCGCGAAATCGCTTCCACGGTCGAGATCCTCTGTCGCCAGATGAAACGCAACCCGATCCTGGTCGGCGAGCCGGGAGTGGGCAAAACCGCATTGGCCGAAGGACTGGCTCAACGCATCGTTGAAGGAAACGTTCCCCATCCTCTGCAAGGCAAGCGATTGGTCGAATTGAGCGTCAGCTCACTGGTCGCCGGAGCGGGCCAGATCGGCGAGTTTGAAAAGCGCCTGCGCAAGCTGGTCAGCGAAGTCAAAGAGGCCGGCGACGTGATCTTGTTCATTGACGAAACCCATACCCTGATGGGCGCCGGCGGGATGTATGGCCTACAAGATGCGGCCACCGTCCTCAAACCGGCCCTGGCGCGTGGTGAAATTGTCTGCATCGGCTCAACCACGACGCATGAATATCGCAAATATATCGAAAAAGACGGTGCATTGGCACGACGTTTCCAACCGGTACGCGTTGAAGAGCCGGGCCGTGAAGATGTGTTGCGCATTTTGGCCACGCTCAAACCGAGATTCGAAGCCCATTTCGGCGTGCGCATCCCCGATGATGTGTTGCCCGAAACCTATGAGCTGGCCAAAAACTATTTGAAGAACCGTTACTTTCCCGACAAGGCGATCGATCTGTTAGAGCGAGCAGCCTCACGGGCCATGTTGGCCGGCACGTCCAAGGCCGGCGACAGACAACCCGATCTTGATGTAGATACAATACTTTCGGTCCTCTCCGACATGACCGGCATTCCGCTGGAAAAGCTCGATCAGGGCGAAATGGAGCGCTATCTGCACATGGAAGAAATCTTGCGTCGGCGGGTGATCGGTCAGGACCGGGCCATCCAAACCGTCTCCAGCCTGATTCGACTGGTCAAACGTCGTCTCGATCTCGACCCCAAGCGGCCTGACGGCATCTTTTTATTCATCGGCCCGACCGGTGTCGGCAAAACCGAGCTGGCCAAAGCGCTAACCGAGTTTCTTTTTGGCGACGAAGACCGGCTGATCCGCATTGATATGTCCGAGTTTTCTTCTGAATTTACCGTTTCGCGGCTGATCGGCTCACCGCCCGGCTATGTCGGCTATGAACAGGGTGGACAATTGACCGAAAAGGTGCACCAACAACCTTTCTGTGTCATCTTGCTTGACGAAATCGAAAAAGCGCATCCCGACGTGCTCAACCTCTTTTTGCAGGTCTTTGATGACGGCCGACTTACCGATGGGCAAGGACGAACGGTGCACTTTTCAGACGCAACAATTATCATGACCAGCAACCTGGCCAGCGAACTCTGGCTGCATCGGCGAATGGGCTTTGGCGAAGACAACGTCACACAGATTCAGGTCACCGAAGAAGCCGTAATGGACACGTTGCGGCGCAAATTGCCTGCCGAGTTTCTTTCTCGCATCGACGAAGTGGTCATCTTTGACCCACTCTCCGATCAGGCGATCAAAGAAATTGCCCGCACCCAACTCGAACGAATCGTCCTCGAGCGCTTCAAGCGCCAGGAGGTTCTGGTTTCATTTACTCCCCAGGTCGTCGAATACGTGGTCAGGCAAGGCTATGATCCGCGTTTGGGCTGCCGCCGGTTGGAGCGGGTCATCCAAAAAGAAGTGCTTGAGCCGCTTGCCGAGCAGATGTACCGCGCCGATTGGCAACATACCAGGCAGCTTCACGTCGACCTGATCGATGGCAAAATAACGTTCTACAAGGAGGCATAAAAATGGCGCTCACTCCAGAAATCATTGCCGAGTATTTTGACCGCTATGGCTGGTCATATGAGCGAACTGAGGAGTCTGGCTTTCGGACCGGCTTTCGTGGTGACGTATCGGTATTCAGAATCACCGTGCGGACAACCGACGATTGGATCTTTTTTTCGATTTCTCCCTTTGTCGTTGCCCCCCAAGATCCCGAGTGCGAACGCAAGCTGCACCGACATTTGCTCCGATTGAACCACGAAATCAACATGGCCAAGTTTACGATCGATCAAGATGGCGATGTTATCCTCACCGTTGAACTGCCTGTTGAAAGCCTGGATTACAGCGAATTTGCCGACGCGCTCAACGCCCTCGCCTATTACGCCGACGACAATTACGCTCAAGTCTTTATCTTCGCCCATGTGCCGGATGCTCATCATATCTATGAGGAACATGAAGACCTGGATTGGGGACAACGTTGAGTTGATCCTCCGGCACAGTTCGTTCATTCAAGGAGCACAAGATGACCGTAACGGCTGAAACACTGAAAAACTATTTTGAACAATATGGCTGGTCATTCAATGAGATCGATCAAGATCGCTTTGCGACCGGTTTTTCTTCTGACGTGACCGATTTTTTTCCGATCTATGTCACCCTGGCTGCCCACTGGGTCTATTTTGCCATTGCCCCTTATGTTCATGCACCGACCGACCCGACATGCGAACGCAAGCTGCACAAACACCTGCTGCGCCTGTCTCAAGAGATCAACCTGGCCAAATTCTCGATCGATTCGGAAAACAACGTAATTTTAACGGTCGAACTGCCCAGGGAAAACCTCAATTTCAGCGAATTCTCCGACGCGCTTGGCGCCCTTTCTTATTACGCCGATGAACACTATTTAGACATCCAGGCCCTGGCCACCGATCCGACTGCGGTGTCGCGTTTTGAGCAAGAACAGGACCTGGATTGGGGAGAATAAACAGCGTGTTAAAGGATCAAGACTATGGTGCGCACCGCTTCTGCCTTGCTACCGGTTGATTTTTTTACCCGTGGCTATCGCATCTCTGGACATGTCGACACCCGTGCCATGACCGTGGGCGATTTGCTCAACGATCCGCTCAATTCATACATTGCCCTGGATGACGTGTACATCGGACGGGCCAACAGTCCAGGCGAGATCATCGCTTCTTATCGTTACGCACAACTGGCCAAAGACAATTTGCTCTTTGCGATTGTCCCGGAAGAAGAGAGTTTTTCCAAACGCTCCCGTTCGGTCAGCTATTTTGGCAAACAAAAATTCAAGGCCTTTCTGGCCCTCTCAACCTTTGAGATCGAAGGAAATTTCTCCATCGCTGGCCGCATCGCCGACCTGGAAACCTATCTGGTCAAAGGCATCGATGCCTTTATTGCCATTCAAAATGGCGTCGCGCGGGTGTCCAATTATCCGGATATCACCTTTAGTGGTGAGGCTTTTCTGGTCAACCGCAAAAGGATTGACCTCTTTTGTCTGAGTGAAAGTGTCTAGACCAAATTACCATTCAAACAAGACGCTGGAGTAGAGGCTTGAGCCAGATTTCCTGCCTCTTTTCCGCCGAAAGGCTCGACTCCGTTATTGGAGAGGCATTGTGCCTACACCCTGTCCGAAAGACCGTCTAAGCGGTATCGGAATGCCGCTTAGACCGATGCATAAGGATGCGTCGATTATGGTTTTCGAATAGGCTCTTGTTCTCCCAGATTGGCAATACTCTTGGTTTAATGAGGATATTTTACGATGATCAAGGTGCTGATTGTAGATGATGATCCCAATATACGCAAGTTGCTGGACATCGCTCTGCAAAAAGCAGGCTTTGCAGTGTCGTTGGCGCGTGACGGCAATGAGGCGTTCATCACGGCAATGGATGTGGTGCCCGATGTGGCCGTGTTGGATGTGATGATGCCCGGCCTGCACGGCTACGAACTGTGTCGGCGATTGCGCGCCAACCCAAGCACGGCACACACCAAAATCATCTTTTTGACCGCCCGTAGTCAGCCGATCGATCAAAAGGCCGGCCTGGAGGCCGGCGCCGATCTCTTTTTGACCAAGCCGGTGATGCCTGCCGACCTGGTTGAACACATTACGACCCTTGTCACCGCGCCGACACCGAAGGTTGAGTCGACGGTGGCATCGCCTCAACCTTCGGCTCAACCTTCAGCACCGGCTCCAACCGCTGTCCCAGAGACAGATGAGCTGTCGGCCATTCCCAAGGGGCCGCTGGTCGCTTGCTTTAGTCTTTCGCCCCGTGTTGGGGTGACCACACTGGCGACCAACATCGCGCTGGCCCTGGCCCTTGTGCAGCGCGTTCAGGTGCCGTTGATCGAGTTGCACCCCCGGCCGGCGGGGATTTTGGCAGCGATGGGACTTGCCGCACCGCCCGGCCCGGTTGAAACTTTTAACCCGGCCCATTTGGAAAACTATCTGGTAGCGCATCCGCAAGGGGTACAGGTCTTTCCGGCTTTGCCGACGGATGAAACCCGCCCGGCAACGTGGATGGCCGCGGCCGTTTCTGCCCTGCGACGCCGATTTCCGATCACCATTGCCGATATGACCGGCAAGCCGAACGCCGGCGTACAGGCCGTTTTGACCCAGGTCGATTTGATTTTGTTGGTTACCACGCCGGAGGTCGAGCCGATCCGTGCGGCCGTGCGCGCTATTGAGGGATTGTACAAACTTCAGTTTGCCGATGCCAACATCCTGTTGGTGATCAACCATGTCAATCCACAGGCACAGGTGCCGATCGACAAGATCGAGCAAGGAATGAAGCGGCAGGCTTTTGCCGTCATCCCCTACGCACCTCAAATGGCGGCCATCGGCAAGCCGATCATTTTGGCCGATCCCCGCTCACCCGTCTCACAGGCCATTGGACGGATGGCAGTACGCATTGCGCGCGGACTCAAATTGCCCGATACGACGCCTCAGGAAACGGCCGGCAGATGAGTGTTGTGGACATCCCCTTGCGGTAATACGGACTGCGGCCGGTCAGAGACCGTGCCGTTGTAGAACGCAGGTATCGTTTTTTAATCATTTCATACATATTTGTGATATAGGAGGACAACTGTGGTAGACGAGCGAGTGGTTGATTTCCTATCCAAAGTCCCACTTTTTCAAGACCTGAAACGGCGACAGCTTGAATCGCTGGCCCGTCTGGTCGGCGAAAAGACCTACCAACCCGGCGAAACGATTGTCCGGCAAGGACAAGGGGGCGTAGGGTTGTTTATCGTCGAGTCGGGCAAGGCGGAGGTGCTGCGTCAGGCTGCCGATGGCAGTGAAGTTGCGGTCAACACGCTGGGGCCGGGCGACTTTTTTGGTGAACTGGCCCTGCTGGATGATGGACCGCGCACGGCCTCGGTGGTTGCCGTAGAGCCAACCCGGTGCATGTCGATGACCCGGTGGGACTTTTTGCCTTTGCTCAAAGATGATGCCGACATGGCGATTGTGATCTTGCAAGAAGTGGTCAAGCGTTTTCGACGCGCTCTCGATACGCTCTAAGATCCTACCCGGAACCTGTACCGACGCATCCCCATGCGTCGGTAATAGACAACATAGGGATGCCGCTTGTACGGTTTTTCGGATAGGTTCCAAAGGCGTTCCTAAAACCAAACACCCCTGCATTGACCGTGCAGAGGTGTTTTTTGCTCTTGTCAGGAGAACCGACTCGGAAATGAAACCGCTTAGTTGCGCGCGAGCAGGTCGCGCGCGAGCAGGTCGCGCGCGAGCAGGTCGCGCGCGATCTGGCGGGTGTTTTCGCCGCTTCCGCCCAGCATATTCGCCAGTTCATCAACGCGCGCCTCGCCGTCCAGCGCTTCGACCGAGGTGATCGTGCGCTCGCCGCTGAGCGATTTCTGGACCCGCAGATGCCGATCGGCGTAGCAGGCCAGTTGCGGAAGGTGGGTAACGCAAAAAACCTGATGCGCTCCTCCCTCCAGTTGCGACAACCCCCACAGCTTTTTGCCGACAATCCCTCCGATGCGTCCGCCGATGCCTTGGTCGATTTCGTCGAAAATGAGGGTAGGGATGTGGTCGGCCATCGCCAACGCCGTTTTCATGGCCAGCATCAGGCGTGAGGTTTCACCGCCAGAAGCAACTCTGGCCAACGGCTTGAGCGGCTCACCGATGTTGGGGGCGATGAGAAAGGTAACGCGATCCAGCCCGCCAGTTGAAAAGGCGTATCGGCCCGCTTCGCGGCCGGGTGGCGGATCGTCGACCGGAGCACCATCGGGCTGCGGCTCCCAGTGCAGGTCAACGGCAAAACGGGTGCGCTCCATTTTGAGTTCGGCCAATTCGGCCTCGACTGCCGCCGCCAGGCGTTCTCCGGCCTGCCGTCGTCGCTCCGACAGCGCCGCGCCCAGCCGGCCGATTTCGCGCAACAAGGCTTCTTCTTGAGCCTGTAATTCGGCAATCCGTTCGCCGCTGTGCTCGATGGCCGCCAGTTCTTCGGCAGCACGTTGGGCAAAAGCCAGCACATCCTGAATGCTGTCGCCGTATTTGCGCTGCAATCGTCGGATCAGCGTCAGCCGTTCTTCCACCTGTTCCAGCCGCTTGGGGTTGAATTCGACCTGCTCTTGATAATCCTGGATCGCCGAAGCCAGGTCGTCGAGTTGATACCCCAATTCTTCTGCTTGTTGCAGATAGCTCTCCATTTGCGGATCGATACGGGCCAGGTTGCTCAGCGCGCGCGTGGCCTGTCCCAACAGGTCGATCACGCTCCCCTGCCC
>Ga0209101_1000370_pt1 | contig 37354 bp, 31 predicted proteins | sample ConPoolayeCmetaG_FD_185481 | JGI IMG/M metagenome (GOLD analysis project Ga0209101, IMG submission 185481) | Hot spring microbial mat communities from California, USA to study Microbial Dark Matter (Phase II) - Cone Pool mat layer C metaG... ...
GCCTTGCCCGGTTGGTCCGCAGTTCGGCCCACGCCGAACCAGGCTTATTATCGCCGAGACACCCGCTTGGTGCAAGTGGGCCGTTAGGTACCACGAGCTCGTATGGTATTATATACAAGGAGGAAACGTGATTCGTAAACAGCAAACCATCATCCTGGTGCTCGTCGCGGCCCTGGCCCTGGGCGGAGCCGTGGCCTGCATCTGCTGTCCCACCGGCGCGCCGGTCGTGAGCACGCCAGTGGTCCAGCAGCCCACCGAGGCCCCAGGCGTGCCCACCAAGCCGCCGGAACCGACCCGGCCAGGAGAACCGACCAAACCGGCCGTCGAGCCTACCAGGCCCCCAGAACCCACCGCGCCGGCTGAGCAACCCGCCGCGCCCCTGGGTTCCACCCCCATTACTTCCCTTCGCTTCCTGGCCGAGATAAAGGATGACAAAGGGGAGACCATGACTCTGGAGGGTGAGCGAACCCCCACGGCCATGCACTTCAAGGTCACCACGGTCAAGGCTGATGGGACCAAGGAGGAGCAAGAGCTGTACTATGTGGACAAGTACATGTACATGAAGGACCAGAGCGGCCAGTGGCAAAAGATCGAGATTGGGGCCATGCCGGCCGAGACAGTGGAAGCGTTCGATTTTAACAAGTTGCTCAAGGAAGCGCAAGATAAGGGCGAACTGGAACTGAAGGGCGTCGGGCCGGCAGTGGTCCGGGGCGTGGCCTGCATTAAATATCAGTTCGTCATGAAGGACCCGAAGAATAAAGGTGAGGGAGCCGTCTACCTGGGCCTCACCGATGGCCTGATCTATCGCATGGAAGGCCAGAGCACGAACAGCGAAGGCGTCACCAGCAACGTGGTCTACGAAGCCTGGGACTATAACAAGGACTTTACCATCCAGCCGCCCATATAGTCTCAATAGATGGAACTTTGTGCTCCTCGGCGGTCTGCGACTGCCGAGCACGAAGCGGCGGGTCACCCAGTCAGGCCTGGGTCTGGCAGACCCGCTTTGAGCGACTTTTTTCATCTACTGAGTCTGGCGGATGAGGTTCAAGATCCACGGGTCGTGCTGCCGGCCTGACCGGGCAGCACGACCCTGTTTCATCGGAGGGCACATGAGCCGACCAGAACACGCTGGCCTCCTGGTCGTCCTGGCGACCCTGATGCTCCTGGGCGCGGCGTGCGCTGCCGGGGGGACTTCACCCCCCGCGCCGACCGGCGTCCACTTTAGCTCGCCGACCCCGGTCGGCGGGCCTGCTTCTACTCCCAGCCCCACCCTGGCCGGGCCGACACCGACCGTCATCTCCCTGGGGGAGCAGCCCATCCAGAGCTTCCGGTTTACCATGATCATCAGCGACACCACGGCGACCGGCGTCGAGGTCACGCGCCTGGCCGGCGAGTGGACCACCGAGGCCCTGCACCTGATCACCACCATCACCGCCGCTGACGGGGAACACCGGACCGAGAGCTATATCATCGGCGATACGGCGTATATCCAGGAGCCAGGCGGGCGCTGGACGAAAGGCCCCAGCGGTGATCCGGCCGCGCGCCTGTTGATGAACCCGACCTGGGTGTTGCAACAGGCCCAGGAGCAGGGCACGCTGACCCTCACCCCGTTGGGCGTGGGCCTGGTGGAAGATATATCTTGCGCTCGCTACCAGGTCCAGATTCAGGGCCTGGCGGACGCCGGCCCCCTGTTCGCTCAGGGCATCGCCTGGGTGGGTCTGAACGATGGCCGGGTCTACCGGTTCGAGTTCGAGCGCACAGAAGAGGGGCTGCGGTCTCTGGGGGTGATGACCTGCTCCGATTACAATACCGCCATCATCATCCAGCCGCCGATCTGGTGACAGTGCCCCCCGCAGGTTTGGGCAAGGGCCGGACCAAAGCATGATCAGATGACCGGCTGCATCGGTTGCCAGCGTTCTAACCTGCGGGATGATTCAGGGTACAAGACCTATGACCTCAACAGCAAACATCTGGCCCGGCCACAAGCCCATCGAGAACCGCAACCCGGAGGACAGGCACTGGTGGTTCGCCTCCCGCACCTGGGCGCTCCTGGGGATGTTGGACCGCTGTGTGGAGACCGACGGCCTGCGCGTGTTGGACGTGGGCTGCGGGGCCGGGAACATGATCCACCACCTGGCGCGCTATGGCCCGGTGAGCGGGCTTGACAATCACCCCAAACCCCTGGCTGTGGCCCGGGAGCGGGGTTACATCGTGAGCCAGGGGCGGGGCGAGGCCCTGCCCTTCCCGGACGGCGCGTTTGACCTGGTGGCCGCCCTGGACACCATCGAGCACGTCCAGGACGAGGCAGCCATCCTGAGCGAGTGCGCCCGGGTGGTCCGGCCCGGCGGCCTGCTGGTCCTTACCGGCCCGGCCTTTATGTTCCTGTGGAGCCAGAACGACGAGGTGAATCACCACTATCGCCGTTATACGCTGGGGGATTTGCGGCGCAGGCTGGCGACCCACGGCTTCCGGGTGCGCCGGGCCGGCTACAACAACTTTTTCCTGTTCCCCCTGGCCGCTTCCCTCATCCTCCTGCGGCGCGTCACCGGCAAAGCACCCCGACTGGCCGCACCGGATACCGACGAGGACGCCTACCAGGTGGAGATGGAGCCGGCCTCGCCGCTGATGAACGCCGTCCTGTCGCTGGTGGGCCGGGTGGAGGCGGCCCTCTTGCGTCACGTCGGGTTACCCTGGGGCACCGGGTTCCTGCTCATCGCGGAGAAAGGGTGAGAGCAACCCCGGCGGTCGTCCCCGCCGGACTCAGTATACACCCGGCACCCTCCCGCAGGTTAGAAAGTGACTGGCAAGAGGACGAGCGGCTCCACTACCAGGCGGAGATTGCGCCCCAACCGGCGGGAGGGTGGGCGGTTACAATAGAACCATGAAGATCCTCATCGTCCACCGGGCCATCCAACGCGAGGGCGGGGCGGAGAACCAGATCGCCCGCCTGACAGAACGCTACGTGGCGCGCGGGCACGCCGTGACCATCGTGACCGCCATCCTGGACCGCGCCCTGTGGTACGCGGACCACTATGCCCGGCTGGGGGTGCCGGTCATCGAGACGGGTATGCCCCGGCCCACAGTGCCCATCTTCAAGGGCTTTTGGTCTATGCGGCGCGTCCTGCGAAGTTTCCCCTTTCACGAATATGACCTGGTGAACTTTCACAACTACCCGTCATACTGGCACGCGACGTTGGTCCCTAAGGGTAAAGCCCGGCCCGATGCGCCGGTCGTCACCTGGACCTGCAACGAGGCGGCCCCGGAGATCTGGTATTACTCCGATTACGCCATCACCCGCTCGGTGCGGACCACGCTGCGCCGGGCGCTCTGGCGGGGCATGTGGCTCACCTTCATGCGTCCGTTCGAGGTGCGCGCCATGCGCGCCATGGACCGCATCTACGTTCTCTCCGAAGCTGAGCGAGAGTATCTGCGCCGGGACTATGGCTTCGATGCCCTGCCGATGGGCGCTGGCGTGGATATGCCCGGCTTTGTCGGCTCCCTGGAAGAGAGTCGCCTTCGGTATGACATCCACCCCGGCGATTTCAACCTGCTCTGCGCACCGCTGGACCTGCCGGTGGCGGTGGAGATCGTGCGGGAGATAACCCCCACCCCGGTCCTCCCCCTGCCGGGGGGAGGGGGTCTGCGCCTCCACGTGTTGGGCCGGGTCAGGCCGGCCCTGGCGCGCCGGGCACGGGCCGCCCTGGGCGAGCGGGTCCACTTTTTGGGCCACGTGCCCCTGGCTGATTTGCCGGGCGTCTATGCCGCGATGGACCTGGGACTGTTCACCCGCCAGTATTACCCGTGGGGGCTGGTGGTGCTGGAGATGATGGCCTGCGCGACGCCGGTGCTGGCCTTTAACGCCGGGGCCAGGCGCTACATGATCCAGGACGGCGTGACCGGCTTCCTGGCCGACACGCGGGCAGAGTTCGCTGCCCGGTTGCGGGCGTTGGCCGCCGACCCGACAGTGTTGGAGCCGGTGGGTCAGCGCGCGCGGGCCTGGGTGCAGGCTCATTACACGTGGGACATCGTGGCGGACCGGTATCTGGCAGATTTCGCGGCGTTGCTGGCGGCGCGGCGGCACCACCCTATGGCGTGGAGTGCCGGGCGGGGCTGGTAACTGCCTACCCTCCCGCAGGTTTGGGCGCAATGACCAGACCAGAGCGCGCCCAGATGACCGGCTGCATCGTTCGCCAGCCCCTTTCTAACCTGCGGGAGGGTTCAGGGTAGGCAGTTACCGGGGCTGAATGAAAAAGCTGCCACGATGGCGAGCAGGCTACAGCACGTCACGCCGCCTTCGGCCTTGGCGAGTTCCGAGACATCCACCACCCGGACCGGGATCCCTCGTCCTTCCAGCCGCCGCCGGGTGGCTGGATAAGCCATCGGGTAGACGACCGTCTCGCCGACCAGGAGGGCATTGCCGCCGAACGGTTCCGCCGGGTCCACGTCAATCAGTTCCAGCGGTCCGAAAGCCTGGGCGTCTACCCAGGCCCGATTGATCAGTAGCGTATCGGTGGCCACCAGCGTGGCGGCTGATTTCAGGTGCAGGCAGCCCCTCACCGGCACGCTCTTCACGGTGTAACCCCAAGGCTCTAACAGGTCTTGCAGTTGCGCGATGCCAGCCGGGTTGGTTCGCGGCGACAGCCCGACAAAGACCTGCCGGCCCACACAGAGCACATCGCCTCCGTCCAGGGTAGCCGGCGCCACGATGTGAGCCAGGCGGCGATATGGCTGAAGCGCCTGGGCGACGGCGGCGGTCTCGGGCCGGCGCGACTCGGCGCCCGGCCGGGTGATGATCGCCAGTTCGTCCAGCACCACCGCCGTGTCCTCCACAAAGACCGAGTCTGGCAGATCGGGCGCGGCCGGCAAGCGCTGTACCTGGCACCCCAACTCCGCCAGACAAGCCTCGTATCGGGCGTGTTGCATCCGGGCCACCTCCACGTCAATGGGCTGTCGAGCCAGGTGCGTCAGTTCACATCGTCCGATGTTGGGGCTGACCGCGCGAGTCAGCGCCACACGCATTGCTCCTCCTCATCGAAACAGGGTACAGCTCCTCCCCGACCACACCACGCTGCCGGGTCACTACCTCCACCGTGTGGACCGGCTCGCCGTGCGGTAGAGGCTGCCGCGCGTGTCGAGGAGGGCGATGACCGGGGCTGGATAGCTCACGGGGCCGGTTCGATGGTGTATTCGTATCTGGCCGGCTCGGTGGTGAACGGCGTGGCCCCAGAGACTACCAGCGTCACCGTCTGACCGGTCAGATTTACCGTCATCCGCCCCTGCTGGGCCGCGTCCAGCTCCATGCGCCGAACCCTCGTCCCGCCCGGCCCCTTCTCAACGACCTGGACGATATAACGTTGCGGCAAGGCGTTGACCAGGCGAACGAACCCGGCCGCCTGCCAACCGTCGTCGCCGCTCTCGGCATCGTGAGAGTACCCCAGTTCCGGGATACGGATGTCGTCCAGGAGGAGGCCGGGATAATTCAGGGCATCGTCGGTAATATACTCAAAACGGATGAGTACCTGCTGCCCGACATAGGGGGTCAGGTCAATCCGCTCCTCGATCCAGCGGGGATTTTTGCCGCCCCCGCTCTTGCCGGTATAGCCCCAGCCGTAGCTCAAGCCCAGAGGATTGACGTCGGTAGTGGAGGGGCCGCGCAGGATCTTCCAGCTCTGCCCGCCATCCGACGAGAGGGCGACATAGGCAAAGTCCCAATTCTCCTCAATATCATACCAGGCCCAAAAGTTCAGGGTGGCCTTGCTCAGGCCGCGCAGGTCAAAGGCGCGAGTCAGGGTCGCGTCCGAAGAATCGCCGCGATTGCTCCACCAGGTGTATTGGCCGCTATGGGCCGACCCACCCACGACCGGCACGGTCATCTGGCCCCGGAAGGAGATGGTCACCTGGCCCTGGCCGGCCAACTCGATATAATCCGTGCCATATTGGGTTACCTGGGCCCTCTCATGCACCGGATATTTAGAATGGCGGTTCACCTTGATGTGTCCGACGTCCAGCTTCTGGTAGCCGTAGCGCCCATCCGTCAGATTCGGATCATCCAGATAGTTGGCGATAACCCAATCAGCAAAGAGGTCGTCAAAGGTCAGCCCCAGGGGTTTAAGCACGGCGTTAAAACCGGCGATGCCGTTCTGCGCTTCGGCCACCAGGGCCTGGGTGGTCTGAGCGCCAAAGCGTTCCAGGAAATAGACCATGAACAGGTAAGATGCACCATAGTGGGGGCCGGCCACCTCCGGGTCACTCCAGGTATTGAGCTGGGTGTCCGGCTGGAGCAGGAAATAGAATTCGCTGCCCGGCGGAAAGCCGTTGAGATACGCCGCCAGCTCGGAAAAACCCTCGTTGACCCAACCATCCTCGTTAGAGTCGTTATGCCAGTGGATCATGTGCTGGAACTCATGGGCCAGGGTAGCGTTATAATAATCCTCACCCGGCCCGGCACTATCCAGGTTGCAATGGAACATCTCACGCTCATTAGAGTAGGGAAACACAGCGCGCGGGTATTCGTCGGCTGACCAATAGTAGCCGCCGATGCCCGGGATGGAGGCGTTAAGGATATGGAGGTGGGGGTCACTGTCCACCCCGGGGGTCCATTCGCTGCCAAAGAAATTCCGGTTAGTGGGATAGATCCTGGCCTCAAAGAGGTCAACAGTCGCCTTCAAGTCGTCCTCATCCACCTCCTGACCATCCTCGACCCAGGCACAGACATGGGGCGAGATGTAGCGCAGGGTGGCCTGGACCTGGCCGTAGCGGTCGGGGTTATGATATAGCACCCAGAACGTGGTCCGGTCACCCACCTGCCACTGGGGTGTAGTATCATTGACCACCCGTTTGAGGGAGCCGGACACCCCCTTGTAGCGGACTGCCAGGTCATAAAGGTCACGCGGAGGAAGGTTGGTCTGCCAGAGGAGGCGTTCGGTCTCGTCGGCCGGGCCGGGGTTGGCGACCACGGGCGTGGCCGGCGGGGAGACAGAAGTCACCGGGGAGGCCGGCCGGGTCGGCGTGAGCCGGGGTAACTCCGTCGGGGGCCTGGGCCGTAGCACCTGCGGCGTGCTGGCCGTCTGGAGCCACAGATAAGCAAAACCGCCGCTACACAGTAAACACACGCCGGCAAAGGCCACGGAGATGAGCAAGACGATGATGATGACGATCGGGATACGCATGAAAACCCTCCAGCAGATCAAAACCGACTGCCACGTTTGCGCCCAGAGGCCAGGCTCTGGCTGGCACTTTCCGAAAGCCGATACAATGCCACCCCATCATCACCATCTTCCACCACCAGTCCCCGGTCCACCAGGATGTCCAGGTGGCCGATGACCTCCGAAAGGCCCAGGAAGATGTCCAACGAGGACAATTTGGGAAAGAGGGCCTGGCAGATCTCGTAGGCGGTGCAGGCGCGCGAGTCCATCGCCGCAAGGATACGATTCATGCGCGCCTCGTGATGCTGCAACCGTTCAGCGATGAGGGCGCGATGGTCGGTGATGGGCGCGCCGTGGCCGGGCAATGCCATGTGCACATCCAAATCCGCCACGCGGCGGAGTGATTCCAGGTATAGCACCAGGCTGCGGGGGCGCTGGGTTGCGCCCGCTGCCGGCGGCTCGATGACGGGGTTGGACGAGATGTGCTGGATCAGGTGGTCGCCGGATAGGAGCAGGTGAGTCTCCGGCTGGTAGAGGCAGAGGTGGCCGATGGCGTGGCCGGGCGTGTGCAGCACCAGCCAATCCCGGCCGGCCACGTGCACCATATCCCCGTCGGCCAGAGGAATCACGCCCGGCACCGCCTCCGCGTACTGGACCAACCCACCAATGGTCGCGCCCACGGCGTCGCGCCCGGTGATGATCTCCTCCGGCACACCACCGTGGCGGAGCACAGCCTCATAGAAACCTATGCGCTCTCGCTCCTCCATGCCGAACCCTTCCAATCGGTTGCGGTTGAGGGCCAAAGCCAGTACCGTCGCTCCACTGGCCCGGGCGATGCGTGCCGCCAGCCCAAAGTGATCCGCATGAGCATGGGTCAAGATCACCCGCTGGATGTCTGCCACCGTGTAACCAAGTTCAGCCAGGCCCTGCTCCAGGGCCGCCCAGGTCGGGTCCGTGCGCGGGCCGGTGTCCACCAGGGTAAGGGGGTCACCTTCAGCCAGGTAGACGTTGATGGGACCGCAGGGAAAGGGCGTGGGCAGGCTCAGGCGGTGGAGGTGGGGGGTGAAAGCGGATTCTATTTTGGTCATCGGTTCTACTCACCCATGATCGCTGACGACCGAGTGCTGACCGTCTGGTTCTAGATTCCCACCGGCACCACGCAGATGAACCGTAGCACGTCGTCGCCGGTGTTCCTGAACTGGTGTTCCACATCAGGAGGGATGTAGACCACGTGGCCGGGGCGCAGCAGCTCCTCGCGCTCCGGCGTCCAGACCACGCCGGTGCCCGACAGGATAAAGACCTCGTGCTCCCACCAGTGGGTGTGTTTGGGGCTGCCGTGGCCGGGGCCAGGCTCCACCTCGAACACGCGCAGGGCGAAGCGGGGCGCGCCGTCGGCCGCGCTCACGCACCAGCGGATGGTGACGCCGGGCAAGCCCTCGATGGGTTCGGCCGGCACATCGGTATAGTGGATGACTTTCATGGGTTGCTCCTTACGATTTGTGAATGGTCACGCGACCTCATTGTCAGTAATATACTCCGCTGTGGATTCCAGAAGCACAGGTTGCAAAACTGTCCCTGCGCTGGCGGGCACACGCTCACCGGTTTGGGCCGGGGCGAAGAGCGGGGCTGGTTTGTACAAGCCGGAAAAGCGAAACCGGGACGTTTCCAGATACTCCTCGACGATCTCGAAAGCCAGCCACCGCCGGCCGAGGGCCTCGGCCACTTCGCCAGTGACGTTGCTGCCAGCAAAGGGGTCAACCACCAGGTCGCCCGGCTCCGTGAGGAACCGAATAAAGAACTCTGGTAATCCCTGGGGAAAACGGGCCGGGTGGGGGGTAAGCCCTCGCTGCCGACACTCCCGCAGATAAGTGCTATTGGAATCCGTGTTGGCCAGGCTCAGCAGGTTGGGTGGGATAGCCCCCTCGTGTTCCCGGGAGAACTTCTCAGAGATGTCGTGGCCGGAAGGCCGTAGCCTGGCCTTGTACCCGCTCTTGAGCAGCCTGGCCATGGAATCGCTGTAGGGCTTCAGCACACGCCAGTTGCTGGCTTTGGGATGCGGCGTCTTGGACAACCACCAGATATTATCCACTGCATCTTTCACGCGCACGCGGCGCACCGTCACCCACTCGGCCGGGGATGGCAGTTTCGATGGGTTGTACCAGTAGAACTCCTGGGCCAGGTGAAACCCCAACGTCCTGCACAGCGCGATCACCAGTTCAAAATGATACAGGGAGCGCGTTGGCTGCCCTTTGACCCACGTGCCGCCAATATCCACCACCAGGCTCCCGGTGTCCTTCAATACCCGCTTGAACTCCACGGCGAACGGCATAAACCAGGACACATAATCCTTATCGTCCACGTTGCCGTATTCCTTCTTCCGTTTCAAGGCGAAAGGAGGAGACGTCACGATCAGATCCACCGACTCGCGTTCCATTTGCCTCAGATAGCCCAGCGCGTCGCCCAGGTAGGCAGCACCGTACCCGGTGGTATAGAAAGGCTTTTCGTTGAAACTAACCATGTCCATGAAAACCGTCCCCTGACATCAAGGACCCACAAAATAGTCCGTGCGTTCCTTCAGTTTCATCGCCTGCGCTGCTTTACTGTTCAAGATGGCAGCGATCTCCGTGGGGTCTTGGCCAATGCGTTTCAACTCGACACCATTGAGCAGGATCACGTTGAGGTTGCAGGTTTTCATCACGTGACGAGCGTAGTCATAGGCAACCTCTGTAAACTCGCCAGTGGTAACGAGCATCACCACATTGGAATAGATGAACGTGAGCGACAGGCCGACTTCCCTGGCTACATCGCCGAGGTCAACCCGGGATGTGTTCTTGGCCTGGATTTGCCACCGGCTGAAAATGAGTCGCGCGCCCTCTACAATCACGTCCACCTCGGCGCCGCCGGTGTCTGCGCTGCGCACCCGCCAACCCTTGAACTCCAGATCAAGCAGCCGGGCAAGGTAGATCGCCAGCAACTCCAGGGCCTTGCCTTTGACATGCTTGCTGGGCGAGTCGAGGTCGGTGAGGATCTGCGATAATGGCTGCTCGAAGATCTCTTTTGGCAGCAAGCCGGCTTTCTCTGCTGCTACGACCAGGATCGGTTCTGAGATTTCCTCGTGGAACCTGGCTGTTCGAGAGACCAGGTAAGGCTTGGCCCCACGCCCGGCGGTGGTTTTTGTGACCTGGACATAGCCCAGGTCCCGCAAGGGGAACAGGATGGACTTGGGCAGTTCTTTGTAGTTATACTCAACGCCGTATGATGCGCTGGCGAGATCCGCTACCTTGCTGGCAACCAGCGGGTCTGATCCCGGAATGCATACCAACGCGCGCAGGAAAGCCCGCTGGGCCGCGTTGAGTTGCGTCAGGCGATCAATCACATCCAACCCAACGCCAAGAAGCCGCTTCAACTGGGCTTGATTCACTTCATACAGCCGTGGACCGGCTGTGATATTCAGATCGAAGATGCCCGCCTGGGCTAACCACAACCGCATACTGCTGAGGTGCACCGCGCCACGCGGAACGTGAAGCCCGCGTTGTTCGAGTCGTTTGCCCAGCGTGTGGAGTGTGATCGTCTCACCAGCGGTCTGCATGGTGATCAACGTTTCAACCAGGGCGGTCCCCTGGAGATCCATCAAGATGTGCCGGGCGAATCGTTCGTACATCTCATTGGGGCTGTCAGCGACAGCCAATAACTCGCCGGCCAATGCGGTCGGCGTTGCCCCGTCTTCACCCAACAGTCGATATGCTCGCAAGGCCAGCACGGTGTTATCGGCCAGTTGCCAGCGTTGGTCCTCGGCATGTCCGGCAAAGAACTCGTCGCGGATGGCTGTCGTGATCTGCTCCCGGTTGCCTGCGTGATCGTGGATGACCTGAAGCAGTCGGGGCAGGTTGACCTGGTTGGGGCTGAACTGCGCCCCGAATGGGATCTCACTCTTTTTCGGCATGGTTGACCTTAGCTGGTTCAATCGGGCAAAAGCGTGTAACTACGTAGTTACAAAAGCGTCAACTTCAATCGGCGCACATTATACCACACCCGTCGCCGCCTTGCCAGTTTCAACCCGGGGTGTTATAATGAAATCCACCTGTAACTGCCTACCCTGAACCCTCCCGCAGGTTAGAAAGGGGCTGGCGAACGATGCAGCCGGTCATCTGGGCGCGCTCTGGTCTGGTCATTGCGCCCAAACCTGCGGGAGGGTAGGCAGTTACATCCACCTAATGATCACCCAGCCAGCGGATATGCCAGGCATAGGCGGCGAAGGTCACCCCGGCCAGCAGCAGGCCCCGACCATAAACATGCAGCCCGATCAGGCCCAACTGAGGATCACGGGCCGCTTCTAATCGGCTCAGGTGCATGACCTCCAGGGTAAACAAATAGAGGGTCAGCGCCACCAGCAGCACCCCGATCCCGGCCGTCGCCACGATGATCTTGAGCCGGTCTTCCTGGTGGACCAGATACAGATAGGCCGCGTAGCGCACATAGAGCAGCAGGCCCTGAAAGGCCACGCCGGCCACAGCATAGATCGCCAGGTCCTTGAGCAGGTTGTAGGCGGCTACCAGGTTCAGGTCGGTCAGGTACAGGTATAACGTCAGGACTATGACCGTCCCCCCCACGATCATGCCGCTGGCCATCGTCCAATGCTGAAAGAGCAATTCCAGCACCTGGGGTGGCAACGCTCCCCGGGGCGACCGGTAGATGTGCGCCGGGATGATGAACGAAGCCAGATAGACAAAGTAGGTGAGCACAAAGGCAGCGGCGATCAGGGCGGTGGCGAACAGCCGGTCCGCCGTGCCCTGGAGCAGGGCATGAAAAAGGCCCAACTCCGCGTAGAGCACCGCGAAGGCGAGGGACGTGAACAACACAAACCCACGGTACTTTTCCATCGGCGTGGGGATATGGGGGATACCAGGTTCCACAATCTCGGACATGACGGGCCTCCAGCGCGCGGTTTGTAGACCCCATCATAGCAAAGGACAACGCGCCTGTCAACGCGCCAGGGTTGACATCCGTGCGTAAATTAAACGCACGAGGTCACCGCCCCCCCGCCCCGCTTCGCGTCCCTTCGGGGAGTGGAAAGACCGCCTTATATGGGGTTTTTGCGGCAGCTTCGCCGCCGCAAAACCCCCAGAAAGGCTTTCTTCCCCTTGTTCCCTCTCTGACAGGAGTTATGCACGGATGTCAGGCCAGGGGGCAAGATGATACAATTGTGCCTGACCTCCCGCAGGTTGGGGCGTTTCTAACCTGCGGGAGGGTTCAGGGTAAGGAGCGAGATATGATGAGAGAACCACCGACGCAGAGCAGGGCCATATCGGAGAGGCAGCGGATCTTTTCTATCCTGGCCGGCGTGGCCGTGAGCCTGGTCTACCTGGGGGCCATCGCCCTGATCGTGGGTGGATTGTTGCGTTTTGTGCGGGAACAAACCCGCCAGCCTGCACCGTCAGCCACTTTACCCCAGGCGATCTTGGGACGGCTGCGGTTCCGCCGATAACGCCGCCGGCCAGACAGCCAGGGTGAGCGTATCGCGTTGGGGACAGTACGGCTCTGGAGTCGAGGCTTTAGCCGGTTCGTGCCCGCAAGACCCGCCTGAAGGCTCGACTCCAGCGCGCATAGCCGCCCACTTGCAAGCGATGGCGAACAAGGGGGAAAAAGCCTTTCTGGGGGTTTTTGCGGCGGCGAAGCTGCCGCAAAAACCCCCTACCAGGCATTATTTCCCCTCCCCGCATCGTGTAGCGGCGAAGGGACGCAAAGTGGGAAGTGGGACAGGACCCTCATGCGTTTAATTGCGCACGCATGTCAATCGTTCCCCCCTTGTACCCGACCGCCAGGTATGGTATAATATAGAACACATGTTCGATTGATACCAGCCCCAGCAGGGAGATAGTCATGACTGCCCTAGACCGTGGTGTGCCTCAGAATATCGAGGCCGAAGAAGCCGTTCTGGGCGCGATCCTCATTGATGACGACGCGCTCTACAAGGTGGCCTCGTTCCTGCGGCCGGAACATTTCTATGTGGAACGAAACGGCTGGATCTATCAGGCTTTCCTGAACGTCTCGGAGCGGCGAGAGCCGATTGATGTCCTCACCGTCTGCGATGAACTGGAACGCCGGGGGCTGTTGCAGGATAGCGGCGGGGCCGCCTACATCACCTCGCTGCTCAACGCGGTCCCCACGGCCATCCATGTGGAGCATTATGCCCGGCTGGTGGAGCGCGCTGCCGTGTTGCGGCAGCTCATCAGCGCCGCCGGGGCCATCGCCCGCATCGCCCACGAGGCCACTGGCGATGCTGATGAAGCCCTGGATGAGGCCGAGCGCGTCATCTTTGAGATCGCCCAGGGCCGGGTGCTCGGTGACTTTATGCCCCTGAGCCAGATCCTGGCCACCTACCTGGAGGAGTTGGACCGGGTCAAGGAGGAAAAAGTCACCCTGGGCCTGCCCACCGGCCTGGTTGACCTGGACAAGATCACCGGCGGGTTGCAACGCGGTGACCTGATCATCCTGGCGGCCCGGCCATCGGTGGGCAAAACCAGCCTGGGCCTCAACATCGCTCACCATGCGGCGGTGAAGGAAAAACTGCCGGTGGCGATCTTTAGCCTGGAGATGAGCCGCGAACAACTGGCTCATCGCCTGCTGTGTGCCGAGGCGAGCGTGGATTCCCAAAGGCTGCGTCTGGGGCAATACGACGAGGATGAGCTGCGTCGCATCAGCCGGGCCTTCGGTGTCCTCTCCGAGGCGCCAATCTATGTGGACGACACGCCCGGCATCAGCGTCACCGAACTGCGTAGCAAGGCCCGGCGACTGTGCCTGGAGCGGGGCATCCGACTGATCATCATTGACTACCTCCAACTCATGCGCGGCCGGCGGGCAGAAAATCGGGTCCAGGAAATATCAGACATCTCGCGGTCTCTCAAGGCCCTGGCAAAGGAGCTGAACGTGCCAGTGATCGCTCTGAGTCAGCTCAGCCGGGCCCCAGAGTTGCGGTCGGACCATCGGCCGGTCCTGTCTGACCTGCGCGAATCCGGCTCATTAGAACAAGACGCCGACGTGGTCATCTTTATCTACCGGGAAGAACTCTATGACCCCAACACGGAGAAGCAAGGGATCGCCGACATCATTGTGGCCAAACACCGTAACGGCCCCACCGGGCAGTTTGGGCTGTATTTCTTCAAGGAGACCACCCGGTTCATGAACCTGGCGGTCCACCAGGAGCCGACCTAAGATGGCTGAACGACGATTCACCGGGTTTCCGGCGGGCAAGGTCCGGCTGGTCCGATTGCCGGAGGTGTTCTTCAGCGAATTGCTGCCGCTCATTGATGACCTGGCCGAGCTAAAGGTGACGCTGCATGTGCTCTGGTTACTGCAACGTGCGCCGACGGACCTGCCAGCCATCGCCCAGGCCACGCTGGCCCAGGACGAGCTATTGCGACGCGGATTGGCCGGCCTGGAAGGGGGGCCAGAGGCAGCCCTGGAACGAGGCCTGGCGCGCGCCGTGGCCCGTGGCTCATTGCTCAAGCTCCTGGTCAGCCCTGAGACCAACACAACTGAGCCGATGGCCTGGTATCTGGCTAATACGACCCGGGGTCGCCAGGTCGTGGCCCAGGCTCAACGCGGCGAATTGACCCTGGCCGGTGCGCTGGCCTGGGTAGAACCCCCGCCGGTCGAGCGGCCCAACATCTATACCCTGTACGAACAAAATATCGGCCTGCTCACCCCCCTCATCGCCGAGGAGTTGCGCGAGGCTGAGGATACCTACCCGGCGCACTGGATCGAGGACGCCTTTCGAGAAGCGGTGCGGGCCAACAAACGGAACTGGCGTTATGTGAATGCCATATTGCAACGCTGGGCCAGAGGAGAACGTGGTGGAACCCCTCGCGGAGACACTAGAGAAGAACTGGAGCAATACTACCGGGGCGGCAGGTACGGTCACCTCATCCAGCACTGACGTCTGCCCCTTCTGCCAGGGGATCGGCTACCTGCGACGAGATGTGCCGCCGGACCACCCGGCCTTCGGGCAACTGGTGCCCTGTCCCTGCAAGGAGCAAGAACGCACCGAACGTCGCCTGAGCCGCTTCCAACGCCTGGGGCATCTGGGTGGTTTGCGCCGCCTGACGTTTGAGACGCTGTTGCCGGAGGGCCTGTACGACGATCCAGAGCTGCGCCAACGGTTCCGCCTGGCCTATCGCGTGGCCCAAGAGTTCGCGGCCGCGCCGGAAGGCTGGCTGGTGTTCAGCGGCGTCAGCGGATGCGGCAAGACGCACCTGGCGGCAGCTATCGCCAATCGCCTGCTGGAGGCCGGCGCGTCGGTCTGGTTCGTCGTGGTGCCGGATCTGCTGGACCATCTGCGGGCCACGTTCGGGCCGCAGAGCAAGATCGCCTACGACGAGCTGTTCGAGACGGTACGGGCGGCTCCCGTACTGGTCCTGGATGACCTGGGGACGCAGAGCAATACACCCTGGGCCCAGGAAAAGCTCTTCCAGCTAATCAATGCCCGCTACAACGACCGGCGGCCCACTGTCTTTACCACCAACGTGCCCCTGATGCACCTGGGCGAGCGGCTAAGGATGCGGCTCACCGACCCCAGCCTGTCACGGGTGCTGGTCCTGGTCCCCCCCACCGCGCCCTCTCTTGAGCGGCTGGGCAACCTGGACCTGGCCGGGCTACGGGAGATGACCTTTGACACCTTCAAGGTGCGCGACCCCGGCTGGGATGCCGAGACCCAGGCTAATCTACGGAACGCCCTCCAACTGGCCCGAGCCTTTGCCGACCACCCCGATGGCTGGCTGGTATTTCAGGGACGTTTTGGCTGCGGCAAGACCCACCTGGCAGTCGCCATTGCCAGGCAGCGGCGGGCTGCTGGGGAAAAGGTGTTCTTTGTAGTGGTGCCGGACTTGCTGGATTACCTGCGGGCCACCTTTGCCCCGGATAGCCCCGTGACCTTTGACGCCCTGTTCGAGGACGTGCGCACAGTACCCCTGCTCATCCTGGACGACCTGGGAACGCAGAGCAGCACCCCCTGGGCCCAGGAAAAGCTCTACCAGCTCGTGAACTATCGTTATAACGCCGCCCTGCCGACGGTGTTCACCACCAGCCATGCCCTGGAAGACCTGGATGGGCGGCTGGCCTCGCGGATGATTGACCAACGGCTGTCCAAGGTTTTTAATATCATTGCGCCGGACTATCGCGGCGGGCGGCCGGTGGCCCCATCCCGACGCAGCCGGGGCTAAAGCCTTATGGGATTGCTCGACTATCTCAAGACCGGCCAGACCCTGCCCACTAATTCCCTCCTCCATCGGCTGGATCCGCGCACCCGGCTGCTGGGGCTGCTGGGCCTGCTGCTCGTCTGGGTCATAATACGACATGTGGGGCTGGCCCTGGGCATCCTGGCCCTGGAGCTGGGGCTGATCGTGGTGGCCCGGGTGCCGCTGCGTTATGCCCTGCGGGGCCTGGGAGCCTTGTTGCCGTGGCTGGTGCTTGTCGCCGGGGTCCAGCTTGCCTTTGGCGTGGGGGATATGCCCGGCCGCCCGGCGCTACTGGTCTGTGGTCCCTGGCGGTTGTCTCCCTGTAGCCTGGGATTCGCCCTGGTCACCCTGATCCGCTTTGCCGGGCTGGCGCTGACGATGAGCCTGTTCGTCTGGACTTCATCTATCCCGGACCTGGCGCATGGCCTGGAAGCGTTGGCCGCGCCCCTGGATCGGTTGCGCCTGCCAGCCCATCAACTGGCTCTGGCCGGTGTCATCGCCATCCGGTTCCTGCCCACCATGGCCCTGGAGCTGGAGCGATTGCAAAAAGCCCAGGCCGCGCGCGGGGCGGACTTGATGCTGGACCGGCGGGGCTTTGTCCACCGGGTGCGGCAGACCCTGCCCCTGGTCGTGCCCCTCTTTGCGGTGGCCTTGCGCCGGGCCGAACGTCTGGCCGAGGCGATGGAGGCCCGGGCCTATGGCGGCGGTCGAGGCCGGAGCCATTACGCCCGGCTCCGCCTGGGATGGGTAGATGCGCTGGCCTTGGGCGGGATCATCTTGCTTGTCATTGTAGTTTTGACGAGGGGAAGCTGAGCAATTACGAACACGCAACATCGTCACGAGGAGGTACAGGCATGAAACTAACCCCCCGCGAAATCGCTATCGCCGGCGTCATGAGCGCCATCGCGGTGCTCCTGGCAGCCACCCCGCTGGGATTCATCCCCTTCATCGCTGGCACGTCTATCACCATCATGCACATCCCGGTCATCATCGGCGCGGTGGTGGGCGGCCCCATAGTGGGCACGATCATCGCCCTCATCTTCGGCCTCTCCAGCCTGGTCCTGGCCGCCGTCGCCCCCAGGGGGCCGGGGGATGTGTTCTTTACCGACCCGTTGGTCTCGGTCCTGCCGCGTCTCTTTATCGGCGTGGCGGCCTGGGGTGTCTACCGGCTGGTGCGAGCCGCCGGGCAAATCTGGGCGGTGCTCATCAGTGGGCTGATCCTTGTCGCGCTGGTCCTGGCCGTCGCCTACCTGGTGAGCACATCCGGGCTGCCGGGGGCCGCGGTCCTGGGACTGGTAGTCGGCGTGGTGGGTCTGGTTCTGGTGGCCGGCGCCGTTTATCGGGCCTACCGGGCCCACCCGGAGGCCCTGGCCTTGAGCCTGGCCGCTGTGGCCGGCACCCTGACCAATACCGTGCTGGTATTGGGGATGCTGGTGCTGCGCGGTTACATCCCCACCGAACTGGCCCTGGCCGTGGGTGCGGCCAACAGCCCGCCGGAGATGATCGCCGCCGCGTTCATCACGGTGGCGGTGGTGGCTACCTGGCAGCAAATAACCCTCCGCACTGGTGGCTCCAGCATCTGACATGAAACCAGGCCCGGCTTCGCTGATCTGGCAGCAACTGGAACGGTTGGGCGTGCGCCGGGGTTGGCCCCCCGAACCGTCTCCGCGCCCACAGCGGGGGCCAGCTATCGAAGACCTGGTCCCCGGTCGGCTGGTGGAAACCGGGCACGGGCGTTTCTTCCTGGCCCGGCAACATTACCCGCCAGACCATATGCACGGCCGGGTCCCCTTGCGCGCCTTGTTGGACCACGCCAGCTCACCCCTGCTGGCCGGGCAGACATTGGACTGGCGGCGGGCCGTCTTCCTGGATACCGAGACCACCGGCCTGGCTCGTGGTGCCTATACTTTCCTGGTGGGCGTGGGCTTTTTCACCCCGGATGACAGCGGCACTCCTGCCTCCTTTTGCCTGGAACAATATCTGATGCGCGATCCCGGCGAGGAACTGCCCATGCTCACCGCCCTGAGCGAGCGGCTGGCCGGTCAGGAGGCCCTGGTCAGTTTCAATGGCCGTGCCTTTGACCTGCCACTGCTGAAGGCCCGCTTCACCTGTAAGGGCCTGACTCTGCCCCTGGAGAACGCACCGCATCTGGACCTGCTGGGGCCGACGCGCCGCTTATGGCGAAACCGGCTGAGTTCGTGCGCCCTCAGCGTGGTGGAAACCCACGTGTTGGGCGTGTGCCGCACCCGGGAAGATGTGCCCGGCCACGCCATCCCCGCGCTCTATTTCCAGTATCTGCAGACCGGTAATGCCCAGGCCCTGAGCAGTGTGTTCTATCACAACCAGATGGACGTGTTATCGCTGGTGTCGTTGAGCGCCGTGTTATGGGCCACCCAGACCGATGTGGCAGGTCTCTCTCCCGACCGGGGGACTGGTACAATCTGACTCGCCGCTGTGAACAACTCCGTTGCGCAAACGGAGCCAGAAATAAAGAAACCCGTTTTCTCGCCTGAGGCGGAAAACGGGTTTTTCTCATCAGCCCCTGGGGGCTGTCTCCCAAGTGGTGTCTGGTGCCTATCCGAAAAACTATAGGGCAGGCTTCCCAGCTTCGCGCTCGGCGGTCAGTGCGAAGCCTCAGGCCTGGCAGACCGCCGAGGAGCACGAATTTCCATCTTCTGAGCCTGCCTGGACAGCCTGGAAAGGCTGTCCTACACCTTTTTCGGATAGGCTCTTAGTACTCCGGCATCGGCGGGGTGGCCGGCTTTTCCTTCTCCGGCACCTCGGTGACCAGGGCTTCAGTGGTCAAGATCATGGCGGCGATGGAAGCGGCATTCTCCAACGCGCTGCGGGTAACCTTGGCCGGGTCAATGATGCCCTTCTCCAGCATATCGCAAAACTCATCATCCAGCACGTCATAGCCGATCTTGCTGTTATCCCTGGTCTTTTGCTCCTGGCGCACCTGGGCCACGATGACCGCGCCATCCTTGCCGGCGTTGATCGCCAGTTGCTTCATCGGCCATTCCAAAGCCCAGCGCAGGATAAGCATCCCGGTCCGATGGTCGCCTTCTGGCTGCTGAGAGATGAGCTTTTCCAGGGCCGCGATAGCGTTGAGATAAGCCACGCCACCGCCCGGCACGATGCCCTCCTCGACGGCCGCGCGGGTCGCGCTCAGAGCGTCCTCCACGCGATGCTTCTTCTCCTTCAGCTCGGTCTCGGTGGCCGCGCCAACCTTGATGACTGCCACGCCGCCGGCCAGCTTGGCCAGCCGTTCCTGGAGCTTTTCCCGGTCAAAGTCGCTGGTGGTCTCCTCGATCTGGGCCTTGATCTGGGTGATGCGGGCCTTGATGTCCTCATCGCGGCCAGCCCCCTCGATGATGGTGGTCTCATCCTTGTTGGCGACCACCTTGCGGGCGCGGCCCAGGTCGCTGATGGTGGCGCTATCCAGCTTGCGCCCCACTTCCTCGGAGATAACCTTGCCGCCGGTGAGGATGGCGATGTCCTGCAGCATGGCCTTGCGCCGGTCGCCAAAGCCCGGGGCCTTGACTGCCAGGCAGTTGATGGTGCCGCGCAACTTGTTCACCACCAGGGTCGCCAGAGCCTCGCCGTCCACATCCTCAGCAATGACCACGAACTCGCGCTTGCCCATCTGCACCAGCTTTTCCAGGATGGGGACGATGTCGGCGATGGCGGAGATCTTGCGGTCCGTGATCAGGATGTATGGGTCGTCCAGCTCGGCCTCCATACGCTCGGCGTTGGTGATGAAATAGGGCGAGATATAACCCCGGTCGAACTGCATCCCCTCCACATATTCGGTCTCAAAGGCCAGGCCCTTGGACTCTTCCACGGTGATGACGCCGTCCTTGCCCACCTTATCCATCACCTCGGCGATCAGCTCACCGATCTCCATGTCGTTGGCAGAGATGGCCGCCACGTGGGCGATCTTGGACTTGTCGGTGCCCACGTCGGTGCTCTGCTTCTTGATCTCCTCCACCACGGCCTCGGCCGCCTTCAGGATACCACCCTTGAGTAGCATGGGGTTGGCCCCGGCGGCCACGTTCCGCAGGCCCTCGTTGACGATAGCCTGAGCCAGGACGATAGCGGTGGTGGTACCATCACCGGCCACGTCATTGGTCTTGGTGGCGGCTTCCTTGAGGAGCTGGGCACCCATGTTCTCATACGGGTCCTCCAGCTCGATCTCTTTGGCCACGGTCACGCCATCATGGGTGATGGTGGGGGCGCCCCATTTCTTGTCCAGGGCCACGTTGCGGCCTTTGGGGCCCAGGGTAGTTTTAACGGCCGTAGCCAGCATGTCCACGCCCTTCTTCAACCGCTGTCGGGCATCCTCTTGAAATGCCAACTGCTTTGCTGCCATATGTTTCCTCCTTGTAAAGTCGAAATTACTTTAGCCCTCGATGGTGGCCAGGATGTCACTCTCCTTGAGGATGAGCCACTTTTTCTCCTCGCCCTCGATCTCGATCTCGGTGCCGGCATACCTGGCATAGATCACCCGGTCACCGACCTTGACGGTCATGGGGATGGGCTTACCATCCTCGTCCGGTTTGCCCGGGCCGACGGCGACCACCTCGCCCTCCTGGGGCTTTTCCTTGGCCGTGTCCGGCAGGACAATGCCCCCCTTGGTCATCTCGGCCTTTTCCAGGGGCTTGACCAGTACACGATCGTGCAAGGGTTTGATCTTGAGTGCCATACTTTCAACCTCCTTTACTCTATTTTTGGTGGGTAGTACAGGATTTTAGCACTCTAGAACTTAGAGTGCTAACGCGAGCCGTATTATACCCAAAAGGAAGAAATTGTCAAGGGGGTAACCTCTTGACAACCCCCACCGGCTATGGTAAGATTCAGCCTGTGTACAGCCATGCTGTGTGAAAAAAAGCACAAATTCCTGTATTTCACTACGACGGCGTAGCGATTACAAAGGAAAGAGGTAACTGCCTACCCTCCCGCAGGTTCGGGCGCAATCTCCGCACTGAAGTGCGCCGCAATGAGCTGCTCGCTCTCTTGCCAGCCGCTTTCTAACCTGCGGGAGGGTGGCGGGTAGGTATTTACAGAAAGAGGAGGAAAAAACATCATGCCGCAAGTACCTAGCGACCTTGAGATAGCCCAAGCGGCAACGCTCAAACCCATCATCGAAATAGCCCACAGTGTGGGCCTCACGGAGGACGACCTGGATTACTTTGGCAAATGGAAGGCCAAGGTGCATCTGGACGTCCTCAAGCGTTTAAAGGATCGGCCTGACGGCAAGTACGTTGATGTGACGGCCATCACCCCCACGCCTCTGGGCGAGGGCAAGACCGTCACCACCATCGGTTTATCCCAGGGCCTGGGCTACATCGGCAAGAAAGTATTTACCTGCATTCGCCAGCCCTCTCAGGGCCCGACCTTTGGCATCAAGGGTGGGGCGGCTGGCGGCGGCTACTCCCAGGTGGTGCCCATGGAGGACTTTAATCTGCACCTCACCGGCGACATCCACGCCGTGGGTGCGGCGCACAACCTCCTGGCCGCGGCCATTGACGCCCGCATCATGTTTGAGGACCGCTACTCTGATGAACAGTTGCAGAAGGCGGCCCCGGAGATCCGCCGCCTGAACATTGACCCCTATGGGATCATGTGGAACCGGGTGGTGGACGTGAACGACTCGGCCGTCCGCAACGTGATCATCGGCCTGGGCACTGCCAACGATGGTCGCCCGCGCCAGTCCGGCTATGACATCACGGTAGCCTCGGAGGTCATGGCTATCCTGGCTCTGGTGGATGGCTATGAGGGGCTGCGCGACTTGCGGCGGCGCCTGGGGCGTATCATCTGGGGCGTGGACAAGTCTGATAACCCCCTCACCGCCGAGGATTTGCGGGTCGCCGGGGCGATGACCGTCTTGCTGAAAGATGCCATCATGCCCAACCTGATGCAGACCCTGGAAGGGACGCCGGCCTTCGTCCACGCCGGCCCCTTCGCCAACATCGCCCACGGCAACAACTCGATCATCGCCGACCAGATCGCCCTCAAACTGGTGGGGCCGGATGGTTATGTCGTCACCGAGTCCGGCTTTGGTGCGGACTGTGGCATGGAAAAGTTCATGGACATCAAGTGCCGCATGAGCGGGCTGGTGCCCAACTGCGTCGTCATCGTGGCCTCGGTGCGCGCTTTGAAGATGCACGGCGGCGGCCCAAAGGTGGTGCCTGGCCGCCCGCTGCACGAAAGCTATACCAAAGAAAACCTGGACCTGCTCCGGGCCGGCCTGCCCAACCTGATCCAGCACATCGAGAATGCCCGCAAGTTCGGCGTGCCGGTGGTGGTGGCGGTGAATACCTTCACCTCAGATACCCCGGCCGAGCTGGAACTCATCCGCGAGGCGGCGATCAAGGCCGGCGCGGAAGACGCGGTGATCTCCGAGGTCTGGGCCAGAGGCGGCGAGGGGGGGGCGGACCTGGCACGCGCCGTGGTGGCCGCCTGCGAGAAACCCAACGGCTTCCACTTCCTCTACCCAGACGACATGTCCATCCAGCAAAAGATCGAGACCATTGCCCGCGAGATCTATCGTGCTGATGGGGTGGACCTGGCACCAGAGGCCGAGGCCAAGATCAAGCTCTTCACCAGGTGGGGCCTGGATGGGTTGCCCATCAATATGGCCAAGACCCATCTCTCGTTCACCCATGACCCGACAATCAAAGGCGCGCCGCGCGGCTGGACGCTGCCCATCCGCGACATCCGGGCCAGCGCCGGGGCCGGCTTCCTCTACCCGCTGTGCGGGGCCATGCGCACCATGCCCGGCCTGCCCAGCCGCCCGGCCTTCGTGGACGTGGATATTGATCTGGAGACCGGCAAGGTGAAGGGCCTCTTCTAACAGCCGCCTTCCCCGGCCGGCCTTCGACGGTGTATGGTTTACCAGAAACGCAGGGGAGGGCGGTAGCACGCCTTCCCCTGTGGTACAACAGGCTGGTTGCTCGTCAAGCTCGTACTGGACTGCCAGCAACGAGTAACCAGCAGCGAGTAATTTTAAGGAGGATTGAATGAAGTCGGTCACCCTGCAAGTCCCTGGCCTGTGGGCCGACCACCACGTGCTGAAGGTGCGCCGCTTGCTGACAGGTATGGCCGGGGTCGGTGAAGTGTATGCCAGCGCCAAGAACAAAGAAGTCACCGTCTCGTATGACCCGGGCCAGGTAGACCTGGCCGCCATCGAGGGCGCGTTGGCCCAGGCCGGCTATCCGGTGGGCGCGACCGGGCGGCCCGCCGAGACCGGCTTTGTCTGGCGCAAGGCCAAAGACTGGGCTGCCATCGCCGACCGGGTCACCACCACCAACATGGCCGACCTGACCATGTCCGGCGACTTTCGGAAGTACTAAAACGTCAGGCGTCAAAACGTCAGGCGTCAAACGTCAGGCGTCAAAACGTTGAATGACGAATGACGAATGACGAATGACGCATGACGAATGACGCATGACGAATGACGAATGACGAATGACGAATGATGCGAACTAGAACAGGAGACACACATGACGGAGGAAAAGCGTACCATTGACCCCGCCGTGGCTGAATTGTTGTTCGTCTGCGATGAGGAGCAGGTGGGCACGGCCTTTAGCCGGGCGTTAGAGATGAAACCCTGCCCCATCGGGCGGGAAAGCGCGTGCTGTAAGAACTGCTTTATGGGACCCTGCCGGCTCACCGGCAAGGACGCCGAGAGCAAGACCGGCATCTGCGGCGCGACGTTGGGCGTCATCGCCGCCCGCAACCTGCTGCGCGCCATCGCCGCCGGTGCCGCTTCTCACTCGGACCACGGGCGCGATATGGCTTTCACCCTGCTGGCCGTGGCCAATGGTGAAGCGCCCAGCTATCAGATCACGGATGTAAAGAAACTCCATGCCGTGGCCGGCTATATGGGCATCCCCACTGCCGGCCGCAGCAAGGAAGAGATCGCCCGGGATGTGGCCCTGCAGGCGCTGAAGGACTTTGGGCAACAGGGCGATACGGAAGTCTCTTACGTCTCCCGCGCCACCCCCAAACGGCAGAAAATCTGGCGCGAGCTGGGCATCACCCCCCGCGCCATTGACCGCGAGATCGTAGAGGCCCTGGGCCGTACCCACATCGGCGACGACCAGACCGTGGAGAGCCTGCTGACCCATGCTCTGCGTTGCGCTCTGGGTGACGGTTGGGGCGGCTCCATGCTCTCCACCGACATCTCGGACATCCTCTTTGGCACCCCCAGCCCCGGCACCACCCGCATCAACCTGGGCGTGCTCAGCGAGGATGAGGTGAACATCGTCGTCCACGGCCACGAGCCGACCCTGAGCATGATGATCGTGGCGGCCGCCCAATCGCCCGAGATGATCGAGTATGCCAGGAGCAAGGGGGCCAGAGGCATCAACCTGGCCGGCATCTGCTGTACGGCCAACGAGATCCTCATGCGCCAGGGCATCGCCAGCGCCGGCAACTTTTTGAACCAGGAACTGGCGATCATCACCGGCGCGGTGGAAGCGATGGTGGTGGACATCCAGTGCATCTTCCAGGCCCTGGTGCCCCTGGCGAAACGCTACCACACCGAGATCATCACCACCTCCCCCAAGGTCCACATCGAGGGGGCCACGCACATCGAGTTCGACGAGCACCACGCTATGGAGATCGCCAAGGAGATCGTGAAGCGGGCCTGCGACAACTTCCCCAACCGGGGTGAGACTCACATCCCGAAGATCTGGGAAGGCATGGTGGCCGGCTTCAGCCACGAGTACATCCGCTACATGCTCGGCGGCACCTACCGGGCCTCTTTCCGTCCCCTGAACGATGCCATCATCCAGGGGCGCATCCGAGGCGCAGTGGGCATCGTGGGCTGCAACAACCCCCGCACCTGCCATGACTCCACCCACGCCTACCTGGTGAAAAAGTTCATCGAGAACGACGTGCTGGTAGTGATGACCGGCTGCGGTGCGTTGTGCGCCGGCAAGTATGGCATGATGACCCCAGAGGCCCTGGCCGCGGCCGGCCACGGCCTGCGCGAGGTCTGCGAGACCGTGGGCATGCCCCCGGTGCTGCACCTGGGTTCCTGCGTGGACAACACCCGCATCCTCACCATCCTTACCGAGATGGCCACTGAGGGTGGCCTGGGCCAGGACATTGACGACCTGCCGGCCGTGGGCCTGGCCCCGGAGTGGATGAGCGAGAAGGCCCTGAGCATCGCCACCTACTTTGTGGCCTCCGGCGCCTACGTGATCATGGGCGTGGGCAACCCGGTGGGCGCGTCCAGCGAGGTGAACCGCTTTATCACCGAGGAATGGGAAAAGATGGTGGGCGGCCGGCTGGAGTTCGTGGAGGACCCGGACGAGATGCTGCGCCGGTCGTTGGAGCACATTGACAAGAAACGGGAGGCGCTCAAACTGGTGCCGTGGGACCCAGATCGGTTCAAGAAGGATACCGTCACCTGGGACGAGCTGATGGGCTACAGCGCGCCGGTCCAGGCGCCCGCAACGATGGAGGTAGTCTAGCATGTCCAAGTATATCGCTGGCGCCGTGCATCGTGGCGCCCGAGGTTTGGTTCGTGAAGCTGACGAGATGCTCCAGGCCGCTCTGGCCGAGTTCGGCCCGACGCAGAAGGTGGCTTTCCCCAATACCGCCTACTACCTGCCCACCATCCTGGGGTTCATGGGCCACAAGGTGGAGACCTTGGGAGATCTGTCACCGGTCATCGCCCACTGCAAGGAGTTGGTCCACCCAGACCCCGGAGACCGCCTCTGGCTGCCCTACCTGGGCGAGACCCTGGATGCCGGTGTCGCCACCCTGCTCGCCGCTGAGGCCATCGAAGGCATCCGCTTCGTGCGCGGCCTGGAGCCGACCCCCATTGACTGGGGGGACTATACCTATCAGGCCACGAGTAGTTTCACCTCGCCGGAGTTCGCCGGCCAGACCAACAAACGCCTGAACGGGCCGATTGACGACGTGCAGTTGCGCTCCTGGGGCATCCAGCTCGTGGACGGGCGGATGCCCGGCTTTGCCGCCATCGTGGGCTGCGCCAAGAGCAACGAGGTGGCCGTCCACATCGTGCGTGAGCTGCAACGGCGGGGTATCCTGATCTTCCTCTCCGGCAACGTCAACGGCCGCAGCATCATCCACCAGTTGATGGAGGAAGGTGTCCAACTGGGCTATGACACCTTCACCGTGCCCTTTGGGCTGGATACCATCTCCGCCATCTATGCCATCGGCTTTGCCACCCGCTCGGCGTTGACCTTCGGGGGCCTCAAGGGCGGCCAGGCCCGCGAGATCCTGCTCTACAACAAGTATCGCACCTTTGCCTTTGTGTTGGCCCTGGGCGAGGTGGACGACTTGAAGTACGCGGCGGCGGCCGGGGCCATCAACTACGGCTTCCCCACCATCGCCGATACCGCCATCCCACCCATCTATCCCACCGGCGTGACCCTCTATGAGCACGTCGTCCCCATGCCCTTCGACCAGATCGAGGGCAAAGACGACCTGGAGCGCGCCGAGCGGCTGGTGCAACGCTGCATCGAGGTACGCGGGGTCAAGATCAAGATCACCGAGGTGCCCATCCCGGTGCCCTATGGTTCCGCCTTCGAGGGCGAGCGCGTCCGCCGCGAGGACATGCAGGTGGAGTTCGGCGGCAAGAAGAGCCGCTGCTTCGAGTACCTGCGCCTGCGGGATATGGACGAGGTGGAAGACCACAAGATCGAGTTGATCGGCCCCGATATTGATGCGGTGCCGGAAGGCGCGGCCGTGGACCTGGGTATCCTGGTGGAAGTGGCCGGCCGCAAGATGCAGAAGGACTTTGAGCCGATCCTGGAACGCCAGATCCACTACTTCCTCAACGCCGCTTCCGGCGTCCAGCACATCGGCCAGCGCGACATCGTCTGGTTGCGCATCAGCAAGGTGGCCTTTGAGAAGGGCTTCCGGCTCAAGCACTTTGGCGAGATCCTCTACGCCCGCCTGCTGGACGCCTTTGGGACCATCGTGGACAAGGTGCAGGTGACCCTGATCACAGACCCGGAGCGGATGGCCAGTCTGCTGGAAGAGGCCCGTGCCGCCTTCCAGGAGCGCAACGAGCGGCTGGCCGGCCTCACCGACGAGGGGGTGGATACCTTCTACTCCTGCACGCTTTGTGTTCCGCCCGGCCAGGACATCGTACGGCCTGACGGTTCGTTCGTATCAGTGGACACGCTGATCGAAGAGGTGGTCAATACCGGTCAAGGCGAGGTGCTTACCTTCGACCACGACCAGTTGACCGTCCGACCGATAGGTGAGCTGTATATCAACCCGGCCCCGGCCAAACTGGCCCGCATTGTGCTGTCCAACGGCAACGCCCTAACGCTAACCACCAATCATAAAGTGTTGGTGGATGGGCCGTCCGGGCCGGACTGGGTGCCTGCTGGCAAACTCCGTGTCGGCGATTACCTGGTGGACGCTCGATGCACCCTCTATCAACGCGAAGCGACCACCGAACCGCCGTTCGTGGTGGATTACCTGTCCGATGACTACAAGGTGTCCGATGATGCGTTCTACGCCCGGCTGCGCGAATGGACGCTGGCGCGTTTCGAGAGCCTGGGGCCGGCGGCCGAGGCGATGGACCTTCCATACCGGCGCCTGTACAGCGCCCTGTACGAGCGCGAGGAATTCAGCCACCAACGCCTGACCCTGGGTGAGATCAAGCGCGCGTTGGCGGTTCTCGGCCAGGAGTGGGATACGGTCAAAGGCGACCTGCGACGTTTCCAGGGGGGGGTCGAACTGCAGCGCGTTCGGCTGGACGAGGACATCCTGTACCTGGCCGGGCTGGTGGCGGCCGATGGCAGCGTGCGTTGGCGCGGCCCCGACGGACGAAGCGGAACCGTTGTCCAGTTCACGAACACCGAGCCGGCGCTGACGGCCCGTTTCGGCCACATCGTGACGGCGCTGTTCGGCCAGCCGCCCCAGGTGTATGTGACCGAACCCCACACCAGCGCCTCGGACGAGTTGGTCATCGAATCTAAGAAACCCGTGTCTGTCTCGTATGTGTACAACACGCTGCTGGGGCAACTGATGGCTGGTCTGGGCATCGGGCAAGCGGACCGGCAGCGCAAGTGGAGCGGCGAGGTGATCTCGACGCTCTCGCCCGATCTGGTCGCAGCCTTCTTACGCGGCCTATTCGATGGCGATGGTCACGTCAGTGGCTCGCGCGCCTGCTTCACCACCCGCAGCCCAGAGGAAGCCCGGCACGCCTACCTGCTGCTCAAGAAGCTAGGCATCGCCTCCTACATCACCCCCATCACGCGGGGCTTCCAGGTGGCGACCAGCACCCGCCAGGACCTGGCTCGTTTCCGCGAACGAATCGGTTCCGAGCACCCAGCCAAGCGCGCCAGGCTGGAGACTGCCGACGTGTCTTCCGATGAGCAACATGTGGTGCGCACCGATGTGGTCTCCCTCGGTTGCGCCTCGCACCTGGCGGCCTTGCTGGACGAGTTTAGCGACCGGCTCACCGTCACCCAGTTGCCCGTGGACTATAAGACATTGACTGCCTGGACCGCCGGTCAACGGCGCGCCAGCAAACTCAAGCTCGCTCTGCTGCTGGAAGCTCTGGGCCAGGTAGTGCCGGCCGACCACCCCTCTTACCAGGCACTCGTGGCCTGGAGCCAGGCCAATGTGCGGTTCGTGCGGGTGAAATCCGTCGAACGGGTGGAGAGTCCAAGCGACCGCGTGTATAACTTTAGCGTTGAGGATACGCACAACTACCTGGTCAACGGGATAGTGGTCAAGAACTGTCAGTCCTTCGCCCCCACCCACGTCTGTGTGGTCAGCCCGGAGCGGCTGGGCCTGTGCGGGGCTTATAACTGGCTGGACTGCCGGGCGGCCAAGGAGATCAACCCCACCGGCCCCAACCAGCCCATCCCCAAGGGCACCTGCCTGGACCCGGTCAAGGGCGAGTTCACCGGCCCCAACGAGTTCGTCTATCAACACAGCCAGCAGACGGTAGAGCGGGTGACCATGTACTCAATTATGGATGCACCAATGACGGCTTGCGGCTGTTTTGAGTGCATCGTCATGCTCATCCCGGAGGCCAACGGTGTCATGGTGGTGAGCCGCGAGGACCCCAGCATGACCCCCTGCGGCATGACCTTCTCCACCCTGGCCGGCACCGCCGGCGGTGGCCTGCAGACCCCCGGCGTCATGGGTGTGGGCAAGTATTACCTCACCTCCAAGAAGTTCATGTCGGCCGAGGGCGGCTTCAAGCGTGTGGTCTGGATGTCCTCCTTCCTCAAGGAGAGCATGGCCGAGGAACTGAAAGCCGTGGCCGAGCGTGAGGGCGACCCAGACCTCATCTCCAAGATCGCCGACGAGACCATCTGCACCGACGTGGATGGCCTGCTGCCGTTCCTGGAAGAGAAAGGCCATCCGGCGCTGACCATGGACCCGATCTTTTGACGAATAGACGAATGGACGAATCTGCAACTGGGGAGACGTTCGTAGATTCGCGCATCCCCCTCCCACAGCTCCCCCTGGTCTCTGTGGGAGGGGGAAATCATTGTGTTTTGGACCTTGTTCCAAGTCATCTGGAGGAATGGTATGCCCCGTGAGAAAACTGTCCAAGACATCATGCACAAAGGGGTGATCGCCTGTGGTGAGAACACCCCGCTGACCGAGTGTGTGCGGCTTATGGCTGATACCGACGTGCACGCGATCATCGTGGAACATAAGGACCGGGTGAAAGGCATCATCTCCCATATGGACATCCTCAAGCTCTATGGGCAGGAGTTGGAGGGCAAGACCGCTGGTGAGATCATGACCCCTTCCGTGGTGACGGTCGCCGCCGATGCGCCGGTATCCCAGGCAGTGGAGCTGATGTTGAGACACGATATTCACCGCTTGCTGGTGATCGAGGAGACGCCAGAAGGTCCCCAACCCGTGGGGATCCTATCCACCACCGACGTGATCCGGGAGATGCGCGGCCCGAAGTGGGTCTGGTACATGGGCTAGGAAAATATGCAAATATGCAAATTTGCAATTTGCAATTTGCATATTTGCGCATTTGTCAATTGTCAAGGAGTAAAATATGCCAACAGTCGAGATTCCAGTTGAGAAGAGCAAGGGCAAGGTGCGTGAAGTGACATTGGGAGCCACAGCGGCTGACGGTGGCACGCGCGCACGAACTATCACCGTGGGCGGGGAAACGGGCCTGCCCTTCCTGCATTTTGAGGGAGAGACCCCGCACCGGCCGGTGGTGGCTGTGGAGATCTATGACCAGCGACCAGATGAGTGGTCCCCCCTCTTGCTGGAAGCCTGGGGCGAGGTAGTGGATGACCCGGCCGCCTGGGCCAAAGCTGCCGTGGCCGCTGGAGCGGACCTGATCCAGATTACTATGGTCAGCACTCACCCAGATGCCAAAAATGCCTCGCCGGCTGACGCGGCCGCCACAGTGAAGAAGATATTGGCAGCCGTGGACGTGCCCCTCATCGTGCGGGGGCCGGGCTTACCAGAGAAGGACAACGACGTGCTGGTAGCCGTGGCCGAGGCCGCCAAAGGCGAGCGTATTGCCATGGGGCTGTGCGAGGACAAAAACTATCGCACCATCGTGGCGGCGGCCCTGGCCCATGGACACCTGGTTATCGCCAGCACCCCCATTGATGTGAACCTGGCCAAGCAACTCAATATCCTCATCAGCGATGTGGGCCTGGGCCTGGATCGGGTGCTGATGGACCCCACCACCGGCGCCCTGGGCTATGGCCTGGAATATACCTACTCGGTGATGGAACGCCTGCGCCTGGCCGCCCTCATGGGCGATAGTATGACCCAACAGCCTATGATCTGCTTCGTCGGCCAGGAAGCCTGGCGGACCAAAGAGTCCAAGGTGGGCGAGGGGGTGCCCTCCGCCTGGGGTGACTGGGCTACCCGCGCCCGTACCTGGGAGATCGTCACTGCCACCACTCTGCTCCAGAGCGGGGCCGACATCCTGGTGCTGCGCCACCCCGATTCGGTAAAGATCGTCAAGAAGACCATAGACAAGCTCATGGCAAAGTGAAACGTAAAACGTGAAACGTAAAACGTGAAAAGGCGCGATGCGTTGTGAAGTTACGTTTTACGCCTTACGTTTTACGCCTTACGTTTACATGAGGAGGCGAATATGGCTGATACCCCTGCCATCAAGGTGGAAAAAGCCACCCCAGAGAAACTGGCCGAGTTGGGTGTGGAACGTTGGGCACCCTGGTCATGTGAGGCCAGCACCTTCGACTGGACTTATGATGATACTGAGACGGCGTACATCAAAGATGGCCACGTGGTCATCCACACCGCCGCCGGCGACGTGGAGATCACTGCCGGCGACCTGGTGGAGTTCCCGGCTGGCCTGGAATGCACCTGGGAAGTGAAGAAAGCCATCCGCAAGGTGTACAAGTTTGGGTAGTGAAAGGAGTATGATTCATGGGTCTATCGGGCCTGGAAATCTATAAACTGTTACCGAAAACCAACTGCAAGGAGTGTGGCTTCCCCACCTGCCTGGCCTTCGCCATGAAGCTGAGCCAGAAGGGGGTGGAGCTATCGGCCTGCCCCTACGTGTCGGATGAGGCGAAGGAGAAACTGGCCGCCTCAGCGGCCCCACCCATTCGTCTGGTCACGGTGGGCAGCGACGAGAAAAAGATCGCCGTGGGGAATGAGACGGTGCTATTCCGCCACGACAAGACTTTCTATAACCCGCCGGGCCTGGTGGTCCGGATCAAGGACACCTTGCCAGCGGATGAGATCACCAGGTTAGCCCAGGCTGTGGCCGGCTATAGCGTGGAGCGCGTGGGATTGACCCTGACCCTGAGCGGTTTTGCTGTAGAGAACGCCAGTGGCGATCCCGCCAGGTTCGCGGCGGCGGTGGAGGCTGTGCGCAAGGTAGCCGATTGGCCCCTGGTGCTCATGTCGCCGAATCCGCAGGCGATGGAGGCAGCTCTGGCCAGGGCCGGCCAGCGCCCGCTCATCTACGCCGCCACTGCCGAGAACTGGGAGGCCATGGCCGCCCTCGCCAAGAAGTACAACGCGCCCCTGGCAATCAAGGCCCCCAGCCTGGATGATCTGGCCGCCCTGTCGGAGAAGGTGGGCAACGCCGGGGTGCAGGACCTGGTGCTGGACCCCGGCGCACGTGGCCTGGCCGATAGTCTGGCCGTACTCACTCAACTGCGCCGCCTGGCTCTGAAGAAGAACTTTCGCCTGCTGGGCTTTCCCATCATCACCTTCCCCGGCGAGGGGGCCGAGGACTTGGATGAAGAGACCGTCCTGGCCGCCGAGTTCATCGCCAAATATGGCGGCATCATCGTGCTGGACCACTTTGACCCGGCTGTGATTTACCCGTTGCTCACGTTGCGCCTCAACATCTATACCGACCCGCAGAAGCCCATCCAGGTCAGTCCCGGCATCTATGAGATCGGTGCCCCCAAGTCCGAGTCGCCGCTGTTGGTCACCACCAACTTCTCGCTGACCTACTTTAGCGTGGCCGGCGAGGTGGAGGCCAGTGGCGTGCCCTCCTGGCTGCTCATCTGCGATAGCGAGGGTATGAGCGTCCTCACCGCCTGGGCTGCCGGCAAGTTCGACGCTGAAAAGATCGCCAAGACGGTCAAGCAGTTCGGCGTGGCGGACAAACTCAGCCACAAAAAGATCGTTATCCCCGGCTTTGTGGCCACCATCTCCGGCGAGCTGGAGGAAGAGTTACCCGGCTGGGAGATCCGCGTCGGCCCCCGCGAGGCGGTAGACATCACTGGCTACCTCAAGAACGTCTGGACGTAGCCAATTGCAGATTGCAGATTGCCAATTGCAGATTGCAAATTGCAATTGGGCAAATCTGCAATCTGCCACTGCCATCTGCAATCCACAATGGGCGAAAAAGCCATCGTTGTCTTTAAACCCAGCGGGCGCGTGATCGAGGTCGAGGTCGGCACGCTGCTGTCTGACGCGGCAGTGAAGGCTGGCCTGGACCTGGACATGCCCTGCGGCGGTCAGGGCCGCTGTGGCCGCTGCCAGGTGCAGATCGAATATGGCGAGGTAGCACGCCAGCCCAACGTCCACCTTTCCCCGGCCGAGGCCGAGAAAGGGTATGCCCTGGCCTGCCAGACGATCATCAAAGGCAACGTGGTCGCCGTCGTCCCGACCCGGGAAGAGGCGGTGCGCCAGATCAAGGTGGAAGCCAAGGCTGAAAAGATCGTCTTGCCGGTGGTCTGTGACTGGCAAAGCCAGCCGGCCATCCAGAAGTGCTTTGTGCAGATGGAACCACCGTCCCTGGCCGATAACACGAACGACCTGGACCGGCTCAAGCGCGCTCTGAACCTTCAGCACGGTATCCCTGACTTGACTGTCGAGTTGCCGGTGCTCAAGGGGCTGGCCCGCACGCTACGCGAGGCCGACTGGACCGTGACGGCGGTGCTGGAAAACCAGGCCTGGGGCCCGCCGGGCCTGCCGCCGCGCCTCATCGCCGTCCAGCCCGGCGATCAAACTGCCACCTCCTATGGCCTGGCGGTGGACATCGGTACGACCACGGTGACGGTCTATTTGACGGACCTGCTCACCACGGAAGTCATAGACATCGCCGCAGCTTACAATGCCCAGATCGCCTGCGGCGAGGACGTGATCAGCCGCATCGTCTACTCCCAAAAGGGTGATGGTCTCCAGCACCTGCAACGCCTGGTCATCAAGACTATCAACGAGCTTTTAGCTGAGCTGGCTTCCCGGAATCGCATTGACCTGCAAGAGATCAACGAGATGGTGGTGGCCGGCAATACTACCATGATCCACCTGTTCCTGGGGTTAGACCCCCTGTACATCCGGGTGGAGCCGTATATCCCCACCGTCAACCTGCCCCCGCCGGTGCGGGCCAGCGAGTTGGGCCTCCCCATCAACCCCAACGCCACAGTGGACTGTATGCCCGGCGTGGGGGCCTATGTGGGGGGCGACATCTCGGCCGGCGTCCTCTCCTCGCGCCTGTTCCAGACCGACCGGCTCACGTTGTTCATAGACGTGGGCACCAATGGCGAGATCGTGTTGGGGAACAATGACTGGCTGATCTGTTGCGCCTGCTCGGCCGGGCCGGCCTTCGAGGGGGCGGGGGTACGTTACGGGATGCGGGCCACGGCCGGCGCCATCGAGGACGTGTGGATCAATCCCCACAGCTACGAGGTGCGCTACCAGACCATCGGCAATGCGCCCCCCCGGGGCATCTGCGGCAGTGGCATGATCGCGCTTCTGGCGGAGATGTTCATCACCGGCGTGGTGGACAAGCGGGGCAAGATTCGGCGGGACCTGCCCACGCCCCGGGTGCGCGTCGGCCGGCACGGTGGCGAGTTCGTCATCGCCTGGGCCGATGAGACCGGCATCGAAAAGGACATCGTCCTCAGCGAGGTGGACATCGAGAACCTGATCCGCACCAAGGCCGCCATCTATGCCGGCTTTTCGGTACTGGTACGCAGCGTGGGCATTAACCTGGCAGACGTGGAGGAGATGCTCATCGGCGGCTCCTTCGGCCGCTATATCAACATCGAGAAGGCTATCCAGATCGGCCTGCTGCCGGATATGCCCTGGGACCGGTTCCGGTATCTGGGCAACACCTCGGCCCTGGGAGCCTATACCACCCTGCTATGTCCGGCCATGCGCCGCCAGGTGGTCGAGATCGCGCAAAAGATGACTTACCTGGAACTTTCGGCGGACAACAAGTTCTACGAGGAGTTCATGTCGGCCATGTTCCTGCCCCATACGGATGAGGCGGCGTTCCCCTCAGTGATGCGGGCGCTGAAGGCAGCCAGGGGCTGAGATCGGGTCAGGCCCTGGTGTGTTATAACTGCCTACCCTCCCGCGGGTTGGGGTTTCTAACCTGCGGGAGGGTTCAGGGTAGGGAGAAAGTGAAATGACCTTCACCATCGCGGTGGCCGGCAAGGGTGGCACCGGCAAGACTACCCTGGCTGGTCTACTCATCCGCTACCTGCACGAGCATGACGCCGGCTCGATCCTGGCTATTGACGCTGACCCGGCCACGAACCTGCATACCGTACTGGGGCTACCGGAGCCGACCAGCGTGGGCAACATCCGCGAGGAGACCGCCGAACAGGTCAGCCGGGGTTCAGGCCTGCCCGCCGGCATGAGCAAGCAAGACTATTTCGAGTATCAGATCAACCAGGCCATTGTGGAAGGCCAGGGGTTTGACCTGCTGGCGATGGGTCGGCCAGAGGGTCGGGGCTGCTATTGCGCTGCCAATAACATGCTCCGCGTCATCATTGACCAGATCGCCGGGAGCTATGATTATGTCGTCATGGACAACGAGGCTGGTCTGGAGCACCTGAGCCGACGCACCACGCGGGATGTGGACCTGCTGCTCATCGTCTCGGACCCCTCACTGCGCGGCCTGACCACGGCCGGGCGGGTGCTGGAACTATCCCGTGAACTCAAGACCGTTGTCGGGCGGACCGGCCTGGTGGTGAACCGGGTCCAGGGTGAGCTGCCCCCGCCTATCGCGGACCGGGCCTTGGCCCTGGGCTTAGATCTGGTGGGCACAATCCCAGAGGACCCCCTGGTGCCCGCGTTCGATAGCTATGGCAAACCGCTCATCGCCTTGCCGGCCGAGTCCCCGGCCCTGCAAGCGGCGTATGCGATTGCCGACCGGGTATTGAAAGTGTGAAAGTGTCAAACGTCAAAACGTCAAACGTCAAAACGTCAAACGTCAAAACGTCAAAACGTCAAACGTCAAATGACGCACGACGTTTGACGCATTACGTTTATCATGACCATGCATCATGCATCATGCATCATGAATCATGCATCATGCATCATGCGAGGAGGAAAACATGTACATCATCGGTGAGAACATTCACATCCTTTCCAGCAAGGTCAAGGCCGCGGTAGAGACCCGCGACGCCAGCTACCTGCAAGCCCTGGCCAAGGCTCAAGTGGAGCACGGGGCCAGTATGCTGGACCTGAACATCGGGCCGCAGAAGAAGCGTGGTCACGAGATCATGCCCTGGCTCATTGATGTGGTTCAGGAGGTAGTGCCTGGCACCCCTTTGAGCCTGGACACCACCAATGCGGCGGCCATCGAGGCCGGCCTGAAGCGGTGCCAGGAACTGGGCATCGAGGCCATGATCAACTCGACCACGGCGGACCCGGAACGCATCGCGCTGGCCATGCCGTTGGCGGCCAGGTACAACGCCCGGCTCGTGGCCCTGACCCTGGGCAAGACCGGGATGCCCACCACCGCCGATGCCCGGGTGGAACTGGCGTTACAACTCATCGCCGCAGCTGATGAGTATGGCATCCCTCACGATCACCTGTACCTGGACCCCCTGGTGCTGACGGTGAAAGGCACCCAGGAGCACGCCCCGGAGACCCTGAACGCCACACGCATGTTCAAGGTTCTAACCGACCCACCGTGCATGACCACGGTAGGTCTGAGCAATATCTCCAACCAGGTGCCCCACGAACTGCGCAGCCTGATCAACCGCACTTTCCTGGTGATGCTCATGGCCGCCGGGCTGGATACCGCGATCGCCGACCCGCTGGACGAGAAGCAGAACGAGTTCATCCGCATCGTGGAAGAGCGCGATGACTCGACCGGCGTGGGTCGCCTCCTGCTGGCCCTGTACGACAATGTGGCGGCTATGGAGCCTTTCAACCCCGACGTGGTGGACATGGATGACCCGGAGCAGGTGGACATCTACAAGACTATCCGGGTGTTGGAGAACCGGGTGATCTTTGCAGATAGTTATTTGCGGCTCTGAAAAAGTTGACACTTTTCACACAGACAGAATTCTATAGGACACGGATGGCACCGATTTCACGGATGAACACGGATTATCTAAGGCAAAATCCGTGTCTATCCGTGTCCTAATGCTGAAGAATGGGTCTATAACTACCTACCCTCCCGCAGGTTTGGGCGCAACGACCAGACCAGACGCCGCAGGCGCGCCCAGGTCCGGCTGCATCGGTTGCCAGCCCATTTCTAACCTGCGGGAGGGTTCAGGGTAGGCAGTTACGGGTGAAGAA
>Ga0209101_1000372_pt1 | contig 37315 bp, 37 predicted proteins | sample ConPoolayeCmetaG_FD_185481 | JGI IMG/M metagenome (GOLD analysis project Ga0209101, IMG submission 185481) | Hot spring microbial mat communities from California, USA to study Microbial Dark Matter (Phase II) - Cone Pool mat layer C metaG... ...
AACACAGTGCCTCTAGTTTCTACAAAAGTCTTGCCACACGTCTTACATCGGTAGCGTTGCGTGCCCTTCTTGGTCCGACCGAACTTGACGATATTGCCATGATCTACCTTGCTGTAATCAGGACAATCTTGGTTCCAGCAGAAAGAACCGGGCGAAACCAATCGTATGTGTTCCATTTGCTCCCTCCGATCGTCTTGATGCGGTATATTATACATCAACACGATTGAGGGAGACTACCTGAAATCTCAGGCGGCAGCAAGGCAGGCACGCGAAGCCCCGTAGCCACTGCCAAAGCCTTGCACTTACTTGCACCTGATTATTTCCCTTTATGGGATGACCAAATTGCTCGCGCCTATGGTTGCCATTACTCCTATAATCCGTCGGCAAAGTATCTGGCCTTCATAGGACTTTGCAAACGGATAGCCGAGGCGCTTCAACCAGCAGTGAACAGCCAGGAGATGGGCAAAACCCTTCTGAAATTGATTGATGAGTATAACTATGCCAAATACACCAAAGGATGGATATAACTTCAAGGGATAGGTACAGCCCAACCCGCGCTTTGAGCCGACTGCGCCTTCGGCGCTTCGCGCCTCGGCGCAGCGGCTTAAGCGCGTGCCGTTAGGCGCATATTGCCTCTACCTTCCGGGGGCTTGAGCATGACACGCACGATCGTTGTCTTATTGCTTCTATTGGGCGCCTGTGTAACCTCTGGGAGAGGGGAAAGGCCCACACCAACGCCTTTCTCACTGCCAACCAGCCCGCTGCCCTCCCTATTATCGCCTCCAGCAGCCATTCCAGCACCTCCGCCAGTTATCTGGGAAAAACGATTCGACAACAACGAGAAGGCGGATCTCGGGGCCGATGTGGTGGAAACGCCCGACGGTGACCTGGTTGTCGTTGGAGTCACGGGGCCCACCCCCTGCCTGGTATGGTGCAACTCCGACGGCTGGATCATCAAAATCAACGCCAGCGGCGACCTGCTCTGGACGCGCCAGGTGGGCGGCAATGGTTTCGATCTGGTAACCTCGGTCATTCTCAAGGGGGACCACTACTGGGTTACGGGCAGTAAGTACGAATTTCCCAATGCTCACCAGGCCTGGCTGTTGGAGATCGCCCCCGATGGCAGCGTGGTGTGGGAAAAGACCTTCGGCGGCAGTCAGGATGAATGGACCGGGGAAACAATCGCCACCCCAGATGGCAACTTCCTGATGACCGGTCGGACCGTATCGTTCGGCGTTCAGGATGGCAAAGGGGATGTGTGGCTGGTTAAACTGAATCCCAACGGCGAGATCATCTGGAGCAAGACTTACGACCTGGGCGCAGAAGACAGCGGCACTTCGCTGACTGTCTGGGGATCGGATCGCTATATTCTCACGGCCAATACGTGCACAGCCGATTGCCGCAGTGTATTGACACCGCAGGTCTTTACCTCTTACCTGGTGCTCGATGCCGAAGGCAATGTGCTTAAGAGCCAGAGCTTCACCGAGGGGCCCAAGAACAGGTTTGGCGAGATCAAACCCACCCGCGATGGCGGCACGGTCATAGTGGGCGCGACCAGTATGCAGGAGAATTTCCCCAGCGAAGACACCTGGATCGTCAAACTGGATGCCAACGCGGACGTGAAGTGGACGAGAGTCTTTACCAGCTATGGACGCTATGACGGCGCCTATGACATCGTGCAGGCACCTGACGGTGGCTACGTGGTGGCCGCCTATTCCCAGGTGTACCAGACGCCGGAGATGAACTTTGACAATTTCTGGATGATCAGGCTGAACAGTAGCGGTGAGATTCTCTGGTCGCGCACCTGGGGCGGTCCGGATAATGACGATCCTGTGTCCATCATTCTTACGTCCGATGGGAGAGTTGTGCTGGCCGGTTTCAAAGACGCCAAATCCTGGCCACTGGATCAGATTCCTGGTCCCGCCGATTTCTATGTGCTAAAGACCACGTATAACAATATACAACTGTTTCTGCCTTGCGTGCTTCTGGACTCTCACTGAGATCCTTGGGAGAAACCCTGCGCCCAACCCGCGCTTTGAGCCGACTGCGCCTTCGGCGCAGCGGCTTAAGCGCGTGCCGTTGGCCTGCCCTCATTCACTGGTGCTAATGCCTGCAGAGTCCAGGGCGAACCTTAACTTATGTTATGAAGGCTGAAGTCTTCTATCAGGAAATTGTTGCTATTGCCGTTCAATCGCCAGCCGAGCGACGTCTTTCTCTTGTTAGTCTTCACTCGGATGTAGTAACACTCTATCTCAATGTGGTTCGAGCGATAACAGCACAAGATGCCCTACGTGTCAGTTCAGATGGTCGCACATTAGGGCAGATCGTGGGCCATATCGCCGAGTGGGAGCGGTTTATTGCTCTGGCGGTTGGGGAGATAGTCGCAGGTGTGCGCTGGCCTCAGATTATGAACCTGTCTGGATACATTGAACCAGATGGTCAGGTCCGCCAGTTCACCAGTGTTGATGCTTTCAACGAGTATCAGGCCGTCAAGCATGCAAGGTGGTCATGGGAACAAATCCAGGACCTTGCAATTCAAACCGCTATGACGCTCTATAAGCTCTTTACGCATCCTTCGCTTGTATCTTGGGAGCGTCTTGAACAGACCCAGACATATTGCTGGCAACTGCCGAATGAGATGCGTGTGGCGCTCCCGTGTGGCTGGTATCTGTGGATGGTCACGCTCGAGCATGAAGCCGTTGAACATGCGGCTGATTTGGGTTTAGATTAGAGCATATGTTGAGGCAATAGGCAGGCCAACCCGCGCATCCAGCCGACAGCGCCTCCGCTCGCTACGCTCGCTCCGCGCAGCGGCTTAAACGCATTCCGTTGGCAGAAATCGTGATGGAGATGGGATATGGACAAGGATAATGTCAAAGAGTTTTTGAATTTCACAGGGAAAGTAATCATTGTGCATACTATTACCTATTTTATGTTCGGTCTACTCATGTCGAATCTCTTCGACTATGGCAGACTCTATCGGCAGGAAATCATCAGAGACTTTGTGCGCCCTATTGATTCCTACTATATATTTCTTGGGCCTCTTGTCCAGCCCATAAGAGGCCTGCTCTTTGCTCTTGGGTTATGGCCTATCCGAAATACAATCATGGAGAACAAGCGCGGATGGCTCATCCTATGGAGCATATTTGTTGTGTTTGGCATTCTGGGCACTCCTGCTGCTGCCCCGTCTTCGCTGGAAGGCGTTATTTACTCCCAGCTGCCACTCTGGTATCACTTGATTGGATTGCCAGAAATCGTGTTGCAGACACTTGCTTTCTCTCTCGTACTGGTCTGGTGGGAGAAAAGGCGGTACCAGCCAAACCAACCTCACCATAAAAGCGTTTTATGGACTGATGTTCTAAAGGCTGTGATGATAGCGAGTTTCGCCTATATGGGTTATGCTGTTGGCAGCATTCTGAGTGCTGTTATTGCCAGAGCAGAAATAGACATGGAGACCGCAGCCTCCGACTTGAGAACTCAAATGATGTTCATAGTTGCCTTCGTGGTAAACATCGTCCTCGTCTTTCTCGCCTCGAAGAAATGGGTTGGGGGCAAGATTGCTCTGTGGCACGTCTTCCTATTCTTCTGGATAGTTGACACGGCAGTGATACTGCTATACCAGTTGATTTTCCTGTCGCCCATGCCGTTGCCGCTTGCCCTTTTCGTAGGTCTTTTTCCCGCCTGCATCATTGCGATTAGTATGCACTTTGGTTACAGGAAGATGAGAACTCTATGACGCAAGCATTTCTATCCGTAACAAGTGAGTGCAGCTAACAAGCGGTTCCAGCCGACTGTGCTCCGCTCCCTTTCGCTTCGCTCAGGGTCGCTCCGCGTGCGGCTGAGCGGCAAGCCGTTAGGCGCAGCGCGTCACTGATGCAGAGGATTGCTTACGGAGGTGGAAATATGAGAACTTTTTCAGGGGTTGGCGGTCCAGGCTGGCGCTAGTGCCAAGTCCCACTACGGCCCCCGCGCCATGCTCGGCCCAACCGCCTGCCAGCAACGGTGCTCCGCCCCGGTCTCGTGGCGGGAGCCAGCGGGGAAATGGACCGCGAACTCCACGAAAGCCCGGCGAAACCCACGAAAGGGAGCCTGCCCTTTCGCGCCTTTCGCGCCCTTTCGTGGCTTTCGTGTTCCAAACTTCCCCTTTGCCCCCGGCCGCCGGCCCCGCGCCGGCGGCCTCGCTGTTTGCGTGGTTGGGGCCCCAACAACTATATGGGGAAACCAACGAATCGCCCTGGCCGCCATTCGTTGCATTCCCCATTCGCTGTTGTGTTCCGCCAGCCAGCCGCACCCGCTATATATCACCACACAGAGCCTTGCGCCTCTCCCGCATGACTGCGGACTGGGGATTGCGGACTGATGACCAGCGGCTTGACAGCTCCACCAACTTGCTCTGTATTATGGGGCCAGGCCGCAGGTACGACCCGGCCCTGGGCCGCTTCCTCAGCGCGGACACAGTGGTGCCCGGCGCCGGCCACCCCCAGGCCCTCAACCGCTTCTCCTACGTACTGAACAACCCCCTGCGGTATACCGACCCGACTACGGCGTGGGCTTATGTGCGGAACGATGTGTTGGCGATCTTTACCCGGCACGATGTCCTGGCATACGACACGTAACAACTACCCGGTCCCCCACGCCCAGCCCTGACATCCGGGCCGCGTTGCCCTCCCGCACGGCGATCTCCAGGTGGCCGGCACTGCCGATGAGGGCCAACGGCTGGCCGGGGGCCACGGCGGCATAGGCTTCAGACAGACCGACAATGCTGACCGGCCCGGCGGTCACCATCAAGTCAGACGCCGGTGCCCGGCAAGACCCACAGGGGCCGGACGTTGTGAGATCGGCCTCCGTTATGTCCGTCACCAGGTTCCCAAAGCGGTCAATGTAGATGACGTGACCCGTCAAGGTGTTGCCGCGCCGGGTGGGGTGCGAAACGGGAAACGTTGTCAGATCGGCCACTGCCGGTCCCAGTTCGGTCAGGGGCACGCCCCGGGCGATATGGGCGGCGGCCGGGGCCAGGATGTCCCGGCCATGAAACGTCCGGCTGACATGGGGTAGCCGATAGGCCGGGTTCGCCAGGGTCACCGCCTCGATAACCACCTCGCGGTTCAGGACCAGGCTCAGCAGGCCATTATCGGGGGCTACAAACGTCCCCCAGGAGGTGCGCACGGCCACCAACCGGCGTGCGCTGCCCACGCCGGGGTCCACCACGGCCAGGTGGATAGCCCGGGCCGGGAAATAGCGATACGCCGTATAGAGAGCATAGGCCCCGGCGCGCACGTCCTGCGGCGGTATCTCATGGGTCAGGTCCACCAGCCGGGCCGCCGGCGCGATCCCCAGGATCACCCCCTTCATCGTCCCCACGAACGAGTCCTGGAGACCGAAATCTGTGGTGAGTGTGATGAGAGGAGCCATAAGTTTACATGTTGTGCTGCATAAAACGTAAGGCCCAGTGCACACGCCTTACGTTTTACTTTTTACGTCTTACGTTCCAGGATCGCTGGGAGGTCCAGTAAAGTGTGGATAACCGGGCAGCCAGGGTCTTCGGGCGGCGTTCGACCATCGCGCAGCAGCAGGATGGCATCCAGCCCCACGCCGCGTGCGCCGCTCACATCGGTGTAGCGACTATCCCCTACATGCACGGTACGGGCCGGGTCTGTGTTGAGGGCGGTGAGGGCGTGGCGAAAGATCGCCGGATGTGGTTTCTCAAAGCCAACGCGGGCAGAGGCAAAGATGCCATCGAAATAGGGGGCCAGCCCCAGGCCCTCACAAGTCCGCTGTAGATGCCAGCCCCAGTTGGAAACGATAGCCAGGTGGTAGCCCCACGCGCGGAGGGTTTCCAGCGCCGGCCAGACGTCGTCATACACGCGGTAAGAGTTCGGATGACTGAATAGATCATACGAGCGGCTGGAGATCTCTTCGATCCGCTCGGTGATACCGATCTGGGTCAGCACGCGCCGGTCTATAGCCAGGATCCATTGCCGGTCCGTCTCCTCGGAAGGGTGCTCCCAGATCATCGGCTCGCTGGTCACCACCTGCCCCCATACGGCATTCATAGCTACTTGCAGGTCCGAAAAGCACACCTCCCGCCCCAGCACGTCACGAATAGCCTGGGCCATGATCGCTTCCGCAGACGGCACGATTTCCACCAGCGTCGCGCCCATATCCAGAAAGACAGTGTCGTAACGCATGTTATTTTCCTCCTGCCAGATCATCTTTGGACAATTTTGGAGCCTTCAGGCGGGCCATAACCCGTGGTCACGACCGGCTAAAGCCTCTATTCCCTTGTGTGACCCGTAAGTCCAAAACATTTGAGACGGCCGGGCAAGCTCGACACGGATGCACGGACGAACGTATTGGAGGCGTGCTTATCCGTGGGCAATCCGTGTCGCACTGGCCCAATTGTACCACATCCGGCTGGAAAGTGAAACGAGGGGATGTTTGACATCCGTGCGTAATTAAACGCATGAGGGCCCTGCCCCACTCCCCATTTCGCGTCCCTTCGCCGCTACGCGATGCGGGGAGGGGAAAGAATGCCTGTAGGGGGTTTTTGCGGCGACGAAGCCACCACAAAAACCCCCAGAAAGGCTTTCTCCCTCCCTGACAGAAGTTATGCACGGATGTCAGGGGTGTCCGTCATAGTTTTGCACTTGACTGTCCGGGCAGGGGAGTAGAGTGGAGGGTGCAAACTGTTTGGTCAGGAGGGCGAGGTGGACAGCGTAGATTTTGATCGCCAATGGCAGGGGCAGAGTACAGCAATTCTTACGGGGATGGAAGAGTGGCGGTTCCAGCATCCCCAAGCCACTCTGGATGAGATCGAAGCGGCAGTAGATGACCGTTGGCGCGGCGGCAGACGGAGGCCGTTGGGGCCGCTTACGTCGCGGTCCAGACGGCGGAAGTGGCACGACTGGAACAGGACCTGCCGCCTGCGCCAGCTGGACCAGCGCAACAAGTGCTGGAAGTAGATGGGCCTATGGTCCCCCTGGTGCATGGGGAGTGGAGCGAGGTCAAAACCCTGGTGGCGGTGCGCATCCTGGACTTTCCCCTTTCGGTAAGGCCCTGTGCCCCGCTTTACCGGCGAGAGAGCAAGTTCGCAGCAAAGACCAGTCCGGCGGCTATGTTCACCATCCCCGCGGCGATGCCCAGGGTCAGCAGCCCTGGCCAGGCCAGATAGGCCGAGGCTCCCAGGTAGACCGCCAGGCCCCACAAACCCGCGTTAGCCAGGATCAGATGCAAAGCGGTCCAACCTCGCTGGTCACCCCTGAGCTGGTAAACAAGCCCGGCCAGGATCAAGCCTCCGCCGCCCAATAAGGCCAGGTGAGCGTGTGCCGTAGCCAGGCCCCGCGTCATGGGCCAGATCAGCATCAGCAGGCCCAGGCCCCCGCTCAGCATTATGTAGAGAGCACCCAGGTATAGGAACCAACGCGCCACCGGCGTTATGCCACAGCCAGGTTCAGGTCCTGGAGCAAGGCGTCCAGGTCCTGGATACCGTGAGAGATAACCCCCTGTTCCACGGTTTCCCAATTCGCCACGTGGCAGCCCACGCAGGCCAGACCGTGCCTGAAAAAGACCGGCACCGTCTGCGGATACTTCTTGACCACCTCTCCGATAGTCATATCTTTGGTGATGATCGCCTTATCCTCAGCCATTTTGAACTTCCTTCGTAAATACCTACCCGCCACCCTCCCGCAGGTTAGAAAGCGGCTGGCAAGAGAGCGAGCAGCTCATTGCGGCGCACTTCAGTGCGGAGATTGCGCCCGAACCTGCGGGAGGGTAGGCAGTTACCTTCCTTCAAATTGTTGTCTGGTCGAACGTAACCAGCCGGCCCCATCCTCCCATCCCCCCGACACAGCGGGAGATGAAGAAAAGACGGCCGCACAGTGATCGCTTTACATCATAGCACTTCAGGTCTGCTTTGTCAAACACCTTACACCAGCGACATCCGTCCAACCGCCTCGAAAGCCCGTTGGACATAGTCGGTCGCGGTTTGGTTGGCCGGTGAGCCGAGGGGCCGGGGGCCGATCGTCACGCAGAGGTGTGCCAGGTGTCTCATGCCCCCTCCACCAGCGCCCGGTAGGCCGGCTCCTCGCGGATGGAGGCCAGGTCGGGGTCCTGCCGCGACCAGCCAGCCAGGCCCGGGTTCAGCCGGAGGGCCTCGGTCAACGTGGCTATCGCCAGCTCTTTCTGGCCGGACAGCGCGTAGAAGCAGGCCAGGTTGTAGCGGATGAGGCCCTGCCAGTCCGGGGCGTCGCTCAACACGGCCAGCGATTGCGCCGCCGTCTCCTGGAGCCGGGCCGCCTGCTCTGCCTGGCCGTGCTCGACGTACCACTGCGTGAGGTGGGCCAGGGGGTGCAGGTACTCGTTGCCCACGATGAGCCGCCACAGGGCGCGTCCTTGCTGCCAGGGGTAACGGCTGGTATCCAACAGAGCGGCTTCCGTCATCGCCTGCACGTGCTCGACCGATTCGGCCTGAGCGTGAGCCAGCACGTCGAGCACCTCAGCCCAGGGCCGGTCGTGGTAACGCGCAAAGATCTCGGCGTTCGCCTGGTCAATGTCATGGTAATACCGGGGCGGCGGTTCGCCGCGCCGGGCTGCCGCCAACGACTGCGCGCTGCGGGCCTGCCATTCGGCCAGGTGTGCGGCCAGGTCCTTGGCCGACCAGTGTTCCAGCGTGCCGACGGCAGCGCGCTCCTCGTCGCTCAGGCCGGCGACAAAGGTCTGCACCTCCTCGTGCGCGCGCTGGAGCAGGTCAACAAGTTGGGCTTTGATCGCCATGTGCTCCTCCTGGTTGTTTCTACCCTCACCCCGGCCCTCTCCCGCTAAAGCGGACAGGCCCTCATAGGGAGAGGGGGTTATTGTGGCTGACAGGCCGGGCACACGTAGCACGTGGACCTGAGCACATTCAGAAATCCACCGCCTGGTACTCCGCCTGGCAGGGATACCCGGCCGCGATCTCCAACTGCCGGTCGCCGGGCCGCCCCACCCGGCATGGCACTGAGGACCGCAAATCCGAGCGTCTCGGTGTAGTACGCGATGGCCTGGTCCATGTCGTCCACGATGAGCGTGGGGGTGAGCTTTTTCACGCCCATTTTGCTTCCCTCCCGTAAATAAACCCCTCTCGTAGGGGCGACCCTCGCGGTCGCTCAGGCCGTCCGATCGGGCAGGCGCAAGGCCTGCCTCTACGGATTTTTCTACCAACGGGATGTGCCAGGATGCGTGAGGATCTCCCTGAAATGTGGCGATAGCATCGGGTTTCATATCGTCAATCCATCACAGGCCACCTCGTAGCCGTGTTGCGCGGCAAAGGCTGCCAGTTCCGGGTGGACGGGGTTGCCTTCGTGGGCGATGTGCGCGGCGAAGACCCGGGCCTGGTCGGTCAGCAAGCCCTCCTCGCGCAACCGCGCCACGTGCTCGATGACCTGCCGCGCGCTCAGGTGGTCGCTGCCCGATTCGCCGGGGCCGTAGGTGTGATCCAGGATCGCCACGTCGAAGCGCAGGTTGTAGCGGTGAAACGCCTGCCAGGTCTCCTCCGGCAACGCGGCCGTGTCCAGGCCGTAGAAGACGCTGCGCCCGGCGGCCTCCACCGCGTAGAGCAGCGGTTCCACCGTGGGGTCGTGGTTGGCCGGGAACGCTGTCACCTGGTAAGGGCCAACGGGGAAAGACTGCAACGCCTCGATGGGGTGCAGCTCCAGGTTCAGCCGCTCGCCCATCGCCGGGTCGAGGAAGCCGGCCGGGGCGCAGTCGCGTTCCAGGCTTTGGGCGGCCGCCCGCAGCGTGCCCGGCGAGGCGTAAAAGTGCAGCCGGGGCGCGCCGACCACGCCGAACTCCGGGCTGCGCGAGAGGAAATGAGACGTGTCCAGGTGATCCGCGTGCGCGTGCGTCTGCAGGCAGTAGCGCACCCCGGTCAGCGGGCGACCAAAGGTGAACGAGGCGGTCAGGACATCCGGCCCCAGGTCGATCAGGAGGTCGTCGTTGATGAGCGCGGCGGAGCGCCGGCGCAGGCTGGGGCCGCCAAGCGCGCGGGCCTGCTCGCAATTGCCGCACTGGCAGAAGGCTTCCGGGTAGGCATTCGCGGCGGCGGTGCCCAGGAAGGTGATATTCATCCTTGCTACCTCGTCTGGCACCCTGGCCGAGTGGTGGCGGTCAGGATCACTTAGCACGGCCCGGCGTCCGTGTGGCTCGTAACGGCCGGCGGCACGCGCAATCGCTCGTCACCGTAGACGGCGCGCAGTTCGCCAAAGGCGTCGTTGTCCGCCTGGGTCAGCGCCATATCAGTGCGCTGCACGCGGCCAGGCGCACACGGACCGGGAGCGGGTTGGGGCGTGTAGCGCGGCGTGAGGTCGAACAGGGTGGGGTAGCGCCGCAAGGGTTCGCTGGCGAGCGCGGGGATGCCCTTCTGGGGCGTCGGCCGCAGGGCTGTGTCGCGCAGGTTCCAGGCCACCAGATAAGGGGCGCGTTGGGCGCGAGCGGTGGGCGGGGCCAGGCCGATCACGGCCAGGGGGCTGCCGCCGGCCGAGACGACCAGCCCCTGGACCGGGGCCGCCAGGCCGGGAGCGTTGGGGACAGCGAAGGCGTCGGCGACGGCGAGAGGGCCGGTGGGCATGGCTGCCTTCAAGATGGCAAAAGCTTCCGCCTCCGGCGTCATCAGCTGTTCTCCCCCGCCAGGTCCAGCTTTTGCCGCACCCACACACGTACCTGCTCGGCTTTGGACAGCGATTGCATGGCGGCTGTTTCGTCGCTCCACTCTTCGGGGTAGCGAAAGATAACCGCAAATTCAGTCAGCCCCTCCACCACGGGTTGGAGCTGTGCAAAGGTGGGATCCACAACCGCGCACATCTCTACCAGCACGTCCACGTCGTGGGTACGCGGCGGCACTTGCTCAGAAGCAATGAGGAATGCCTTGAGATATTTCTCAGCCGTCTGCTGACAGAAAAAGCCCATCTGGTCGGGCAGCGGTTCATCCCCTTCGGCCAGTCGTCGGGCCGCCGCCAGGTCCATTTCCGCCTTACGGATCCAGTCCAGCACTTCAGGGCTGACGTTCATAGAGCACCCTCCCCTGCTCCAGGATCTGGCGCAGGAAAAAGCTCCCCTGTTCGAGCCGGGCCGCCACCTCTTCTGGCGTCTTGACCAGCACATCCATGGACACAAAGCGCGGTCGACAGACCCGTTTCACGTCCACCGCGCGCTGGATGGGGGAGCCGCTGGCCTCCATGATTACCAACAAGTCCACATCGCTATCGGCGCGGGGCGCACCTGAGGAATGAGAGCCAAACAGGATCACTTTCTCCGGGGCAAAACGTTCTACGATCCGCCGGGTGATCTCTTGCAAGAGCGCATCTGTCACTGGCACCGGGTACTCTGCCATAGGCCGTCTCCTTACAGCAAAAGCCCACGTGCGCCATGTTGCCCATCCGGTCCACGCTGAAGCGCAGGGCTGTGGGCGATTCCTTCTGCCAGTCGCGGAGGAACTGGCGGGCCTTGGCGATCTCGAAGTAGCAGCCTCTTTCGGTCAGGGCATAGATGCCGCCCAATAGCGCCACGTCCACATGAACGGCGAGACGATGACCAGCGTCTCCATTGTACCATCACCCGCGCTACCCGTCAAACCCCGTTTTGAGCGCCCACCACCCCGGCCCACTCGCCGATGTTCCCCATCCCGTCCTCCGCCCGCACGCGCACGGTCCACGGTCCGTCCCCGGCCAACTGGCAATGCCGCACGTCGGCCGGCTCCGGCCCCTGTGGGAGCGGCTCAGCCGCATGGGTCTGGTCATCTATTGCCACCGTCACCCGGCGCACGCCCACGTTATCCCGCACCTGAATGCGCAGATCGCCGGTTCCCTCCCAGCGCACCGCCGTCACCTCCGGCGCGCCAAAGAAGTCGAACACCGCCGTGTGATACGCGCTGCGCTGGCCCAGCCGTTTGCGCGCGGCCTGGTAATACGCCTGCCCGCCCTCCGTCGCCAGCACCGCCTTGGCCTGCGCCGCCGCCTCGCGAATACGTTCGCGCTACCGGGCCTCGCCGGGCGTGGGGATGCGGTCCGGGTCGCGGACCGGCCGGCGGCTCACCACCACCTGGTCGCCGTAATGCTTGAACACCAATTCCCCGATCCCCCGCTCAGCCCTTGCAGCAGGACGTTGGTCTTGACCTTGGCCACGGCTCCTCCGTACCACCGATATGCTTCCCATAAGCATACCCTATTCATACCCTATTCCACCTTCGGACTTTATAGCTCCTCCATTGCAGTTCCGCTCAAGATACCTTGCGCAGCGGTGTCAGGTCAATTCCTTCGGCCTGGATCCCCTGGTACAGAGGCACTCGATAACGTTCCATGCGCGCCCACTGGCTGGCCCCCACGGCCCGCACCGAGAGCAGCACGTCGTGTTCCAGGGAGACGCGAGCGGCCAACAACCGCACCGCCCAGCCCAGTTGCCAGTCGTCATCGGCCAGGCGCACCAACACGTCAATGTCCGAGTCGGGGCCGGCGTCGCCCCGAGACTTGGAGCCAAAGAGGGCTACCGCCACAACTCGTGGGCCATGCCGTTCATATAGAGCCTGCACGTATGCCTGCAGCGCCTGTCTTTCCTGATCGGTCAACGAGGGTGATCTTTTAGCTCTCATCTCGCTTTTCTCCTGCCAGGTAGTTCGCGATCCGTTCAACGAACCGTTGCGCGTCAAAGATGGCTTTCTGAGCCACACCGCGATCCGCTTCAAAGGCCATCTCGTAGTCACTGTCCATTCGAGCGTCCATAACCGCCCCATAAATGTCGCTATATTCCGGTTCGATCAGGCCGGGCTTGACAAAACGCTCCCGAAAGACGGCGATCACGCCCGTATGCTTGCCACGTACCAATCCGTGCGCCAGCAAGAGGGCACTGGTCGCGTAAAAGATTGCATAGTAGGCCCGGTTGATAGCGGTGCCGTAGAACCCGTGCTCCATATTCAACCCGGCTGCCTGCAACGCCTCCCTGGCGTGTGCCAGGTAGAGTTCAAGCTGATGTTGAAGATCATCGCTCATGGCATCTAACCTCCAACCCGGCTCAATACGCCCGCGCGAAGACGGCCCGCTCCGCCGCCGGTCGCCCGCAACGCACGCAGAGGCCCGGCCCGGTCTGCCCCTCGAAGGGAAGGCAGCGGATGGTGGCCCGGGTGTCTTCCTGGATGGCCGCCTCGCACGCCGCGTCGCCGCACCAATGAGCCACGATGAACCCACCCGGGTCGTCAATGACGCGCTGGAACCCGGCATAGTCGGCCACGGTGTGGGTATTGGCGTCGCGGAAGGCACGAGCGCGGGCCAGCAGGTCGCGCTGAAGGTCGTCCAGCAGGGCCGGGACGCGCTCGCCCAGGCCGGCCAGGGGCGCGGGGGCCTTCTCGCCGCTGTCGCGCCGCACCAACACGGCCTGGCCGGCCGCCAGGTCACGCGGACCGATCTCGATCCGCAAGGGCACGCCGCGCATCTCCCACTCGTTGAACTTCCAGCCGGGGGAGTATTCCTCGCGGTCGTCCACCCGAACGCGGACGCCCCGCGCCCGCAAGTCATCGGCCAGGGCCTGGGCGGCCTGACGCGCGCCGGCTCCCTCGTCGCTGCGGCCAATCGGCACGATGACCACCTGGATGGGGGCCAGCCGGGGTGGCAGGATGAGGCCCTGGTCGTCACCGTGGACCATGACCACTGCGCCCACCATGCGCGTGCTCACGCCCCAGCTCGTCTGCCAGACGTATTGGAGCTGATTGTTCTGGTCCAGGTATTGCGTCCCGAAGGCTTTGGCAAAGTTCTGGCCCAGGAAGTGGCTGGTGCCGGCCTGGAGGGCGCGCTTGTCGCCCATCATGGCCTCGATGGTGTAGGAGCGCACGGCCCCGGCGAACCGCTCGCTATCGCTCTTGCGGCCGGGGATGACCGGGATGGCCGCGTCGTTCACAGCAAAGTCGGTGTAGACGTCCAGCATGAGCCGGGCGCGGGCCTCGGCCTCCTCAGCGGTGGCGTGGGCGGTGTGGCCTTCCTGCCACAGGAACTCGGTGGTGCGCAGAAAGAGCCGGGTGCGCATCTCCCAACGCACCACGTTGCACCACTGATTGAGGAGCAGGGGCAGGTCGCGGTAGCTCTGGATCCATTGCGAGAACATGGAGTTGATGACCGTCTCTGAGGTGGGCCGGACCACCAGGGGTTCCTCCAGCTTCTCGCCGCCGCCGTGAGTCACCACGGCCAACTGCGGCGCGAACCCCTCCACGTGCTCGGACTCTTTCTGGATAAAGCTGTAGGGGATAAAGAGTGGGAAGTAGGCATTCTGGACGCCGGTGGCCTTGAAACGGCGGTCCAGCCCGGCCTGGATGTTCTCCCAGAGGGCATAGCCGTAGGGCCGGATGACCATGCAACCCTTGACCGGGGCATAGTCGGCCAGCTCCGCGCGCTGCACCACGTCGGTGTACCAGCGGCTATAGTCTTGGCTGCGGGGGGTGACTTTTTTGGACATAGGGGTCTCCTTATGGTGAGTCTCAGGTCTCAGGTCTCAGGTCGCAAGTCACAGGTTGCAGGTCGCAGGGTGCTGGCGACTGGCGACTTGTGACTGGCTTGCGGCCAATGACGATGAACTCGGTGGGATAGGCGCGAGCGTCGGCCTTGGCGCACGAGGCAAAGCGGCCGGTGGCAGCGTCGCGGACGGTGGGCAGGATCTTGACCGGGATCTCGCGCTTGATGACGCGCTCTAATTCCAGGCCGGCCAGTTGCAAGCCCTCGGCGAAGGCTTGGGCGTTCAATATCTCCACCCCTCGGAGGGTAGTGTTGCCGATGACATAGCAACAGCGCGCGCCGGGTTTGAGGATCCGTGCCGTCTCCTGGAAACACTCCTGCATGTCGGCAAAATAGGCCCGGATTTCCGCCGCCACGCGCGGGTCTCGCGGCTCCATCGCCTCAACGATGCGGGCCGCGATTTCGGAATGCGGATTTGTGACTTGTGACTTGTGACTTGTAACTGGGGGCTTGACACTGCCTGTGCCAATGAACTGCCGCCGATACTCGCGCATGTTTCGCGCTGCGTCCGGGGCCAGCCAGAGCGTGGTCAACTGATGCAGGTCGGCGTACTCGTAACTGGTGACGTAGGGGCTGGAAGTGACCTGCAAGTCCACGGAGTTATCCTCCACTGGCTGTTGGCGGGCATCGCCGCGCTTGATGTTCAGGTAGGCCGTCGGGTTCTGACGCACGGCCGGCGGCACGACCTTCCACAGGGCCAGATTGCCGCGCATCATGCGCCGGAGGTGGGCCAGGAATACCGTAAAGGGTGGCACCGGCCGCTTGTTCCGGTCCCGAATCGGTTTGGTGCTGCCCATATCCCAGCGGGAGACGGTCTTGAGGATGTGGCTGAAACAACAGAGCAGAAAGTCGCGCACGTGCTCGTCCGGCTCGGCGCTGATCCGCCCCAGGATGAAACCCAATTCGTCGCGCGTGGCCGGGTCGAACCAGTAATTGATCCGGGCCAGGCTAACCTGGGGGATGAGACACCGCAGTCGTTGTGCTGGCGGCCACAGGGGCAACGTGCGCGAGGTATCCAACGCCAACAGGTCCATGGTCACGGCCTGGATGCGTTCGGCCAGGTAGCCCGGCTCGATAGGGGTGGCCTTGACCCGGGTGATAAGTGCGGCAGCATAGTTGATGTCGGTGCCACTGGCCCGGTAGCCCCGGGCGATGGCACAGGCGATGGTGGTCCCACTGCCCATGAACAGATCGTTTACGTGGATTTCGGAATGCGGAATGCGGCATTCGGAATTATTCCCCACTCCGCATTCCACATTCCCCACTCCCCATTCCGCATTCCGCACTCCGCATTCCCCATTCCCCATTCCCCATTCCCCATTCCGCACTCCGCATTCCCCATTCGGCAGGTACAGGTCAAACAGCCGCTCCACGAGTTGCGGGATGAACTTGGCCGGGTAGCGGTGGTAGCCGTGAGAGAGCTTGCCGGTCTGGCGGGGGCCGCATTCGGCAAAGCTCCAGTCTGGATCCACCTCTGTCTGGGCAAAGAGTTCCAAGATCTCCTCACCGTCTAGCACGCGTGCTCATCCTCCGCGCGAACCTGCCACTGCCTGCTGCCACTCCACCCGGCGCCCGGCATCCGTCTGCTCCTCGAGGACAAAGCCTGGAGGGAGAGACCTCATTGCTCCTCCACGGTGAACATGCCTCGGGTCTCGGCCGCGACTTCAAAGCGTTCCCGCCAGGCCCGGGCTTCGGCCTGCGACATCCACCGGCTTACCAGCCGGGCCTCTTTGAGCGGGACGGCCGCGCCAGGCTCCGCAAAGGTGAGGAACAGGAATGCGCCGGCCACCGGCAGCGGGAACTCCTGGTCCAGGAACCGCACTGTGTACGTCGCATCGGCCCATAACAGGACCTCAAAGCCGCCCACACCGTGCTCCGGTTTGTCGCCGCTGGTGGTGATCCAGTGATTGCCCCACGGGTCGCTGATGCTGATGGGGATGCCGGGGCGGGGAAGACTGCCGGCGATGGCCCGAGGGCCAGGACGGACCTCCAGCCGCATGACCCACCCGGTCAGGCCCGGGCCAGCCTGAACCAGACGGATACCGGTGTAATAGTGTTGCAGGATCTCCTGGGCTGTGGCCCCCTGTTCCGCCATGACCCGCGCGCCAGCCTGACACAGCCCCACGCCGTGACCATATAGTTGCGTGTGCCCACAGGGGCACGGGACCTGCCGACAATAGGGCACCAGCGACGAGGAGGGCCATACGTCCTCAAAGTTGCGCGTGTGACCGTCGCAATGCCCAAAGTAGAACGCCGTGGCGATGGTATCACCATAAACCAGCACCAGGCCCGTCGTCGCCTGTACCGCCTGGTCTGGCAGGGGCGCCTGTTCTGCGCTCCAGGCCTGACAATGCCGATGATCTGTACAGACATGGGCTTGCGAGCCGTGTTTCCGGGCCGCCAGGGCGAAGGACCGCGCGGCAATCGCCTGGGCCTTCAGGGCTTCCAGGGGCCCCTGTGCTCCCATCTCGGCCCGCACCACGCCCTGGAGATACTCGTCCAGCTCCATCTCTTCGACGACCTGCGTTTCGTGTTTGAGCACCCGTATACGCGCCGGCACTTCGACCGGGGGCATGCGTTGCCTCCAGCAGGTAGTTTTTCTCGCCCAGAAACCGGACAGGTTTTTGCTCTGGCGGGATGCTGGCCGTGAATGGCTCTGCGCGTATTATCATACCATAACTTGCCGCCAATTGCCAGTCTCGACCTGACACCCGTGCGTAATTAAAAACGCATGAGGGCCCTGCCCCACTCCCCACTTCGTCGCCGCCACGCGATGCGGGGAGGGGAAGCTTTCTCCCTCCTTGTTCCCTCCCTGAAAGAAGTTATGCACGGATGTCAGCCTCGACGACTGGTCAAACTTGCCTCCTCCTGGTATAATAAGTAGTGCGGTCTTGAGCCTGGAGCTTCCTTACCAATCTTTGAAGGGGTGTGAATTTGCCATACGTATATATCCTGGAATGCGCTGACGGCACGTTATATACCGGCTGGACGACTGACCTGGCCCGGCGCGTGCGGGCGCATAACGAGGGGCAGGGCGCGCACTACACCCGTTCTCGCCGGCCCGTGCATCTGGTCTACTGGGAAGAGGTCTCCTCACGACGCGCGGCCCAACAGCGCGAGTTGGTGCTCAAGCGACTGAGCCGCCGGGGCCGCCTGGCGCTGATCCAACGCTGGCGAGAAAGCGACACCGCTGGCCCTGCCGGGCCGGGTGTCCCAGACCCGGTGCGGCCGGACCCAGACCAATGCCGCCGGGTAGGGGAGCGACTGGCGACCGTGACGGTGCTGCCGGACCCCCTGTTACAGCCCCCCCGCGATGAGGACGAGCGCCAACGGCTGGCGAACCTCTGGTTTTACGTCGTCGCCATCTGCCAGCACACGGTCAGCCTGGCCGGCGTCCTGGATGGCGTCTGGTATCGCGGTTGGGATTATCTGGCCCGGGCCGCCCTGCGCGCCGAGGCAGAGACACCGGGCTATTTCTCGGCTCATCGCCTGGCCCGGTTCACCCGGCTGGACTTGCAACGGCTGTTCTCAGATAGCGGCAACCTGGCCACCTGCACTCTGGATCGTCTGGAAGAGCGACTGGGCCAGCTTCACGATTGTGCCCGGCAACTGTTGGCCGCCTATGAGGGCCAGGCGATGGGCCTTTATGCGGCGGCCGGCGGCCGGGCCAGGGGACCCGGTGGGCTATATGAGCGACTGGCTCAGTTCACCGCCTATGCCGACCCGGTGGAAAAGAAATCCACCCTGTTGTTGGCTTTCCTGAACCAGGCCGGTATCTGGCCGCTGCTGGACCCCGAACACGTGACCATGGCCGTGGATTATCACGCCATGCGGGTAGCCTTGCGCAGCGGGATCGTGGCGGTGACGGATGAGACCCTGGCCCGGGCCTTGCGAGGGCGCGTGCCGGTGGACGAGACCATCAATACCACCGTGCGGGTCGCCGTGCGGGAGGCTTGTGCCCTGCTGGCGCGCATATCCGGGCACAGCATCTACGACCTGGATCGGATCATCTGGTTGCTGGGCCGAAGCTGCTGCTTCTACGACCACGAGCCGATCTGCGGCGGCCGGACCTGTTTCAAGGCTGACGAATGCACGTTCGTGACGGGGGTGGCTTACCCATGCCCCGGCGTGTGCCTGCTGGACGGCGTCTGCCGGGGCAGCCGGGACCCGACCTATCGAGCCTTCTGGGAAACCAATATCTACACGACGCACTACTAAACAGTCCGCAATCTGCAATCTGCAATCCGCAATCTGAGAGGTAACAACCTGTGATTAACGCGGTCAACAGCATCGCCTTGCGTCGCGCGGTGCTGGCACACTGGATCGCCGTGCCCGGCTGCTACCTGCTCCTGCGACTGAGCCGGCCAACGTATCCGGTGGGTCTGGATATCCTGCTGATAGTGGCTTTGGCCACGCTCCTGTGGTTTACCCTGCTCACCTACACGCGCTGGGTCTCTTCGGCCCTGGTCAGGCTGGCCCTGGTGCCGGTGAGCCTGGTCCTGGGCCTCATCGCCATGGTACTGGCCGGTGGTCTCCAGAGTGACTTTTATCTCCTGATATGCGGCTTGATCTTGCTGCTGGTCGCCTCTCAATGCTCCAGTCGGTGGGTCCTGGGTCTGACCTTCCTGTTAGGGTCTGGCTCTGGCGGCCTTTTACTCTGGCCCGGCGTGGACAACCCGGCCACCGGCCTGGGGCGAATCGGGGCCCTGCTGGTGATGGGCCTGGTGCTCTGGTTCTACGTTCGTCCACGTAATCGGCCGCCACTCCAGACCGCCGAAGCGGCGAGCCAGCAACGATTGACCTGGCTTCAACAGATCAGTGAGCGTATCACGTCACAGACCGATCCGGAGAAACTGCGCGAGTTTGCCGTGCTGACGGCTCGCCAGATGACCGGGGCCCAGGTCGGCGGCCTGCTGATCCTGGATGAAGATGACCGCGCCGTAGGATACCTGTATTCCAGCATCGGGAACGAACCGGTGCGCCGTAGCGTCTTGAAGCTGAACTATGGGGGCAACGGCCTGTGCGATCAACTGATCCGGGAAGGGCAGGCCATAATCGCCCACGGGCCGAGCCTCGATGTGGGTACGCCAGGGCTGCTGGTCTATTACCCGCCGATCTACTCGTTCCTCGGCGTGCCGCTTCAGAGCGGGCAGCAAGTCTTTGGGGCCTTGTTCGCCGCCAACCGGCGCAACGAGCACCCCTTTTCCCATGAAGATCGGCTCTCCCTGACCTTTTTGGCCACTCAGGTGAGCATGGCCCTGGAAAACCGTCGCCTGGTGCGCGAGGTCCGCACGCGCTTTACCAGCACCATTGAGGCCCTGGTCACAGCCATCGAGGCCAAACACCCCTATACACGCGGCCATTCAGAGCAGGTCATCCGCTATGCCGTGGCCACGGCGCGGGAGCTACACCTGAGTGAGGAAGAGATCGAGAACATCCGCGTGGCCGCCGTGCTCCATGACATCGGCAAGATCGGTGTGCCAGAGGGGATCTTGAACAAGGCCGGGGCTTTGACGGAACGGGAACGAGCCTTTATCATGAGCCATCCCTATATCGGAGCCAAGATCGTGGAGGCCATGGATCCGCGCGGCGAGATCCTCTACGTGATCTACTATCACCACGAGAACTATGACGGCAGCGGCTATCCTAAAGGCTTGAAGGGCGATCAGATCCCCCTGGGGGCCAGCATCATCCGGGTCGCCGATGCCTTTGAGGCGATGACCTCAGAGCGACCGTATCAGCGTAAACGGACGGCATTAGAGGCCCTGCGGGAGTTGCAGGCTGGGGCCGGCCGCCAGTTCGACCCGGTAGTAGTTCGCGCCTTCAGACGGGCGCTGGAGCGATTGGCAGAAGATGAAGCGCGACGAGGATGAACCACTGACCATATTGAGGCCGGAACTGCGGGCTTTGCTGGCCGGCCGGGGCCTGCGTCAGGTCGGCGCCTGGGCCCTGGACATCAGCCAGACCATGCGCCAGGGGCTGGTCATCTTGGACCCCCAGGGCGTGGTCCTGGAGTTCAACGATTTTATGCGCGAACGTTATGGCTGGACCGATGCGGAACGGGGCCGCAACGTCTTTGCCGACCGCCCCCTGTTGGTCGAACAGGGGCTGCTGGAGCGGTTCCAGCGGCTGATCGAGACCGGCGAACCGCAAGAGTTCCTGGCCGTGCGCAATATCTACGACGGGCAACCGATATATCAGAACTTTCGGGGCTATCCCCTCCAGGTCAACGGCCGGGTGGTGGCAGCCATCATCCAGATCGAGGATGTGACAGCGGCAGTAGCCAAGACCCAACGCCAGATCGAGAGCTTGAATCGGCTCTTTGAAGCCTCGCGGGTGCTGACCAGTACCCTGGACCTGCCGCGCGTGTTGGAGCTGGTGATCGAGGCGGCCGCTCAGGCGATCCCGACCGCCGAGCGGGGCGCGGTGGTGTTGCTGGACCGGGAGCGCGGCGAATTGTACGTGGGCGCAGCCTGGGGGTATCGCTCCCCACAGATTCAGCAGTTCCGCTTCCCTCGGCACCAGGGTTACGCCGGCTGGGTATTTCAGCATCGTCAGCCCCTCTTGGTAGAAGATGTGGCGCGTGATCCCCGGGCGCAACTGACCACGGACCTGGCAGAACCACGAGAGATCCGCTCGGCCATCGCCGCCCCGCTCATCGCCCGCGACGAACCCATTGGCGTGTTAGACCTGGCCAGTGTCAGCCGGACGGCCGCCTTTACCGAAGAGGACCTGCAACTCCTGGCCGCGTTTGCCAACCAGTCGGCCGTGGCCATCGAGAACGCCCGGCTCTTTAAAGAGACCCAGCGGCGCATAGCCGAATTGGGCACATTGGCCCAGATCGGCCGGGCCATCAGCGCCGCCCTGGACCTGGATCAACTCCTGGAGCTGGTCTACCAGCAGGTCAGCCTGGTCATGGACACCACCAACTTTTTCATCGCCCTGTACGAAGAGGGAACCGATACGGTGCGCTTTCCCCTGGCTATCGAGGGGGGTGTCCATGTGGAGGAACGTCCGGATTTCAGGCCCCGACGCGCCGGCCGGGGCCTCACCGAACACGTGATCCAGACCCGGGCTCCCCTGCTGCTCCGCACCGAGCTGCCCACGCAGGACCTGGACATCGAGTTGATCGGCCCGCAGGCCCGTTCATGGCTGGGTGTGCCCCTGCTGATCGGCACGCGCGTCCTGGGCGTGATCGCCGTACAGAGCTATGAGCAGGAAGGGGCCTATGACACCGGGCATCTGATCTTGCTCAATGCCATCGCGTCCCAGGCGGCCATCGCCATCGAGAATGCCCGATTATACGCGCAGGCCCGGCGGGCCGAGGAGCTGGCCGCTCTGAACCGCATCTCCACCCTGGTCACCTCTTCGTTGAACCCGCAACAAGTCCTGGATACCGTCGTGGCGGCCACCGTACAGGTGATGCACTGCCAGAAGGCAGCCATTTTCATCCACGATGAGCAAGCCGGCGTCATCCGCCTGATGTCAGCCCAGGGCCTGAGCCAGCATTTCGTGGGCCAATCCCAACACATCTTGTTAGCCGATGAACGGGCGCTGGCGATCCGCGAGGGCCAGGTATTGGCGATAGAGGATGTGCTGACGTTGTCAGATACGAGTAGTATCCGCCGGCTGGGCCACGAAGAGGGTTTCCGGGCTGTGCTGGATGTACCCCTCCGTGGTCGGGGGCATGTCCTGGGGGTGTTGACGGCCTACTATAGTGACCCGCACAAGTTCTCGCGCACCGAGATCGAGGTGCTGACCACCTTTGCCAACCAGGCTGCGGTAGCCATTGAAAACGCCCGGCTCTATGCCAGCACTGACGAGCGCCTGCGCGAACGGGTGGCGGAACTAAGCACCTTGCAGCAGGTCAGCCTGCGCCTCACGGCTTCCCTTGATCTGCCAAAGGTCCTGGATATCGTTGCCGAGGCTGCTTCACGCCTGGTGAATGCCAGCGATATCCATATCTATCTCTATGACGACCAGAGCGATACATTCACCTTTGGGGCCGGGCTGTGGGGTACCGGCACCGGATCAGAGCGATCAATCAATGCCCCTCGCAAAAACGGCATCACCGCCCTGGCGGTCAGCCAGGGCCGGCCGGTCGTCATCAACGATGCCCAACAGCATCCCCTCTTTGCCACCCCAGAGTTCCAGACCTGGGGCATGAAGGCCATCGCCAGTTTCCCGCTCAAACGCGCTGACCGGGTCGTGGGCGTGTTCAACGTGGCCTTCCTGTATCCCCACGAGTTCACCGAGGATGAGCTGCGCGTCCTGAGTTTGCTGGCCGACCAGGCGGCCATCGCCATCGAGAATGCACGTCTGTACCAGGAGGCCCAACGGCTGAGCATCACGGATGGTCTGACCGGCCTGTATAACAGCCGCCACTTTTATGCGGTCCTGAAGAAGGAAATGGCCCGGGCGGATCGCTATGACCGGCCCCTGTCGTTGGTCATGATGGACATTGATAACTTTAAGAGCTATAATGATACTCACGGTCATCTGGCAGGCGATGATCTGTTGCAGGAGCTGGCCCGGGTGTTGCGGGCCGAGATCCGGGAATCGGACCTGGCGTTTCGTTACGGCGGCGAGGAGTTTGCTCTGCTATTGCCAGAGACCGAACGCCAGGCGGCTGGTCTGATGGCGGAACGTATCCGGGCGATCCTGGCTGCTCGCCAGTTCACGGTCAAAGAGACCGGCCGTTCAGGCCATGTGACCGTGAGTATGGGGGTGGCCATGTATCCTGCCGATGCCCACGACGAGCGCGGGTTTGTCTATGCGGCTGATATGGCCCTGTATGCGGCCAAGGCCGCCGGCAAGAATCGGGTGTGCCTCTACCATCCAACCCTGGGCATGACCGGCGCAACGCATGTAGTCACCTGAAGCGGCATTTAGACTCTCTCCTGGGAGTTCCCGTGAACCATTCGGAGCATCATCTTTTTTACCGTTCTGCACCCCCTTCGACTGAGGTCCCGTGGTGGGGGAAGCTGCTGTTCGCCCTGCTGCTGGTGCTGTTTTTCTGCGGCGGCTTGTTCCTGAGCTACGAGTTCTACATCACGGTACGCACGACGGTGGCCGGTCTGCCGGCCGCCCCCACGTTCGAACTGCCGGCGCTGCCGCAGGTCCCCTTGCCGGTGATCGTCAGCGCCCCACCGTCGCCCGGCCAACCCCCCTATCAGTGGCGAGAAACAGAGCGGGTGAACATTTTGTTGTTAGGCATTGACGCCAGGGAGCAGGCCGGTAGCCTTACCCGCACGGACATCATGATGGTGGCGACGGTGGACCCGGTGGGCAAGACGGCCGCCGTCCTCTCTATCCCCCGCGACCTCTATGTGGAGATCCCCGGCCGGGGCGAGGACCGCATCAACGCCGCGCATGTCTATGGCGAGTTAGACAAGTATCCCGGCGGCGGCCCTGGTCTGGCCAAAAAGACCGTGGAGCTGAACTTTGGCATCCCCATTCATTACTATGCCCTGGTGGACTTTCAAGGCTTTGTGAAGATCGTGAACACGGTGGGCGGGGTGACGGTGGATGTGACCCGGCCGGTGAAAGACGATGAATACCCGGTGGGGATCCGGGGCATGAAAAGAATCTATATCCCGGCGGGCTTGCAGCACATGGATGGCGAGATGGCCCTCCAGTACGCCCGCTCCCGCCACAACGATACCGTGATCAACCGGGCGCGCCGGGCCCAACAGGTGCTCCTGGCCCTGCGCGCCCAGGCCCTGAAGCTGGACCTGGTGCCCAAATTGCCCGTCCTCATCGCCACCATGCAGGACACGGTCCAGACAGACATCCCCCTGGCTCAACAGGGCCTGGCCCTGGCCCAATTGGTCGCCGAGATCGATCCGGCCGCCATCCGGGCGGTGGTGATTGATGAGACCATGGTCATGGGCTATACCACGGCCAGCGGGGCCCAGGTCATGCTCCCCAAATGGGACCGCATCCGGCCGCTGATCCAGGAGGTCTTTTATCCGCCGCGCGAACCAGGCCCGACCCCCACGCCGGTGGAGACCGAAGCCACCCAACGCATCCGCTCCGAGGCGGCCCGCCTGGAAGTGCAGAACGGGACAGCTAACCCGGACCTGGCTACCCAGGCCACCGGCTTGTTGCGCAGTTGGGGTTATAACGTGGTGGCGACGACCCCGGCGGACCGCTTCGATTATGCCGAGACCATCATCATCGTCTATACACCCGGCAAGGATTATACCCTGGCTCAATTGATTGCCCTGTTGGGAGTGGAAACTCGCAACGTGCGTTGGGCAACCAACCCCCGTAGCACCGTGGACATGCGGGTGATCCTGGGGCAAAACCTGAAACTGCCGGGCCCGTAATGCTCAGGCGGCAAACGTCAGGCTCGCCAGGAATGACTTTTTGACGAAAAGCCATGTTGCGTGAATTCATCGCCGAATTAGACGCCACCGGCGATCTGGTGCGGATTCGCCAGCCCGTCTCGCGGCATCTGGAGGCCGCCGGCCTGCTGAAGGCCCTGGACGGCCGGCCGGTGCTCCTGGAACGGATCAAGGAATCGGCCTACCCGGTGGTGGGCAACCTGTTCTCCAGCCGCGCCCTTGTCGGCCGGGCCTTGGGCTGTGCTCCAGACGCGCTCGTGGGGCGTTTGGCGCAGGCTATTGACCACCCCGTAGCGCCGCCGTTGGTGGAGAGCGGTCCCTGCCAGGAAGTAGTGCAGACGGAGCCAGACCTGGATGCACTACCCATCCTCTTCAATTGCGCTCAGGACGGCGGGCCATATATCGCCTCGGCGGTGGTGTTTGCCCAGGACCCCCAATATGGCCGCAACCTGAGCTTTCACCGGCTGATGGTACTGGACGAACGCCGCCTGGCGATCCGCATCGTGCCCCGGCACCTGCACGCCTTCCTGGAGCGGGCCGGCGGGGAGCTGGACGTGGCCGTCTGTATCGGGTTGCCCATTCACGTGTTGCTGGCTGCGGCCACCAGCGTGGAGATCGGCGTGGATGAGCTGGGCCTTGCCCAGGCCCTGGCCCCGGTGCCCACAGTACGTTGCCAGACGGTGGAGCTGGCCGTGCCGGCCGAGGCCGAATGGGTCCTGGAGGGGCACATCTCGACCCGCGAGCTGGTCGCTGAAGGCCCTTTTGTAGACCTGACCGAGACCTATGACCTCGTGCGCCAGCAGCCGGTGCTCACTGTCCAGCGGATCACCCACCGGCATGACGCTATCTATCAGGCCTTGCTCCCGGGCGCCAACGAGCACAAGCTGCTTATGGGTCTGCCTCGTGAGCCAACCATCTGGCGGGCAGTCAATGCCGTCTGTCCCTGTACCGGCGTCCATCTCACCCAGGGCGGCGGGTCATGGTTACATGCTGTGGTGGGCATCCGCAAGCAACAGGAGACCGACGGCCGGGCTGCCATCATGGCGGCGTTCCAGGGCCATCGGTCTTTGAAACATGTCGTCGTGGTGGACGACGACATTGACGTCCATGATCTCACCGCTGTGGAATGGGCCATCGCTACTCGATTTCAGGCCGCCCGCGATCTGGTGGTACTGCCCGATGAGATCGGCTCCTCGCTGGACCCCTCGGCAGAGCCGGTGACCCGCCGCACGGCCAAGATGGGGCTGGATGCCACTGCCCCCCTGGGTCAGGCGCGAGCGGGATACACAAGGGTCCGCTGGCCGGAGGTAGACGTGACCGCCTTTTTCCGGTGAGAACCAGGGCCTGCTCCCAATGCTTTTAATCAAGGTACCGGAGTAGAGGCTTCAGTACCTTGAACCCTCCCGCAGGTTAGAAAGGGGCTGGCAACCGATGCAGCCGGACCTGGGCGTGTTCTGGTCTGGTCATTGCGCCCAAACCTGCGGGAGGGTGGGTAGTTACCCTGAAGGCTCGATTCCGACGTGAAAGGTATTTGGCTTACCCCCCAGGTCCAACGCGCCAAAGGCCCGCACGGGTATCCCGTGCGGGCCTTTAGTGTGCTTGCTAACCTGCGGGAGGGTGGGCAGTCTACAGGTACAGAATATCGTCCCACGGGTGGCGATACAACCCCTGCTTCAGCCGCTTCTGGTCAAAGTAGTGCCCCATCATGCCGATGCTCCGGCCCAACACAAAGATGCCGTTCAGGTAGCCCAGGTCCACGATCTCCTGGATCTCCTCGGCCCCGTAACCGCAGCTCCGCAGCATGTCCACGAAGCAGATGCCGATGCACCCGTCCACGTTCAGGATCAGGTTGTTGCGCTTGGCCGTGGTGATCTGCTCCACTTCTAAGGCAAAGTCCAGCAGGTCGGTGCTGGCAAAGTGCTGTTTGGCGAACCGCTTGAGCAGGGTCACGCGCATGTCGGGGTTCTGGACGCTCTTGATGCGGTGGCCGATGCCGGGGATGAGGATACCTTTGGCCTTCATCTCGTCCACGAATTGCTGAGCGGTGAGGCCCCGGTCGTAGGCGCCTTTGAAGTAGCGGGCCGCATCGTCAATGGCCCCGCCAAAGCGCGGGCCGATGGTCAACATGCCGCTGACCACCGACGAGATCAGGTCTTTGCCGGCCCGCGCCGCCACGATGGCGTTGTGCGCCCCAGAGACGGCCGGCCCGTGGTCGGCCGTGAGCATGATCCCCAGCTCGATGAACCGCCGGGCGAACTCGGGCAGCTCGCGCTTGAACCACAGCAGCCCAATGACCCCACCGATGCCCAACTCTTTCTCGATGACCTCAGTGATGGGCATCTTGTTGTAGGTCAGCTCCTCACCCCGATCATCGGAGATGGTGCTGATAAAGTTGGCCGGCTTGCGGATGAGGCCCTGCTTCATCGCGTCGGCGTAGTCAATGGGCAGCTTCGGAACCGTCGGCTCGACGATGGGCTGGATCTGGCCCTCGGCCACGAGTTTCTGGAAGGTCTCCCTGATCTTCTCGCCATAGTCGTCGAAGGAGCGGGGGACGATGGCCCCGGCCGCGCGCAGGGCGGCGTTCTTGGCGTCAGCAGTCTCCTGGCCGGTGTCGGCCTTGGCCCCGGCGTGCCCGAACTGGACGCTGGTGGCGAAGAGCTTGGCGCAGGTCCCGCTGACCCAGATGACCAGCGGCTTGGTCAGCCGACCGTCTCGCAGCGCGTCCACGATGGCGTACTCATCCAGGCCGCCCAGCTCGCCCAGGCAGACCATCATCTTGATCTTGGGGTTGGCCTGGAAGCGCAGCAGGTGGTCCAGGAGGGTGGAGCCGGGGTAGGCGTCGCCGCCGATGGCGATGCCCTCGTAGATGCCATCGGAGTTCTGAGCCACGATGTTGAAGGTCTCATTGGAGAGGCCGCCGCTCTTGCCCACGTAGCCCACGCTGCCGGGCCGGTGCAATTTGCAGGCGATGATGTTCTCCGGCGTGCCGCCGGTGTTGCCGATCTTGAACGCGCCGGCGGCCAGGCCGCCCACCGTGGCCGGGCCGATGATCACCTTGCCCAGCTCGCGGGCTTTGGCGGCCATGATGCGCGCCTGCCGCTCCGGCACTCCCTCGGCGATGACGCCAACGGTGCGGATGGTGGGCTGGGCCAGGGCCTCCATCGTCGTGGGGAACGCCGAGCGGAAGCTGGCAAAGTTCACCATCACGTCCGCATCTGGATGGGCGTGGGCCGCCTCGGCGATGGTACGGTAGATGGGGATGAGGATCTCCTGCTTGCCGAAGAAGGCCCGGTGGTAGCCGCCCTCCCCCTCCAGGGTCGGCTGGACGATGGCCGCCACCGAGGGAGTGGGCCGCTGGCACAGGAAGTCAAAGTCCAGCATCCGCTGGATGGGCGCGGCCTGCATCCCGTAGATGATGGCTGTGGTATTGCGGTCAAAGAGTTCGTAGTCAGGTTTGGACATAGTTATATACCTCGTTGCTTGTGGCTTGTGGCTCGTTGCTCGTTGCTTGTGGCTCGTTGCTTGCTGCTTGTTGCTCGTGGCTTGTGGCTTGTTGCTTGTGGCTTGTGACTGGTCACTGGTTACGAGCAACCAGCTTCCAGCAACCAGCAACCAGCTACCAGCTACCAGCCATCGGCTCTACTCCGCCAACGCCATGGAGACGATGCGGGTCATGTGTAGCTCCGGCCCGTAGACCTCGATGGGGACGCCCAGTTCCTCACCTAACTTGCGCATCATCGCCAGGCCCTCCTGGTAGTTGGGGCCGCCCCGGCGCACATAGATCTTGACGTGGTTTTCCTTTAGCCTGTCCTTGTATTCCCGCAGCGCCTGGACGATGCCGGTGAACGTCTTGGCGACGTCGGTGAAGTTGGCGATGCCGCCGCCGATGAGCAGGAACTTGGGCCGGCCCTGCGGGTCCGGCTGGCGGGTCATCAGGTCTAGAATCGTCCGGGCATACTCGCGGGTCTCGTCGGTGGTGGGGTTGCCGGAGTACTCGCCATAGCAGCTCAGTTCATGGGCAAAGCCCAGGTCCGCCACCGTGTCGGCGTAGATGACGCTGGCCCCGCCACCGGCCACCATCGGCCAGACCCGGCCCTTTGGATTGAGCACCGTCAGCTTGAGGCTGGCGCCGCTCTTCTCGTCCAGGGAGTGGATGTACTCTTCCTCTGGTGTCAGGTGTGTGCCAAAGGCCGGCGGGAACTCCAGTTCGCCCCACTTGCGCCCGGCCTCAAAGGCCGCCGTGTCATCCACCTGGACCCGGAAGTCCAGCGGCACGATCTCGTCACCCACCAGGGCGAAGGGGTTGATCTCCAGGTAGACCAGGGCCAGGTCCACGAAGAACTGGTGCAGGGCCACGATGAATCGGGTCACCGTCTCTTTGCTGGGGAAGTCCGGCAGCCGGCCGGCCACGTCCACCTCACCAATGCCTTTCAGGACGGGCACGCGAATCTGCGTCACCGTGTCCCAGTTCTCCTCGATGTTGATGCCGCCCTGGGTGGAAAAGTAGACGATGTCGGCGTCGCGCTCGGTGCGGATCGCCACGAACATCTCGTCCTGCGGGTTGTGAGGCACGAACGGCTCGATGAGGAAGGTAGTCAGTTTATCCGTGACCTTGCCCATGGTGAGTTCTTGCCCCATGCGCTCGGCCACCCAGGCTTTGACGCCGGCCAGGTCCAGGTTCAGGCCCAAGAGGCCGTGCTTGCCCCGCTGGCCGAAGAGCTGGTCGGGCTTCACCACCAGGCGGTCGGTCTTGAGCCAGGGGTTATCGGCCACCAGCCTGTCCCAATCGGTATCTTTCGTTACCTGGGCCACCTTGCCGGGGTAGGTGAACCCGGCCAGGTAGTCCGGCAGGTATTTTGCCAGCAATCGCTTGGCGTCGTACTCGTGAATCGCGCGTTTTGCCATGTTTTCCTCCTGGTAGGTTGGTAACTTGGATCGGTAGATTGGTGGACGGGATCAGCGTCCAGTCAGCAATCTCCCGAGTACCAAGTTACGCGTGGAGATTGCTTCGCCCATAAGGTGCCAGGCACTTTTGAAGTGCCTGGCACCTGGACCTGCATCTTGCCCTCCAACCTGCGGGGGGAGGGTAGGCAGTTACCATGGTCGTTCGCAACTACAGCTTACTATCCAGCCGCTCTCGCACGGCCTGGATAAAGCCCTCGGTGGTGACAGACTGCTCCACCGGCGGGTCGCAGACGCGGGTCAGGTCTTTGGTCATCACACCGCCCTCGATAGTCTCGATGACGGCGGCTTCCAGCTTCCTGGCAAAGTCCACCACGTCCGGCGTGCCGTCCATATCACCGCGCCGGGCCAGGGCACCGGTCCAGGCGAAGATGATGGCCGTGGGGTTGGTGGAGGTGGGCTGGCCCTTCAGGTATGCGTAGTAGTGCTTCTGCACCGTGCCGTGGGCGGCCTCGAACTCCATCGGCCCGTCCGGGCTGACCAGCACGGAGGTCATCAGGGCCAGGCTGCCGAAGGCGGAGGCCACCATGTCACTCATCACGTCGCCGTCATAGTTCATGCAGGCCCACAGGACGCCGCCCTCGTGCCGCATGATGCGCGCCACGGCATCGTCAATCAGGGTATAGAAATACTGGACGCCGGCCGCCTCCAATTCAGCCTTATGCCTGTCCACTTCCTCCTGGAAAACGTCCCGGAAATAGGCGTGGTAGGTCTTGGAGATAGTGTCCTTGGCCCCGAACCACAGGGGGACCCGCTGACTGATAGCGTATTGGATGCAGGCCCGGGCGAGGCTGCGGATGGACTTTTCCGTGTTGTGGATGCCCTGAAGCACGCCGGGGCCTTTGAAGTCATGGATGGTCAGACGGATGGGGTCGCTGCCGTCGGCCGGGGTGAAGACCAGTTCGCCCTTGCCGGGGCCTTTCACCTGGATTTCCTGGTTCTTGTAGATGTCGCCGTAGGCATGACGGCCGATGATGATGGGCTTCTTCCAGGTGCGTACCGTGGGTGGGATGTTCTTGACCACGATGGGTTTGCGGAAGACGGTGCCATCCAGGATGCCCCGGATCGTGCCGTTGGGGCTGGGCCAGCATTTCTTGAGGCCATACTCCTCGACGCGGGCATCGTTGGGGGTGATGGTGGCGCACTTGACGCCCACGCCATACTGGGCGATGGCCCTGGCCGCGTCCACCGTGATCTGGTCGTCCGTCTCGTCACGCCGCTTGATGTGCAGGTCATAGTAAACGGTCTGCAGGTCCAGATATGGGCGCAGCAGCTCGTCCTTGACCATGTGCCAGATGATGCGGGCCATCTCGTCCCCGTCAATCTCGACGAGGGGGTTTTTTACCTTGATTGCCATAGGTTCTCTCCTCCAGATATTCAAAGCGTGATGCATCATGCGTCAAACGTCATGCGCGATACGTGACGCCTGACGTGTTGACGTTTGACGTATTGACGTTTGACGTATTGACGTTTTACGATACCACGTAGTTGAGCGTGCCCCCGGCCAGCAGGATGTCGCGTTGGCGGGGGGAGAAGTTGTAGGCCAGCGGGATGGTGATGCCTTTGGTCTTGTTGACCAGCAGCACCGGCTCGCCGCGTTGCAGGCGGCCCCGGATGTCGGGCAGCTCTACCTGATCGCCGGCCTCGATCTTGTCATAGTCCGCCTCATCCTGGAAGGTGAAGGGTACGATGCCAAAGTTGATCAGGTTGGCGATGTGGATGCGCTCAAAACTCTTGGCGATGACGGCCTTCACGCCCAGGTACATGGGGCAGAGGGCCGCGTGCTCGCGGCTGGAGCCTTGCCCGTAACTCTCGCCGGCGATGATGAGATTGTACCGTCCGGCGTCCCGGATCGCCTTCGCCCGCTGGGCAAAGCCGGCGTCCACGTTCTCAAAGACGTATTCGGCGTACCTGGGGACGTTGGAGCGGTACTTCATCCGCGCCCCGGCCGGGATGATATGGTCGGTCGTCACCTTGTCGCCCACCTTGATCGTCACTTCGCCGACGATGCTCTCCGGCAGGGCCGAGTTGCGTGGCGGCTCGCCGATATTGGGGCCGCGATAGATCTCCACCTCCTTATCAGCTTGCGCCGGGAAGATGAACATGCTATCGTCAATGAAGAACCGGTCGGGCATATCCACCCTGGGGTAGGGCATCCCCAGGTCGCGGGGGTCGGTGAACACACCGGTGATGACGGCGGCGGCAGCGGTCTCCGGGCTGACCAGGTAGACCTGCGCGTCCAGGGTTCCGCTGCGTCCCTCAAAGTTGCGGTTGCTGGTACGCAGGCTCACAGCTTTGGACGGCGGGCTTTGGCTGTTGCCGATGCAGAAGCCGCAGGCGTTCTCCATGATCCGCGCGCCGGCGTCCAGCAGATCGCTCAGAGCACCCTCGCGGGCCAGCATCTGGAGCACCTGACGGGAGCCGGGGGCTACCGCAAAGCTCACGTTGGGGTGGACATGATGGCCCTTGAGGATGCGGGCCACAGTCATCATATCCTTATACGACGAGTTCGTGCAGGAACCGATCTCTACCTGATCCACTTTCATGCCGGCAAAGGCGCGCACCGGCTTGATATTGCCCGGACTATGGGGATAGGCGGCCAACGGTTCAATGGCACTCAGGTCGAGTTCGATGACCCGGTCGTAAGTGGCATCCTCATCCGGCAGGATCTCCAGCCATTGCTCCTCGCGCCCCTGAGCACGGAGGAAGCGGCGCGTCTCCTCATCCGAGGGGAACACAGATGTGGTGACGCCCATCTCCGCGCCCATGTTGGTGATGGTGGCGCGCTCTGGGACGGTGAGGGTGGTGGCGCCGGGGCCGCCATATTCCATCACCCAGCCCACGTTGCCTTTAGTGGAAAAGATCTCCAGCATCTTCAGGATCACGTCTTTGGCACTGACCCAGGGCTGGAGTTGCCCGGTGAGGCGCACCAGGCAGACCTTGGGGTAAGTCAGGTAGAACGGCCCGCCACCCATGGCCACCGCCACGTCCAGGCCGCCGGCCCCCACGGCGAACATCCCCACGCCGCCGCCGGTGGGGGTATGGCTGTCGGAGCCGAGCAGGGTCTTGCCCGGCCGACCGAAGCGCTCCAGGTGGACCTGGTGGCAGATGCCGTTGCCGGCCCGGCTGAAGATGATGCCGTATCTGGCGGCCACCGTCTGCAAATAGCGATGGTCGTCGGCGTTCTCAAAGCCCACCTGGATGGTGTTATGATCCACGTAACTGACGGATAGCTCGGTGCGGACGGTGTCCAGCCCCATGGCCTCGAATTGCAGGTAGGCCATGGTCCCAGTAGCGTCCTGGGTCAGGGTCTGGTCAATACGGATGGCGACCTCCTGACCTGGGATGGGCTTCCCTTCCACGATATGCGGGTCCAGGATCTTCTGGACGACGTTCTTGCCCATAGTAGAAAATCCTCCTTTATGTTTGCTGCTTATCTATTATATAACAAAAAAGAATGCGCTGGTGATCTGGTACTCCACCAGCGCAGAAGAGCAATGTCGCAACCCGTTGCGAACGGTATCGGCCAGGTTTCAGGCGGTTCATATGTTTGCCTCTGCGTTGAGGGTCCATAATAGTCACTGGCCCGGTTCGCCGTTGAACCGGGTCTACCAAACGAGCCAATTATAACTGATCATGCTGATTTTGTCTACCGTCCACTGACATCCGTGCGTACATGAGGACCCTGCCCCACTCCCCACTTCGTCACCGCTACGCGATGCGGGGAGGGGAAAGAATGGCTGGGAGGGGGTTTTTGCGGCGGCTTCGCCGCCGCAAAAACCCCCAGAAAGGCCTTCTCTCCCCTTGCTCCCTCCCTAACAGTAGTTATGCACGGATGTCAGTCCCACCTGACATCCGTGCATAACCTTTCCCACGGTTTGTGCCGTCAAAAGTAGATGGGGCTCCGCCAGGATCGCGCGGACGGTGTCAAAGTTGTCAAAGGGATAGCAGGGCAACCCGGCAGCCTGGCAGCGCGCCAACAACATGCGCCGGGCAAAGACCACATCGGCCACATGGGCCGGGCATAGATCGCTCACGCCGTCACCCAGGTAGACGATGCGTGCGTCCGGCTCGGCGGCTCGCGCCTGTTCCAGCACCCACTGCTTGCAGTTGCCACAGCGGTCGCAGGCCGGGTTCTGGTGCTGGAACTGGAACTGCGGCGTGCCGCCGTCCAGCGAGAGGTGATTGACGGTGCGGGGCAGATGCGCCAGGCCCTCCTGGGCCAGCAGGGGTTCGATGTAGAGGTCAAAGCCATCGCTGAGAAGGTGCAGCCGGTGGCCTTCTGCCTGACACCAGTCGGCAAAGGCCCGGAACCCCGGCGTGAACGTCACTGCCTCCACCGCCAGGGTTCGCACCGCCTCGGCACTGGCCTGCACCAGGCCCCACTGGACGGCAGCGCGTTGGGCAGTGGTGACCTCGCCCCGGGTCCAGGCATCGTTGATGGGTCGCCAGGCGTCACCGGTGAAGTGGGTGATGATGATCTGTTGGGCGTCTTGCTCCGTAGCTGTGCCGTCGAAATCGCAAAAGATGAGAGTGCGCATCTGGTCTCCTGTCGCCAGTAACACGCCATGGACCTGCGCCGACTCTCACCCCCGGCGGCTTTGCCGCCACCCGCTCCTGCACGGCACGTCGGGAGAGGGGAGGTGGGCAGGGGGAAAAGTGAGGGGTGGGCCGCCGCAGGCGCCCAGGAAGTGGTGGCAGGCAGCCGGGTAGATGGTTACTACCCACGAGCGTCTGTCAAATATATCCTACCACACCGGGATCGGTTTTGCAACCAGGGGCGGGGGGCTATAACAGACCGGATTAGGTTGGCGGTGGCGAATGGGGATGGGGGGTGACGGGGAAAAGGAGGCGTTGGAGCGGGCGATCCGGCATTTGTACGGCTTACACCTGGCCCGCCCCCAGCACCTGATAAACTGATACAGGCTCCACCCGATACCGGGCCTGCCCCTCCTCGTAGGCATCTCCGCCATAGACGTCGTTGACCACGATGGCCGGCAAGCCCTCCACGCGCAGCTTTAGCAACGCCTCAGCCCCCAGGTCCTCATACGCGATGATCTGGGCCTCTTTGATGCTGGCGGAGATGAGCGCGGCCGCCCCGCCGGTGGCGGCAAAGTAGACCGCCCGGTGTTGTTGTAGCGCCGCCCGCACCTCTGCGCTTCGATTCCCCTTGCCGATCAGCCCCTTCACGCCCTGCGCCAACAGGCGCGGAGTATAAGGGTCCATGCGATACGACGTGGTGGGGCCGGCGGAGCCGATGGGCCGGCCCGGCCGGGCCGGCGAGGGCCCCATGTAGTAGATGATCTGCCCCCGGGGGTCGAAGGGCAACTCCTCGCCGGCGTCCAGGGCGGCGATCAGCCGGGCGTGCGCGGCATCACGGCCCACGTAGATGACGCCGGTGATCTGCACCTCGTCGCCGGCGCGCAACTGCGCAATGGCCTCGTCCATCAGGGGGGTGGTGAGCGGTATGGGCATGGCTGCGTCTCCTTACAGGATCGCTTCTTTGTGGCGCGCGCTGTGGCACTGGATGTTCACCGCGACCGGCAGGCTGGCGATGTGACAGGGAACGGTCTCCACGTGGACGGCCAGGGCCGTCACCCGGCCCCCCAGGCCCTGCGGGCCGAGGCCCAGTTCGTTCACCCGCGCCAGTATCTCGGCCTCCAGTGCGGCCACCTCGGGGTCGGGGTGGGGCTGGCCCACCGGCCGCAGCAGCGCCTTCTTGGCGCTGAGCGTGGTCTGCTCCACCGTGCCGCCGATGCCCACGCCCACGATGATGGGCGGACAGGGGTTGGCCCCCGATTCGTCCACGCACCAGGTCACCCAGTCCACGATCCCCGCCCGGCCGGCCGCCGGCGCGAACATCTTGAGGTAGCTCATGTTCTCGCTGCCGCCGCCTTTGGGGGCTACGGTGATCTTGAGCCGGTCCCCCGGCACGATCTCGGTGTGGATCACGGCCGGGGTGTTGTCCCCGGTGTTCACCCGGGCCGAGAAGGGCCGGCGCACCACGGACTTGCGCAGATACCCCTCCTGATAGCCCCGGCGCACCCCCTGCTGGATGGCCTCGTTCAGGTCGCCGCCCACGATGTGGACCTCCTGCCCCAGCTCCAGGAACACGACCGTCAGCCCGGTGTCCTGGCACAGCGGCAGCTCGCCCTGGGCCGCGATGGCGGCATTCTGGAGGATCTGGTCCAGCACCGCCTGTCCCACCGGCGAGACCTCCCGCTCGCGGGCGGCTCGCAGGGCGGTCAGCACGTCCTCGCCCAGATAGTAATTCGCCTCGATGCAGAGCCGGGCCACGGCGTCAGCGATCTCCTGGCAGCCGATCTCCCTCATATTCCTCAACCTCGCTTCAAATGCTCATCGAGAAAGCGCAGCACCCGGTCTACGTTCTCGGGGGCCTCGAATCTTGGGTCGGCGTGTTCCGCTCCTTCGAACAATTCCAATGTTACCCTGTGCGGCCCAAGCGCGGCCCGCAGTTTGGCCGCGAAGCCGATGGACTGCTGGACCGGCACCACGGCGTCCTTTGTCCCATGTTGCAGCAGAAACGGTGGGGCATTCGGCCGAATGTAGGTCTCGGGGTTGGCCGCCCGGACCAGTTCCGGGATTTCCGTGATCTTTTGACCCAGCAGCAGCGATTCGGGCGAATTGGCCCCGCTGTGCTCCATGCCGGGCAGTGGAGGGAATCCGCTCTCGGCCAATTGCTCGTCCATCTTGAGGAAATCGGTCGGGCCAAACCAGTCCACGACAGCCTGGATGTGGCTGGGGTAGTCCGGGTTGCCCAGGCTCAGGTCTTCCAATGCCGGGACCCCGGCCGAAGTCCCCAACATCGCGACCAGGTAGCCCCCCGCCGAGCCGCCCCAGGCCGCGATGCGCCCGGGGTCAAAGTGATAGCGCGGGGCATTGGCCCGGATCCAGCGAATGGCGGCCTTGGCGTCATGCACCAGAGCCGGGAAGCGGGCCTCTCCGCTGAGCCGGTAGTTGATGGCCACGACGGCATAGCCCCTTTTCAGGCCTTCCAACATGGGCAAGACCTGCATGTCGGCCTTGTCACAGCCCATGAAGGCGCCGCCGTGGATCGAGACGATGACCGGGAACGGGCCGTCGCCCTCGTCGGGCAGGTAGATGTCGAGTTTCTGCGCCGGAGAGACGCCGGCATACGGCAGATCCAGCCATTTCCGGCGGATGTGCGAGACATCCGCTGGCGGAATCTGGATGGCGGCTTCATCCACCTGTTCAAATCTCATAGACGGTATCATGTCATTCTCCGCTAATCTGGACAGGCCAGAACCGAACAAGGGTAATTTCGTTAACCACTAAGGACACCAAGGACACTAAGAATTTTGCATTTTACCTTTGTGTTCTTGGGATGGTTCAATTTTCTGGGGAAATTGGTTTACACTTTACGGGCGTTAAAATCCTCACCCCTCACCCTGCCCCCTCCCCTCTCCCGCTCGTCTGGGGCGGCGGGAGAGGGGAGGGGGC
>Ga0209101_1000373_pt1 | contig 37301 bp, 24 predicted proteins | sample ConPoolayeCmetaG_FD_185481 | JGI IMG/M metagenome (GOLD analysis project Ga0209101, IMG submission 185481) | Hot spring microbial mat communities from California, USA to study Microbial Dark Matter (Phase II) - Cone Pool mat layer C metaG... ...
GAGCAGGGCAGTCAGTGCGGCCGAGAGGAAGAAATGCTGCGCCAGATCGCGGCGTCCGCGCATGGTGGGCAATCCCAGGGTTGCCAGCCGCTCAATGCGTACATCTGCCGGCTCCACCTGACGGCACAGGTCCCGCGTCAGCGGTATCTGCCGGAGCAAATTGCTGTCGTCCATGGCAATGCCGAGCCCCAGCAAGAAAGCGACCGAGGCGTGTTCGGGCGGCAACTGGCTGGCCGCCTGGGCGGCCTGCCGCACGTACAGCTCGGTCAGCGAATCGCCAATCGCCCGGGTGCGAGCGTTGTCCCCGGCGACAAAGGCCGGGCGCCGTGCGTTTTCCCGGCTGGCCGCCGCAACGGCCTCCACCACCGTGCGAACAGCGGCTGCCAGCCAGTCCGGATGGCGGACCGGCTCGACCGGCGCCGACTCAGGCCGGTCCAGAATCGCCAGGCAGTGTGCGGCCGATTCGTCTCCCGGCATGGTACGCGACAGCGCACTGTAGGCCTCGCGCAGCACATTCTTGGTTTCGGCGCTGAGTTGCGAAAGGCTGGTCAGCGGCCTGCTGCGCAGTTCCTGCGCCACCAGACAGACGATCAGCGTGTTGACCGCGTCCAAACCGATGCGAAACCGCCGATCGTGTGAACGATGATCGACCAGCCGGGGACGCATTACCGAATCGTCCTCCGGGCTGTGAACCGCTCCCAGAAAATGTCCCAATTCGTGGACCAGAATCTCCAACCGCAACGACGCGGTAACAGCCGGCGACCACTCGCGGATAAGTATGTGCGGCCGCAACGGAGCATGAGTGCCGCCCATGTGTACCTGCCCGGGCACGATCTCGTACCGACTAGTGAAGCCAATTGCAAGGCGGGCGGGGGCCGGTGAGACTTTCCTCTCGAAGTCGCGCAGGGAATGCTCGAAGCTGGGGGCGGCTTTGTCGGTCTCCCAAGTATCGACTGCCACCACTTCGAACCGCACCCGGCAGTCGCGCTCGAATATCTCCGAGGCCGCAGCCACTCGCTGGCGCAAACGCTTTTCCCATACCCGGCGGACCGTCGGCTCGTGCTGATCCACCAGTATTTTCACGGGAATAACCGTCAGTTGGTCGGCCCCAGCGGCTTCGCCGGGTCCTGCGGTGGTCGCCAAGGCTGCGCTTTGGGAAGCCTGCGCGGTGTGGCCTTCAGATCTCGCCTGTGCTGCGGGGGGATTTCCATCCGGGGGCCTGGCCGCCTCTGCTGGTGCGGCAGCGGCCGGTTTGCGCGCCTGGCCAAGTGAGATTTGCACCAAATCCAAGCCGCCGTCGTGCTGCATGAAGTAATGGATCGTATTGCGCGGCAAGGTGTATTGCCGCAACTTGCCCTCCCGCCAGAAGGCAACGTAAAGCTCTGTCTCCACGGGAACGCTGACCACATCGCCCGGCGCGATTATGCGGCGCTGTTCCTGACCACCGGGCGGCGCCATGGCGAATTCCACCTTTTCGGCAGTGCGATTTGCCAGCACCACCACCCCGGCGTCGCACTCCGGCGGGCCATGGCAAAGCCAAAATCCTGCAAAGGCCAGCCAGACCCAGCGCGCGATTATCGTCTGGCGCACCTTTTTGGCCAGCAGGAGGCGCAGTATTACAGATCTTCCGGAGGTCGAATTGCGCATAAGCGGCTTGGTCCGTTGTAGGACATCGGTGACCGATGATCGTATGGTGCCGCCTATATTCTACCAACCCGTGAGCGCCTTTTACCAAGCCATAAGCGCCGATGTATTTGGCGATACCATCCAATCCCCTGCGTACATCGGTGGCGGCGGAGTTGGTGCACGGCGGGCTTTGTGCGGCAGGCGACCGCCGCATCCGTCCTTTTTACAGGCGGCCGCTTCGTCTCTGCCATTGTCGGACAAGAAGCTGCGGCAGCGTTTCACTCTTCCTCGTCGCAAGCCTGCGACAACTGCCTGAGGTACGCCAGCGCTTCGGACAGGTCTGGCGTGGCCACGCCCGGCTGGCGCCCCGCCTGGTCGCACTCGGCCAATAACATCAGCTCTTCGTAGTCTTCGCTTTCTTCCAGACGGCGCCGTGCCCGAGCGCCCAGCTTTCCCGCCCGCAGGGCCAACGCCGCCGTGTGTTGCTCGATCAGCCATGCGGTACGTGGGGTGATCCAGCCAGCCAGGGCCTCGATGGCCGCCGCCTCGTGCTGTTTGGGGTCGATGGCTTTGCCCACGTCGTGCAGCAAAGCGGCCAGCAACAGCTCCTCATCGTACGGCCGGTGTTGACGGGCCAGATCGAACACTTGCAGGCTGTGATACAGCAGGTCGCCTTCCGGATGGGCCGCGAGGTTCTCTTGGATTTCTTCCAGCGGGGCGAGCAACATTTGGTAAACGTAGAACCGATCGGCATGGCAAGGGCCGACGTTCGTCGGCCGGGGATGGTCATCGTGTTCACCCTGTCCGGCCACAAGTGCTTCCAGTTCGGTTATAGTCAACCGCTCTGTCGGCCGATTGGTAAGCGGATTGATCAGCGGCTGATATACGCACTCTGGCGAAAAGCACAACAACTCGCAAGTAAAACGCCCCCTCAGCATTAGCCGCCCCAGTAACAACCGACCATCCAACCCCGGCTTGTTTGCCGGCTCTTTGTGGAACGCCCAGCCCTGCTGTTCCAGCACGGCGCCGACCTCCGCAAGCGTTGCGGCGAATACCTGAAGCTCGATCGCGCCGTCTGGCGGAAGATCGCCGGCGACCAGCGGGCCGATCAGTCGCGGCTGATACTCCCGCAAAGCCTGCATCACCCGCAATGCTTCCGTCCGCATGGCGCAGATTTGCTGTTGGCGGCGGTGGGCTTCTTCGCTGCGGGCAAGCGCCTGGATCTGTTCGCTGATTTCCCGCTTGCTGGGAATTCCGGCCCAACTGGGCGACGGCCCTAACACCCTCCGCGCAGCCTTCCGCTTGGCGCGGTGATATTCGGCTTCTTCCCGATCGTAGAGCAGCCGGGCGGCTTCACGCGCAACACGGCGACGCAAGCGATCGCTAGACATAACAGTTGCCCCTGTTTACTGTTCAATGATACGGCGCGATCGGCAAAACTGCCACCCTGATATGCGCCGATGGCATGGCAACATCGCAATGGTCTTGCTGATTTGTTGTCCCGTGCCGCACTTGAATGCCCGTGGGTTAGCGGGCAACTCTGCCACGCCTCCGGTGGCAGGCGAGGTGGTTTTTCCGCGCTATGTTACGTTTGCCTGGCAACCAGTCGGCATGGCCGGCAAGGGGTGGCGGCCTGAAGGCCTCAAGCTCGACCCAGTTTCACCGACCGGCTTTCCAATTGTGTGCCATACCACCGCATCACCCCGACCAATTGTGGGCATAGGGGGGAGTCAGTTCGCACGACAGGAAAAAATTGGCGGCGGGAGATTGCAACTGCTGTCTGGCTTTGGTTATACTAAAGATGCTACCGATTCGAGTTTATCGTTTGCCCGAGATGCGGCCGGCCAATGTCGGGCAGACGTCCCACCTGCCATAACTAACACATACCGCAAGACAAAGTGGTATTTCCTCTCCCGGTTCACGCCCTGCCAGAGAAGGAGCACCTATGGCGGCGCACACAGTTTGCAAGCTGTCGCACGAGGGAATCGGTTACTCGGTGGTTGATCTGAACGACGTGCGACACGTGTTTGCAGCGGCGGTGCCGCGTGGCGGAGACACGCTGGAAGCCCAAGCTCGCGAAGCTATGGAAACCATCCAACAGGTTATCGGCGAGCAAGGTGCGCGCGGCTCCATCGTTCACCAGGCAGTCTTCGTCCGCCACATCGAGCAGATAGAGCAGTGCCGGAACCTGATTCGCCAGTTCTATGGGCCTGATCTGCCCGCCACCAGCTATGTACCGCAACCCCCCTGCGATGGCAAACTGTTGGCGATCGAAGCCTTGGGCGTGGGACGGGGCTTTGGCGACGTGGAAATCCAGCGGCTTAGCGAGCAGTTGGTCGTCGCTCGCCACAACGACATCGCGTGGGTTCACGCCGCTCAGGCGACGCCGGAAGACCCGGCCGCCACCGCCTACGATCAGGCAATCTCCGCCTTCCGGCGATTGCGCGACCTGTTGCACACTGCCGGCGTTCGGCTGGACCAGGTGGTACGCACCTGGGTGTATGTCGGCGGCATCGTCGACCAGGAAGGCCCCACGCAGCGATATATGGAGCTGAACCGAGCCAGAAGCGATTTCTACGAAGGCGTGCCATTTCTCAAAGACCTCCTGCTCGACGGCCGCAGGGGCGCAGTCTATCCGGCCAGCACCGGGATAGGAACTTTGGGCCGCGGCATAAGCCTGAGCGCTATTGCGCTGGCAACCGATCGCCCCGACATCGTCGCCGTACCCCTGGAAAACCCCCGCCAGGTATCGGCCTACGAGTACTGTGCGCGCTACGGGCCGAAAAGCCCCAAGTTCTCCAGGGCAATGGCGCTTTCGTGCGGGCAGTACACCACGATTTTCGTCTCTGGAACGGCCAGCATCACGCAGTCCGAAACGCGACACATCGGCGACGTCGTCGCGCAAACTCACGAAACGCTCAACAACATTGAAGCCCTGATCGCCGAAGAGAACGTGGCGGCTCACGGGCTGCCTGGCTTGGGCACCACACTGGACGGCTTGGCGCTGGTTCGGGTGTACATCAAGCACCAGGAAGACTACGCCAAAGTGCGCAAGGTGTGCGAGCAGCGTCTAGGCGAACTGCCCAGCATATACGCCGTGGGCGACGTGTGCCGCCCGGAACTACTGGTGGAAATCGAAGGGATCGCCTTCTCGCAGAAAGCTCCCGGGCCGCTGGGTGGCTGCCACGGTCCGCACATTGGCCGGGCAGTCTCGCCGCAGCTTGTCGGCCCGCGGCCGGGCAATCCCGCGGTTTGACCCTACCGCCCGCTAGGCCACCTTCTGCAATGCGTGCTCGCCGTACGCGGGTGCTTCCCGTTAATGAACTAGTGATACTTCGCGCGGCCAGGAAAAACTGGTTTTCGCTGGGAAAAGCGTACCATTTCAGCCGCTGCGGGGTTCATGCCAAGACGTGCCGCGGATTCTCGCACTTGGTTGCTGATCGAATGGACCCTCCGGAGCATTCGGAATCATTTTATCAATCTTGCGCGGAGCCAATTAGCGCGGTCGAGCACGTCGGCCCGATCCGCATAATCGACCACAAGCTCCAGCCGTTTGGCGCCTTCCAGCGGGACCGAAACGCTAAGAGGCAGGTCGCCTCCACGAAGAACCGGGCTGGCGTACTTCTGTTTACCGTCCAGCAGGATACGGTACACCACGCTGCCTTGCCGACCGGCACAGTCGTCCAGCGCCAGTTCGGCCTCGAAGCGCTGGTAGGGCCGTTCCAACGCATACACCAGCCGCGCGGCACTGTGGACGCCCAGTCCCTTCAGATACAACCGGCCGCCCGATCGTAACATGCCCCCCAGCACATTGCGGTCTTTTCTATAAGGCCATTTCACCTCCAAGAATGGGGTATGTTCAAACTCCACAGGTTCAAGCTCCGACAAATACACCGCGCGCCCGCCCAGTGGAAACAGGCAGGCCAACTGCTTCGCCTCGGCGGCGAAAGTAGCTCCGGCCGCCAGAGCGACCTGTGTCCGCTGGTCTTTCAACTCCACGTTAGCGGCCAGTACCCGCGTGCCATCGGCAAAGCCCACCACGGCGCACAATGACGGCCGTTTGATCGTGCGGCGCAAGGTAGGGTTGAGGATTATGGCGGCCAGCCGGGCGCGGTCGAGCTTCAAGGGGCCGAACTCGGCGCGGAACTCGACTTGCTGCTCAGAGAGCGACTGGACCACGCCCGATAACTCGTCGCCATTGGCCAGTATAAGCAGGTCCGACCGCAGCGATGCATTCAGCAGACGGTCGAGAAGCAAGTCGCGCTGCAACCGATCCACGGGCGTTCTGAAGGCTACGCCCGCCAGGACTTCCAGCGGCACGTTTTGTTGGCCGAAAACGACGGACTCGAAATGCAACGCCTCGTTTTCGACGCCCAGCGGCTCCGCGACAATCAGGCTTCCGTCGGCCAGTACCAGCAACGGTCCTGCCGCAGGATCGGCGGGCCGTCCCCATTGGATGATGTCGGCAGCATTGATTGTTTTGGCGCCCTGTTGGCCGGCAAACTCCAACTGCCATTGCTTGTCGACCGAGCGCAACTCGGCCCGCAGCGGTGGACCGTCGACCGGCAGCAGCATCTGGTCCTGTACCGCTTGCCAATCTGCCGTCAAATGGGATGGGTCCGAATTCGCGGCGGCCGGATTCGAGCTGGGCGCCGCCCGTGCCCACTGGGCAAGAGATTCACTTGCTCGGGCAATCCAGCAGCGTCCGCCGCCAAGGGCAACTGCCACACACACGCACACGGTAAGCGCTGCGGTGCGGAAGAAGGAAAGCTCAACAAGTCTAAGAAGACTCCCAATGCTCATGCTTCCGCGAACATTTAGAACGCTCATGCTTCCGCTCGGACGCAGTTTGCACGACCCGGGCAACGTGCCGCTGCGGTGCTGGGTCGCACGTCCGAAGGTGTTCGTTGTGGTTGATGCAAGTCGCATGTCGCAGATTGCGGTTCGCGATTTGTAAATGGCGTCGCGTGGAACGCCGGTTCGATACTATCCGGTCGCTTGGGCTCCCGGCTCGATGTTGTCCAGTAGCTTGCGCTTCCGGCTGGCCGTTACGACGTTGTTTTCAAACGCGGCTCGCCGCTATACCGGTCGCTTGCGCTCCCGTATCAATGTTATACGGTCGCTTGCGCTACCGGGACGCCGTTGAAGGTTTGTTTGCGCTCCCGGCTGGCCGTTCTGCCAGACGCTTGCACTTCCGGCCCAGTGTAAAGTAAGCACTTTGTTTGCACTTTGGAACGGGGCTTAGCGCTGGAAAATGGGCAGGTAGTTATTGGGCATTTGCAGCACCATCAGGCACATAGCCGTGGCGTACTCCGGGCCGAAGGCAGAATTCCACGAACCGTCTTCGCGTTGTCGGCTCAGTAGTTCGTCGCGGATGGCCGGATACCATTTCTCCCAGTATTTTCCGCCGGCCTGCCAGAAGGCTTGTGCCGCATAGTAGTGCCCGTATTCGTAGTAGTTGCCTTCGCGACGAACGACTCCTTCGGCCGGTATGAACTGCATCAGGTATTCCAGTCCTTTATTGATTTCCGGGCCTTGGTACACCCCGGCGCCGTACAGGGCGGTTATTGCGGCGGCCGAGCGGGGAAAAGCGCTTTCGCCTCCCTCGCTGAGCATGTACATGAAGCCGCCGTCGGCGTTCTGGCATCTCTTGATATACTGGATGGCCCGGTCGATGGTATCCTTCGGCACGTGCAGTCCAGCGTTGCGCGCCGCCCGCAAGGCCATGACCTGGCAAACGGTCACCGAAATGTCGGCATCGCGTCGCTGCGGATAGTAGCGCCAGCCCCCCTCGGCGTTCTGGCAGTTGACGATCAGGCTGACCGCTTTGGACAGCCGCTCTCGCAAATCCTTCCGTTGAGACATCCCGTAGCACTCGGCCAGAAACATCGTGGCAAACCCGTGCCCATACATCGGCCCATGGCTTGGAGCGCCGGGGGCAATGATGTACCCGCTCTGCTCGCAGTTGGCCAGCAAGTAGTCCACGCAGCGGTTGACGTTCCCGCCGTAGGGGCCGCGTCCGGGCGTGCTGCCGGCGGCCAGGAAGGCCGTGCCTGCTAGTCCGCAGACCGCCACGTTGCCGCGGTAGGGACCGGAGCCGAAAGAGCCGTCCTCGTGTTGCCGCGAAGCAAGATAGGCCAGCCCACGCTCGACGGCCTTCTCGGCCGGAGCGATCATCTGCGCGGCCGATTTCTCCGGGTCCAGCGCCCCTGCGGACGAAGCCCCCACCAGATACAATACTGCAAGCAATGAACCAATAGCGGCTTTCGGCACGGTACTGTAGTGTAAGTTGTACCGATGTGCTGTTGCGGTTTCGGCTACCTTACGGCGAGTTGCGGAACGCCCGGAACCGACTGGCCGTGCGGCGCTCGTCGCAAACCAATTCGGCTATTTGTTCTGCGGCACCATCCAGTGGCAAGTGCTGTGGATGTTGCTCCCAGCGCCACTTCACTTCCAGTTTACCATCTTTTACGCCGCGTTCGCTAATGACCACGCGCAGGGGAATGCCAATCAGGTCTGCGTCTTTGAACTTTACCCCTGCCCGGCAATCGCGATCGTCCAGCAACACTTCGATGCCAGCGCTAGAAAGTTCCTGGTAAAGTTTTTCGGCGGTCTGCCGGGTCGGCTGGTGGGCCACGTTCAACGGAAGCAGGAGCACTTCGTACGGCGCGATGCTGATGGGCCAGATGATCCCATTGTCGTCGTGGCACGTTTCGATCAGCGCGGCTACTATGCGATTTATCCCGATGCCGTAGCAGCCCATGATTATCGTCTGCTGTTGTTCCTTGGCGTCGAGGAATCTTGCTCCCAGCGCCTCGGAGTACTTGGTTCCCAGCTTGAATACGTGTCCTACTTCGATGGCCTGGTGCAGGCGCACCACGCTGCTACAGCGCGGACACGGGTCGCCGTCGACCGCATTTCGCAGGTCGGCAAACCCATCGACGGTGAAGTCGCGGCCCAAGTTGACGCCGGTCAGATGCGCGTCGGCCGCGTTGGCGCCAGTCACGCCGTTGACCACGCACTGCACGTCGCGATCTGCGAAAATCGGAACCTTCTGCGCAAGCCCGACCGGTCCGGCGAAACCCACCGGTGCGCCGGTCACCTGTTGGATCACTTCCGGCGGGGCCAGTGCCACCGTGGTTGCCTGGCAATACCGGCGGATCTTGCCTTCGTTGGCATCGTGGTCGCCGCGAATCAGAATTGCTACCGGCTTGCCATCCACCAGGTAGATGAGCGTTTTTATCATCTGCTGCGGAGTACAGCCCAGGAACTTGCTGACCTGCTCGATGGTCGAAGCACCCGGAGTTGCCACCTGTCGCAGCGGCATGGGAGCTACGTTTGGTTTGACGCAATCGCGTGCGCCGATTTCTGCCCGTTCTTGATTGGCAGCGTAACCGCACTCTGAGCAGTGCAGGACGACGTCTTCGCCGTTATTGGCCAGCACCATGAACTCGTGGCTGGCTTCGCCGCCGATAGGTCCGCTTTCGGCCTCTACGGCCAGGTATTTCAGCCCGCAGCGATCGAAAATCCGGCAATAAGCCTTGTACATCAGTTGGTAGCTGTGGTTCAAGCCTTCCAAAGAGGCGTCGAAGCTGTAGGCATCTTTCATCAAGAATTCGCTGGTCCGCAGGACGCCGAAGCGTGGGCGTTCCTCGTTGCGAAACTTGGTTTGGATCTGGTACAGCGTGATCGGCATCTGCCGGTAAGACGAGATGTGATGAGCGACCAGGTCGGTAATGACTTCTTCGTGAGTCGGCCCCAGCGCGACGCTTATCTTCCGATTCTGTCGTTTCAGGTTGAACTGGATCAAAACGTCGCCGAAGGCTTGCACTCGGCCGGTGCGTTCCCATAGCGACAGCGGCGACATGGCCGGCATAAGCAACTCGATGGCTCCGGCCGCGTCCATTTCCTGACGGACGATCTGCTCGGCCTTGCGCAACGCCCGTAATCCAAGCGGCAAATATGCGTAAGCACCTGCCATTACTTGACTTATCAATCCCGCCCGAAGCATCAAGATGTGGCTGGGGATTTCTGCCCCTTCGGGCGTTTCCTTCATCGTGGGGATAAAAGTCTTGCTCCAGAGCATGGCCGTCCTACACAAATCGGCTTGATTTCGTTGCTACATAAGCCAGCATTTTACAATGGCCGACCGTCTATTGCACGGGCAGTATCGAGCAAGATAAGGCCGCAGGGCCGTGGGGCCAACCGCTTCAGGCCACGGCAAGCCACTTGTACCCACCGGCCAACCAACCTAGAATGCAAACGTGAAAGATGGACTTCGACGGGGCCACCGGCGCTATACTCGGGCATTTTTATCAGTAGGCGTATGTTTGGGCGGTACATTGGAACCTAAAGGCCTGGTTAAGTCAGTCGAAGCCTGCTAGCGAAAAATAGAGTCAGGATGTCTCGCCGGTTCGTAAACCAGATTGGTCCGGAGGAAAAAGTCGATCAGGTATTCCGCGTCGGGGCAAAACAGCTCAGACCTAACCGCAACGGCAATCTGTACTTGCAGCTTGAGCTGGCCGATCGCACTGGGTCGATCGAGGCACGGATGTGGAATGCCACCGAAGCCCTGTACCGCTCGTTCGACAACGGCGACTATCTGCGCGTCCAGGGCGCTACGCAGCTGTTCCAGGGCAGTTTGCAACTGATCGCAACCAGCCTCAGCCGCGTCGATCCGGCTGAAGTGGACCCGGCCGATTTCGTGCCAGCCGCCGAAGTGCCCATCGACCGTCTGTTCCTCCGCATGACAGAAATGCTCCGCGGGATGACCAACCCGCACTTGCGCAACCTGGCCGAATGCTTCCTGATCGACGAATCGCTGATGAACAAGCTGGCCGAGGCCCCGGCGGGCATAAAACACCATCACGCATATCCGGGCGGATTGCTGGAGCACATCGTCAACCTCATGGAAGTCGTGCTGCGCGTGGCCCCGTGCTATCCCCAGGTCAACCGCGATCTGCTGCTGATGGGTGCGTTCCTGCACGACCTGGGCAAAGTCGACGAGCTTTGCTACCAGCGCGAGTATACGTATTCGGACGAAGGCCAACTGCTCGGCCATCTGGTTATGGGCGTGTGCCTGCTGGAGTCGAAGCTGGCAGAAGTGGAAAAACTCGCCGGCGAACCGGTGCCCGCAGAACTCGCGCTCCGGCTGAAGCACATGCTGGTCAGCCACCACGGGCAGTACGACTTCGGCAGCCCGAAACTCCCCATGACCTTGGAGGCCGTGGCCCTGTACTGTCTGGATAATCTGGATTCAAAAATCAATTGTTTTGCCCAACTGATGCGCGAAGACCCTAACGTAGGCAGCGCTTGGACGAATTACCACACCACGCTAGGCCGGAAACTTTTTAAAGGCCAGCAAGAAGAGACTTGATGGACGATAACCAACTGGAACAAGCAATTCTGGAACTGGTATCCCAGCCGGGCTACCAGGCGATAAAACCTCGGGCGATCGCCCGCAGGCTGCGACTGGACGCCGAGCAGGCCAAAGCCGTAAAACAAGCGGTAAAACGTTTGGTGCGTCAACGGGTGCTGGCGTACGATTCAGGTCATCGGGTGCGGCTGGCATCCACCGGCGATCGCCAGCGCGGCTGTGTGGTGGGGATTTTCCAGCGCACTGCGAGAGGCTACGGATTCGTTCGCCCACGCAATGGAACTGGCGGCAGTCCCGCCGAAGACATTTACATTCCCGCCCGCAAAACCGCCGATGCCGCCACCGGCGATCTGGTGCTGGTGAAACTGGGGCGTGGGGGCAAGCACGAGCCTGGCCCGCGAGGCCAGATCGTCGAAATCCTGGAACGACAGACCAATCGCTTCGTGGGCACATACTTCGAAGCCGGCGGTGCAGCCTACGTGCGGGTGGACGGCACGGTTTTCGCGCAGCCGGTGTGTGTTGGCGATCCGGGCGCCAAGAATGTGTGTCCGGACGACAAGGTGGTGATCGAGATGATCCGCTTTCCCTCGCCCACTTGCGAGGGCGAAGGCGTGATCGTCGAGGTGCTCGGCCCGCGGGGCCAGCCGGGGGTGGATACCCTGTCGATAATGCGCCAGTTCGATCTGCCGGAGAGTTTTGCCCCGGACGCCCTGGACGAAGCACGCGCCGAGGCCGCCCGCTTCCGTGAGTCGGTTCCCGACGATCGACTCGACCTGACCGACGAGACCGTCATCACCATCGATCCCATAGACGCCCGCGATTTCGACGACGCCATATCGCTGGTGCAAACCGAAAACGGCAACTGGCGGTTGGGTGTGCACATCGCCGACGTGGCCTACTTCGTCCGCCCCAACTCGGCCCTGGACCGCGAGGCGCGCAATCGGTCCACCAGCGTCTATCTGCCAGACCGCGTCATCCCAATGCTGCCGGAGTTGATCTCCAACGGTCTGGCGAGTTTGCAGCCGGGCAAGCTGCGTTACGCCAAATCGGTGATCATGGACTTCACGCCAGAGGGAGTTCCCCTGGCGGCCGAGATTCGCTCCTCTGTCATCCGCAGCACCAAACGGCTGACCTACGAACAGGTGGACCAGTTCCTGGCCGACCCGCAAACACAACGCAAGCAGCTTGGGGCCAAAGTCGCCGCCTTGCTGAGGCGGATGCACACTCTGGCGATGACGCTCCGCCGCCGGCGAATGGAGCTGGGCGCACTGGAACTGACCATGCCAGAGGTGAAGATCGATCTGGACGGTTCAGGGCGAGTGATCGGGGCGCACGTCGTGCCTTATACCGAAAGCCACCAGATCATCGAAGAGTTCATGCTGGCGGCCAATCAGGCCGTCGCCCAGTTGTTGCACGACCGAGGCATACCTTTCCTTCGCCGCATCCACCAGCCGCCCGCCCCGCACAAGCTGCGCGCACTGACCGAGTTCGTCAAAGAACTGGGACTGCAAACCGACGACCTGCGCAGCCGCTTCGCACTCCAGGGACTGCTGCGCTCGGTGGCAGGAACGCCGCACGAGTATGCCGTCAATTACGCCGTGCTGAGGGCGATGCAACGGGCTATCTACGGGCCGGAGGAGGAGGGCCACTACGCCCTGGCCAGTCAGTGCTACTGCCATTTCACTTCGCCAATTCGCCGCTATCCGGACCTGACCGTCCACCGGTTGCTGGACTCCATACTTAACGGCCGGAAGCCGCGCTGCGACGAAGAAGAGCTTGCCGCCCTGGGCCGCCATTGCTCTCAGCGCGAGCAACGCGCCGAAGCAGCCGAACGCGACCTGACGAAGCTGAAACTGCTGGCGTACTTTGCCGACCGGATCGGCGAGGAAATGGACGCCGTGATCACCGGTGTGGAAGGCTTCGGCCTGTTCGTCCAAGGCGTGCAATTGCCCGCCGAAGGGCTCGTCCACGTCGATTCCCTGTCGGATGATTACTATCGACTCGACCGCACCACGCACACCCTGGAGGGCTATCGGAGCGGGAATCGCTTCCGACTGGGCGATGTGGTTCGGGTGGCAGTGGCCCACGTGGACCTGGAGCGGCGCGAGCTTGATTTCCGGCTGGTGCAGCAAAGGCAGACCATCAGATCGAAACGCCGGCAGGCTGTTGATCTCCCTGACCCCGTCAAACTGCCGCAGCCAGGGCGCGCCAAAACCAAAAAGTCAGCGGCCCGAAAAACCGGCCGACGCGAGCCAGCACGAAAACACAAGGGGCGCTAACCAGCCGGCAGCAAGTGGCAGAAGATTTGCCGGCGACTTCAAGCGGCGGGGTGCACCGGGCGACAGGCGAGCTGCGACAGTAACAGCGCAATGAACAATGCATTGGTAACGGCTGTATCTCCAAAGTACCTGTTTTTTCCAAACCCCAAGCCGCGTAGTTTCGGCGAAAGGATACCGGATCAATGATTTCCTGGGTTCGCAACGTGGCCTCCGCTGTAACCACAACCGCCAGTGCTCTGGCGGTAAGTTTGCGATGGTGGCTGGCGACCTACGATCCCCAGCGGGGCACGTTTACGCAACAGTACGAGTATCCGGAACTCCCCTTGCGAGTTTCGCCCAGGTATCGTGGTTTCCACCGCTACGATTTGACCAGTTGCATCGCCTGCGAGCGCTGCGCGCGGGATTGTCCGGTCGGTTGCATCTATATCACCAAGCACCGTCCGCCTGGATGGAAGGGCTTTCAGGTTACCAGCTTCATCATCGATTACACCAAGTGCATGTTTTGCGGCATTTGCACCGAATCGTGCCCGATGGACTGCATCTTCATGGGATCATCGTACAACCTGAGCTGCTATAGCCGCGACGGATGCGTGGTCGATTTCGCCCGGCTGCCGCTGGAAATTGCCTGGGGAAACGGCTCGCTGAATCCTACGGCGGTTGCCTGCTCGAAATTGCTCACCGGGCCGGTGCATCCCGGTCCCGGCGGAACCGAGCCGGCTACCAGCGGTTGATGCGCAGCGTGAAGATTTCGGACGCTGGGCGTGATGGCCTTTTTGTGCCTTGGAGCTCCAACCCGATTTGCGCTTCGCGCTGACGTAACAGCGTGGCGCTAGCATTCCCTCTGCTGTCTGCCAACGCCGCCAGTAGGCTTACAGATGGCCATAAACTGACAAGGCTGCACAACATGGCATATCTGGGAGCCTTGGGTAAAGCAAACCCAACCCAGTTTTCTTGCGTAGAGTTTATGCAACCGGAAAAATCTCTATAACCGGATTATGTTGCATAACCGGAAACGCCGAATGATAGGAAAGCCGACCGGCGGAGCGGTCATCCATGCTGCGCCGGGCCGGGGGCCGGCAACCGACCCATCGAAGCTTCGTGCATTGTCGTGACTGCACATTTTTGAGTTGTCAATGCGCACCTTGGGGGATAGCAAGAACGCGAGGGCATCGTAGCGCGGCTGTGGGCGAACTATCTGCTTGCCGGAAAAGACAACTTGCTTGCCGGAGAATAAAGACAACTTGCTTGCCGGAGAATAAAGAGAACTTGCTTGCTGGAGAATAAAGAGAACTTGCTTGCCGGAAAGCAGATCAGTTGGTTGCCGGAAAGCAGAAAACATCCAACGGCCGCGAACGAAACAGTTGCGCAAGGCCGCGTTTTGGCAGTTTGGCTTGTGACAGCGGCTGTACCTGTGTTTGCCGAATCTGCGCTTGTTGGGAAAGGATTGGCCATGAAAATGATCTTCAAACCGGTGGCGTGTTTGATGGTGCTGGGCCTTGTAGTCGGCCTGGCTGCGGAGTGTTTGGCTGCCGCCTCTCCCACCGCCGAACAGGCGCTGCGCTTGACGCCCACTCAGCCGAACGTCGATTACGCCAAGCCCACCCCCGAGCAAGCCGCCAAGTGCACCATCGCGGCCCGAAAGTTCGACGGCAAGATAGGCTGGGTGGTCGAGGACGAACACGGTCTGACGTTGCGCGTATTCCTGGACACCAACGGCGATAACGTGGTGGACCAGTGGAGCTACTTCAAAGACGGCGTGGAGGTTTACCGCGATATTGACTCCGATTTCAACGGCAAAGTCGACCAGTGCCGTTGGTTCCACACTGCCGGGACCCGCTGGGCCGAGGTGAAAAACGAAGACGGCCGGATCACCGCCTGGCGACAGATTTCTGCCGAGGAGGTCACTGCCGAGATCGTCGCCGCTTTGGCCACCAGGAACGCCGAACGCTTCGCGCTGGTGGTGCTGAAGCCGCAAGAGGTGCAGTCGCTCGGACTGGGTGCGCAAAAGGCCGAAGAGTTATCCAAAAAGGTCGCCACGCTGGCAGAAGATTTTGCCAGGCTGGTTGCGCGCGAGGCTCCGCTGGATGCCAAGACGCAATGGGTACACTTCAGTGCATCGCAGCCGGGTGTGGTGCCGGCGGGAACCAACGGTTCCACACGCGACCTGCGCGTATACGAGAACGTGGTCGCCATCGTCGATAGCGGCGGAAAGCACGGCCAGGTACACATCGGTACGCTGATACAAGTAGGGGACTGCTGGCGGGCGATCGATCTTCCCGCCCTGCCAGGCGACGCCCAAGCATCGCCGGCCAAAAGCGGCTTCTTCTTCCACGCTTCGGTATCGGCGCGCTCGGCCGGCCGGCCCGGAATGCCCAACGAAAGCGTGCTGAAGCTGCTGGACAAGCTGGCGGCGCTGGATCGCACGGCCGCCGAAGCGAAAACCGAAGCCCAACGGGTCGAGTACACCAACCAGCGCGTGGCGTTGCTCGAGCAGATTGCCCAGCAGGTAGACAATCCGCAGGATCGGGCCGTGTGGCTCCGGCAGCTTGCCGACATGGTGATCTCGGCCTGCCAGCAAGGTTTGTATCCCGACGGCCCCAAGCGGCTGGAGACGCTGGCCGAGCAGTTGCAGAAGAAGGAAAACGACAAAGAGCTGGCAGCGTACGTCAAGTTCCACCAGATCATGGCCGAGTATGCCCAGGCGATGCAAGCGCCCAAGGCCGATTTCGCCAAAATCCACACCGAGTGGCTGAAGAAACTCGAGCAGTATGTTGCCGACTACGCCGGGGCCGCAACCACCGGCGAGGCCATGCTGCAACTGGCCATGAACCAGGAGTACGCCGGCCAGGAAGAGGAAGCACGCAAATGGTACTCCCGGATCATCAAAGAGTTTCCCTCCTCCCCAGTGGCACAGCGCGCCAACGGCGCTTTGACGCGACTGGACTGCGTCGGCAAAGCGATCAGAATCTCTGGCAAGAGTACCACCGGCGGTACGGTTGACACGGCGCAGCTTAAGGGCAAAGTGATTGTGATCCACTATTGGGCCACCGTGGCCGACAGTGCCAAGAACGATGTAGCGGTGCTGAAAGACTTGCAGCGGCGCTACGGCAACGCCCTGGCCGTGGTGGGAGTTAACCTTGACTTTGACGCCCGGGCGATGAACGCCTTCGTGGCAGAACACAAGATAACCTGGCCGCAGATACACGAGCCGGGTGGAATGGACAGCCGGCCGGCGGTGGATATGGGAATCCTTACTTTGCCCACCATCATTCTTATCGATCCCCAAGGTAAGGTGGTCAGCAACTCGTTGCAGGTTGCCGAGCTCGAAGATGCATTGAAGAGGCTGATCCGCTAAATCGCCCTCCTCCCGGGGCGCAACTGATTGAATGGTAAGCGGTTGCGGTTGCTGACGGTTTCATCGCGAAAGGCGGTACCGTCGTGCCGTCCAGCAAAATCGAAAAAAAGCTATCAATTGCCACAATCGCTAACCGAAACCTATAAAGCAGCAACCGTCGGACGCGGATGTTGTGCCAAGGGGGGTACATCGCGGACGTCCGATCGCCCGGGGCGCCCACTCGCCCCGATTTCCCTCCTTGCCGCCTTCTGCGGGTCCGAGAAGCAGGCTGCAACGATAGCACGGCAACCGGTGTAGTCGGCAGCATTCCGCAAGCGCTGCGAGAACGGCTGGACGTCGGGTCGCGCCAGATGCGGCGACCGCTGCCACAAACCCGCCTTTCCCGTTGCCGCGCAACAACCGGAAGGCACTGAACAGGAGGGAACAAATGCGACGAGTCTTAGTGGGATGTGCAATGGTGGCTTTGGCCATATTGCCCAGCATGGCCTTGGCCGACAATCAACAGATCGCCGAGCAAATCGCCAAAAACCTGCGGAACAATCCTCGGCTGAGCGATTACCGGATCGAAGTGACGTTCCAAGACGGAACGGCCTGGCTGACCGGCCGCGTGCGGAACGAAGAACAGATGACCACTGCCCTGAGGGCGGCTTTGAACACGCCGGGCGTCGAGCGCGTGGTCAACCAGTTGGCCGTCGGCCCCCAAACCACGCAAGCCCAAGTCAGAATGCAGCCCAGGGCCAGCGGCCAGCCAGATGCAGTTCAGCCTGCTTCGGCTCTGGAGTTGAACTATCCGGCAGTGGAAGAGGCGCCCAAGCCGCTGCGGAGCCGTAACGCTTCTCAGCCCTTACCGATTGCCTATCGCCAGACCGACGGCGAACCGGCACCACTGCCTGCCGGTAACGGGAGCATGCAAGGTCCTGCGCCGCTGCCGATGTATGCCGGGGCTGCCGGCGGAGTGGCCCCCATGCGCTACGATCAGCCGCACCTGCCCAATTATGCATGGCCCAGCTATGCGGCCTATCCGAACTATGCGGCGCTGACGTATCCGAAGCAGTATTCGCCGACTGCCTGGCCGTACATCGGGCCGTTCTATCCTTATCCGCAAGTGCCTTTGGGATGGCGCAAGGTCTCGCTGGAGTGGCACGACGGCTGGTGGTTCCTCAACTTCTACGATCGACCCAGTTGCCGCGAGTCGCCGCTGGGCCGTTGGTTCTGAAGCGTTGACTGTGGGGACAGCGCAGCCCCCGGCGCGAAAAGCCGCCCCGCACGCCGCTGGCGCAAGCGCGGGACGGGATCGCCAAGTCGCACCGCCTAGCGCGTTCCGATGCAGTTCGCGTCATCCGACAGGCGGCAGATGCGTGCGGAAAGACACGCCGGTGACAGATCAGTTGTAAACACGGCAGGCCCTTGTGCCGGCCCAGACCGGCACAAGGGCTGCTGCATTTCTTGAGCGGCGCACCCGCCATTTTCGTTCACCCGGCCGTCATCAGCCGTCAAGGGGCGGTAGTCTGCCCGCCGGCCGCCCAAGGCCCTATCCCGGGCGCTACTGAAGGCTTTATCCGGCGCGCTACCAAAGTTGCTGTGCTACCGAAGGTGTTACCTACTCAGCGGCGCTCTGTATCGGTGGCGCCGGCCAGTCCGCGGAGAATCGCCTTCATCAAGGCCGAGGAGACTTTCTCTCCCGATTGCTGCTTCGGCCCTGAGGCGGAACTTTCCGGCGGCTTGGGTTGATCCGGCGCCGGTTGATCAGGCTTTGGCGGGATGGGTTCTTCCTGGCCCGGCAGCGAAGGTCCGCTGGGCTGCGACTCTTTTCCCTTTTCCGCCGGGGTCTTGAAGGGATCGTCGTCGGCGGGCGGCTTGGGTTGCTCTTCCGGCATTGGCGGCTTCGGCTCTTCCTTGGGCTGCGGCGGGGTCGGTTCCGGTTCATCCGGCGGTGTTGCGGGTTTTTCCGGCTCGGTCTTCTTGCCGGTCGGTTCCGTGGTCGTCTTCTGGTCCGGCTTGGTTACCGGCGTTTTGGACTTGTCTTTAGGTTGCTCGGGAGGCTTCGGGCAACCGACTACCAGCGCCAGCGTTGCCAGCAACATCGCCATGCATCCGATGCGTTTCATAACGCCACTCCTGTGTGAAAAAAAGGCTCTCGGTCAAACGGAAAAACGACTGCTATTTGCCCAAAACGTATAGCCAATATTAAACAGGCAATATAAGTTGAAACGGGCAATATCAGTTGCGGTGGAATACTCTTTGGCGTGCGGAAGCAACCAGGTATGCGTTTACCGGGCCATCAGAGGCCGACCAGACGGCATCCCAACGGGCAGGGGCCATTATATCAACCGGTCATTGTATTGCGCAGTATAGGGCGGCGCATCAAACACGACCAGCCCAGGTAGCCCTCTTTGCGTCGCGGGCTGGCTATCCGGCAGGGGCGCAACTCGACCATTTCGAACAGGCGGGCCAGCTCGTAATGCAGGTCGTCGGCAGAAACCTGTGGCGGGCCGCCTTCGGCCGTTTCGCCAGTCGCGCCCGCGATGGTGAGGTAGTACGACCCTGGTCGGGTCACTTGCCAGAGCACGTCCAAAAACCCATTGAGGTTCGTTTGCCGAATGTAATGGTAAAAGCCGGCGTCATATACCAGGTCGAATTGCCCGGCCGTGGGAGCAAAGCGGAAAATATCGGCCAGCACGAATCTGGGCAGACAGTCTTCCAATTCCGCCCGCAGCCTGGCTCGTTCGATGGCAATCGCCGATACATCGACCGCGGTGACCTCGAAGCCGTTTCGGGCCAGGAAGATTGCGTCGGCGCCGCTGCCGCAGCCGATCTCCAGCACCGTACCCCGAGGGACAAGCTTCTCCCGTACCACGCGCACCAGCGCTTCGGCCGGAACGCCGGTCTCCCACGGCGGAGTCCCCATCCGGTATGCTTGTTCCCAGTAGGCGCTTGACGCCGGATCGAAGTGTCGGCAAGCTTTCAGGTCTTCGTCGTCCAGGTCCATACAATTTCAGTGTGCGCCCCGCGCTGGCTTTTTGCAAGCCGTGGGGCTGATCAGCAGCCGACACTGCACAAGGGGATTTAGGACGACAGCGCTAAGTTAGCAGAATACCACAACCTCTTGGGGCAAAGCGCCAACAGCCGCACGACTGGTCGTTGGGAAATGGCAACTTAGGGCTGTCGTGTTAATTCCCGCTTGCTTCTTTTCAGGCTTGGGGCCGGTTAACGGCCGTGAGGATAGAAGGCGCTGGATTGTCCAACAAACCGATGAAACTGCTTTGCATCACCGACTTGCACTCGTCTGCTACAGCGCTGGCCGGCATTCTGGCCGAGGCCGGGCCGGTGGACTTGATCCTGCTGGGCGGCGACATCACCAGCTTCGGCACCCCGGAGGAAGCCGCCAAGCTTGTGGGCCAGGCACAATCCAGAGGGGTTCCCGTGCTGGCCGTTGCCGGCAATTGCGATTCACCCCAGATCGAAGCCCGACTGGCAGAAATGGGCGTCGGACTACACGGTCGAGGGGTTATGCTGGGGGTGATCGGCTTTCACGGACTGTCGGCTAGTCCCCCCTGGCGAAGCCACATGTATTGTTTGGAAGAAGGGCAATTGCTACAAGCACTTCGGGCCGGTTATGAGCAGATCGCCCATGCACGCAGGCGCGTGGTGTTGGCCCATGCTCCGCCGCGCGACGGTCGGCTGGACCGCACTTTTTTGGGCCAGCACGTGGGGAGCACTGCCCTGCGCCGGTTCATCGAAGAGCACCAGCCGGACCTAGTCGTCTGCGGCCATGTTCACGAAGCCCGCGGTGTGGAATTGCTGGGCCGCACGACCGTGGTCAATTGCGGCGCTGCTTGCACCGGTCGGTACGCTTTGGTGCAGATCGATCAGGAAAAGGACGTTCCGGTTAGCGCGGAACTGAGGAAGGCATAACCGGTGGCAGCCAAACCATAACGACGATGGGTATGATTGCCCTTGGAACAGAGAAGATGTACACTATGAGTTTTGTTACGCAGATGCCTTACGTCGGAAGGAATCGCCTTGTCCACGGACCCGCGTTTGCCATCGGAACCGGAACTGCCCTCTGGCGCCGTGCCGGCCGAAAGCGCATCGCCTGAGGCTGCTTCGTCGCCTCCGTCTTCGGCTGATGACTCCGGTGCGTCTTCTGGTTCTGCTAGCGCCGAGTCGGCTGGCCCAAGTCCATCGCAAGCACCACCGCACGATCGGCCGCCCGACAGACCGCCGCCGGCAGGTCCTCCCGAAGCGCCGCCGGGGGCCAGCGGATCGCCCTCCGAACAGCCGCAGCCCCAAGGTAGGCTGCTGACGATCCCCATCGACGAGGAGCTTAAGAGCAGCTACCTGACGTACTCGATGAGCGTGATCGTCAGCCGTGCGCTGCCCGATGTACGCGACGGCCTGAAGCCCTCCCAGCGCCGCTTGCTGGTGGCGATGAACGATCTGGGATTGGGGCCGACTGCCGCGCGGGCCAAATGCGCCAAGATCGCCGGCGAGACGATGGGCAATTACCATCCGCACGGGCAAGAGGTCATCTACCCCACGCTGGTCCGCATGGCCCAGGAATGGAACATGCGTTACGTGCTGGTGGACAAGCAGGGGAACTTCGGCTCGATAGCCGGGCTGCCGCCGGCGGCCATGCGATATACCGAGGCCCGGCTGTCCCCTATCGCCGCGGTGATGCTCGAGGACCTCAAGCTCGACACCGTGGAGTTCGTGCCCAACTACGACGAGTCGCGCACCGAACCGACCGTACTGCCCTCGAAGTTTCCTAATTTGCTGGTCAATGGGGCGTCGGGCATCGCGGTGGGTATGGCGACTTCCATTCCTCCACACAACCTGGGCGAGATCTGCGATGCGCTGGTTCGGGTAATGGACGACCCGGATGTCTCCATCGACGAGTTGCTGGAAATCTGTCCCGGCCCCGATTTCCCCACCGGCGGGATCATTTGCGGGCGCGCAGGCATTCGCCGTGCCTATTACACGGGACGCGATACGATCGTAGTTCGCGCCCGGGCAAGCATCGAGCAGGACAATGGCCGGGCGAGGATTGTCGTGCACGAGGTTCCCTTCCAGCAAACCCGCGACCGAGTGGAGGAAGAAATAGCGGCGGCGATGCGCGAGGGGAAGATTTCCGGCATCGCCCACATCCGCAACGAAAGCGACCTGGAGGAACCGGTCCGCCTGGTGCTGGAACTGAAGCGCGACGCCGACCCGCAGGTCGTGCTCAACCAGCTCTACCAGTTCACCCCGCTGCAAGAGACCTTCTCGATCATCTTCTTGGCGTTGGTCGACGGCAAGCCGAGAATCCTGAACTTCAAGGAGATGCTGCGGGAGTTCTTGCGGCATCGGGTGACGGTGATTCGCCGCCGCACGCAGTTCTTGCTGGCCAAGGCTCGGCAGCGAAAGCACATCGTCGAAGGGCTGTTGCTGGCGCACGCCAACATCGACGAGGTGATTCGCGTAATTCGCAGTTCCGCCACCCAGGCCGAAGCAAAGCAGCGCTTGATGGCCATCCAGACTCCCGCCGCCCTGCTGCGGCGCGCCCTGGGAGACGAGGGCTTTGCCGTGCTGGAGCGGGAGCGGGGAGTGGCCGAAACATATTCGCTAACGCCGGTGCAGGCCGAGGCGATCCTGAAAATGACGCTCGGCCAGTTGGTCAACCTCGAGCAGGAAAAGCTGGGCGAAGAGCATCGCAAGCTGCTGGCCGAGATCGCCGAGTATCTGCGCATCCTTTCCGACCAGCAGCACATCCACGATATAATCCGCGAGGAACTGCGGGAGCTGAAGCGCCGTTTCGGCGACGCCCGCCGCACGGAAATCACCGGCGAGGAGTTGGGCGAAATCGACATGGAAGACCTCATCGAAGAGGAAATGATGGTGGTCTCCATCAGCAGCCAGGGATACATCAAGCGCACGCCGGTATCGGCCTACCGCCAGCAGCGCCGCGGCGGCAAAGGACTGATCGGCGCTAAAGTGGAAGACGAAGACCCCATCGAACACCTCTTCGTGGCCAGCTCGCACGCTTATCTTTTGTTCTTCACCAACAAAGGACGCGTGTACTGGCGCAAGGTTTACGATCTGCCGCAACTGGGGCGCGATGCGCGCGGCAGGGCGATAGTCAACTTGCTGGCACTTTCCGAAGGAGAGCGGATAACCGATTGCCGGGCGATTCGCGACTTCGACAAACCCGATCACTACCTGGTGATGGCCACCGCCCGCGGACTGGTCAAAAAAACGCCCCTGGAAGCATACAGCCGCCCGCTGAAGAACGGGCTGATCGCCATCCGCCTCCGCCCCAACGACGAGCTGGTCGACGTGGTGGTGGCCAAGCCCGGCGACGAGCTGCTGCTGGCCACAGCGCGAGGAATGGCGATCCGCTTCCGCCAGTCGGACGTTCGCCCGATGGGCCGCAACGCTTCCGGGGTAAAAGCCATCAAGCTATTGCCGGGCGATTCGGTAGTGGGGATGGTGGTGGCCGACCCGAATGCCACCCTGCTTACCGTGTGCGCCAACGGCTACGGCAAACGGACGCCCTTCGGCCCGAATCTGCCGGAAGACGAACCGGCCGGCCCGGAACCAATCGCCACCTTCGACGACGTATCTGAAGCCGAGCAGCCCGACGAGCAGGATGCCGAACTCGCTGCCGCCCCGGACCAGCAGACTGAATTGCAACAGCAGGAGGAAGAAGCCGAGCAGGAAGACGACGAGGAAGAATCGCAGTCCTCGCAACGTTGCTACCGTACGCAGCGTCGCGGCGGCAAAGGGCTGCGCGACATCAAGACCACCGGGCGCAACGGGCCGGTCATCGGTATCTGCCGCGTTTACGACGGCGACGAATTGCTGATGATCACCGCTCACGGGAAGATACAGCGGGTGGCGGCCAACGACATTCGAGTAGTCGGCCGCAACACACAAGGGGTGAAAATCATGACCCTCGACGAGGGCGACACGCTGGTGGCGGTCAAGCGCCTGCCGAAGGAAGAAAACGGCAAACCGGCCGACAAATAGCTGTCAAGCCAGTTCAGGCACTTCCACCCAACGGCGCTGTTGCCACGCCTGATAACCCAGTTCGGCCAATTGCACGCCTTTGGCCCCTTCCAGCAGGTTCCAGGGGAACGGTTCGTCTTTGACCACGTGCCGCAGAAACAGCTCCCACTGCGCCTTGAACGCGTTGTCGTAGCTGATGTTGCTCGGCATGAGCTGCCAGTTCTGGTAGAAGTCGATGGGCTGCTCGATGTCCGGGTTCCACACCGGACGCGGGGTAAAACTGTCGTGCTGCACTCGGCAGTGGCGCAGACCGGCCACGGCAGATCCCTCCGTGCCATCGACTTGAATCGTTAGCAGGTCGTCGCGTCGCACCCGCACGCACCAGGACGAGTTGAACACCACTGGTACGCCGCTGCAAAGCTCGAAGATGGCGTAGGCGGCGTCATCGGCCGTGCAATCGTAAGGTTGGCCGTTTTCATTCACTCGGCGGGGGATGTGCGTTGCCGCCAATACCGCCAGCGCACGGATCGGCCCGAACAGGTTATCGATGACATAGCGCCAATGCGAGAACATATCGAACAGGATGCTGCCGCCATCGGCTTTGCGATAGTTCCAGCTTGGCCGCTGGCAGGGCTGACGAAAACCATCGAACACCCAGTAGCCGAATTCTCCTCGCACGGCCAGAATCCGGCCGAAGAAATTGCCGTCCAGCAGATACTTCAGTTTGCGCAAGCCGGGCAGCCATAGTTTGTCTTGCACCACGCCGTGTTTGACGCCCGCGGCCTGCGCCTCGCGGTAAAGCAGCATGGCGTCGGCGGTGCTGGTGGCGGTAGGCTTTTCGGTGTAGATGTGCTTCCCGGCGGCAATCGCCTTGCGCACAGATACCACACGCAGATTGGTCGCCAGGGCGTCGAAATAGACCCTGTAGCGGCTGTCGGACAGCGCCGCATCCAAATCGGTGGTGTAGTTTTCCAGGCCGTGTTTGTCGGCCAGGGCCTTGAGTTTGGCCTCGTTGCGGCCCACCAGGAGGACCTCGGGCATAATAGTTTCGTCAGGCCCCAGCCTTACGCCTCCCTGCCCGATGATGGCCAGCAGCGAACGCTCCAGATGCTGGTTGGCGCCCATCCGCCCGGTTACGCCATTCAGAATTATTCCTATCCGATGTACTGGCACAAAACCCTCCTTCGCAAAAAGCGCAATGGTTGTTCCATTGGAGAAAGCTAGTCAAATCGCGCCGAGTCTGCCGAATGGCGCTCTGGCATGGCTGAGTGCAACGGCAACAGGACCTGCAAACCCGCAAGATCTGTAGTGCGCATGGGCGTGAATACGGCGTTGTCGCTCCAAATGCATTTGAATTCACGCCGCGCGAAGCATACAAGGTAAGCGCCGCCGGGCGAATCGTCAACCGTGCCGCCTTAACAGATGCACCCGGCGGCTCGACGAAATAGGTGGAAAGCTTCTGTTTGCAGTGTATGAGACACTTACGGTGTAACTTGTACGCGTTTTGCGCAAATGTTTTCAAATGATTTGGAGGGCCACGCTCCGTCGTGGCCGTGTTCCCAGTGCTAACGGACGCGACCGCATCGCGTCCCTCCAACACTATTTGGTTGCGGCCGAAAACCGCTTTGGTACTTTTCGTCTGGATGTCTTGGTGGTCAACTATGACCCCGGGTTTAAATGCCCGACAATCCAGCAGCAGCATCAGGTGCTGCCCAGCAAGCAACGGAGGCCACGGAGCGCGTTCCTCTAATTCCATCGTGGGACGCAACACACAGGGCATCGTTTCAATTCGATCGTCGGGCGCGACGGAGCGCTGCAATCGATCTGCATCATGGGACGCCACGCAGGGCTTCGCGCCATGAGCCTCATTGGATTTGGGCGGCAGGCCGCGTTGGAAGCCGCGGCGGGGTGCGGCGCCGGCTAGTCCAGCCAGTCTTTGTTTTTCAGCCGCTGGGGGGCGTAGTGTTCGGTAACGTAACTTATGTCTTTGCTTATCAGCGCTTCGACTTCCAGCTTGAAGCCGTTATCCAGCAGTTGCTTGATCTCTTTTTGCCACTGTTTCTTGTTGGCAAACCAGGGATAGTTGGCTATTTGCCGGGCGCGCTTGCGGTCGGTGTCGTTCAGGGCGATGGTCACGCTTTCCGACAAGCCGCACTCCTTGAAATCCTTGGAGCGCAGGCCGAGGAACTTGGCATCGGGGATGGCCATCCGCTGCGATTCGAAGGCCAGGTTGATCGAGCCTTGTTTGATGACGCTGTAGATGTAGTATCCCCACGGATCGTTATCCAGCAGGCAGAACACCGGCAGTTTCAGTTCGTTGTGCAAGCGGTACAACATGCGGCGCACGCCGCGCGGCGGCTGGCCGGCCCCGTGGGTAAGGATGCAGTTGTGCTTCTTCCAGAACTTGTCTTCGTTGAAGCGTTGCCAGACGGTGCCTTTTTCGACGTGCAGCACGAACTTGGCCGAGCACTTCTTGAACTCGACCACTTCCGGCTCGACGATCGAGGGAATGCCGTATCCGCCCGAACCCATCCGCGAACAGTCGATTTCGTCGCCTTTGTCGATGATCACGATGTCGCCGACCATTTCCCCGCGCTTGTCGGCGTAAAGGTGCAATTCCTCGCGGAGGCTGGAAAGCAGCACTTCCACGTCCTCGATGATCGTGTCGCACTCCGATTGTTCCTCGAAGGTCTCTTCCTTGGTCCCCTCGATGGTGTGCTTCAGCAGGTAGTACAGACCGCGGATGCTGGTGGTCTTGCCCTGCTCGATCAACTGCGCGGCGCCGCTGGCCACCAGCATGGTCTGCATGAAGCTACGGGCCTGCGACAGATTGAACAACTGGCGGCGGTTGGTCGCCCGGCCCATCTCGATGAACCGCTTGGCTTTATTGTAACGGACGTTCGACAGCGAGCGGGCGGGCACGTCCAAGTGTGGATCGCGGCGGCGCGCAGCGGCCTCGACCACGCTGTCGGCCAGCTCTACCAGACGTTTGAGGGTCTTCTTGTCGCGTTCGGTCAATTTGACTGTCATGATTGGTTGCTTCCGTACAGGCGCAGTTTTTCACTTCTGGGTTTTGCTGTAGCGTTCCCAGCCGCAGGACTCCCAGAAGTGGGACGCCAACAACGCACAAAGACGCCAAGACGCAAACAAACAGATGAAGACACAAACATACAAAGACACGAGGACATCAACACACGAAGCGGTTAGCCCGGCAGCGCTAATTTGCCGTTGCGCCACCGCCGATTGTGGTAATGTCGCCGCTATTGCCACAAGATGTCGTGGTTCTCGGGTAATTCAGCGCTGTCGTCCTATTGATCTTTGCCAAACGTAATGACCGCTTGAAATAAGGTTTTCCCTAGTGTTGCGTGTCAGCATGTATTGCGAATGTCAATAGGTGGCAGCCAGCGCCGGTATCGTCCTTGGCGGCAGCGGTGGCACCGTCCCGGCAATTGGCCTGCCGGAATCCGTTTGTTTGCCCTTTTCTCTGTGTTTGTTTCTGGATACCTTTGTGTCCTGGTGGTTCACTGCATCTGCGTTTTGGTGGTTTATTGTGCTTGTGTCCTGGTGATTTACGTGGCGTTTGGGCGTTCGGGCGCTGGCGCTTGCTGGTTGGCGGGAGCGATGACCGCCGGGGACGGTTCGACGATCAGCACGTGCTGGCCGAAATCGGCCTCTTGGGCATCGATGGGACGGCCGCGGTCGTCTAGTTGCACGTCGGCTTCGGCGGTGCGCTTTTTAGCCACTGCTATCAGTTGCTCGTAGAGCTTTTCCCGGTCGGCCCGGTTGATGCGGCTGACGGCCGTGGCCACCTCGCCGACGTATCGCAGGAACAGGTTGCGCCGCTGACCTTCGTGCCGTACGCGCTCGCGCCGCCGCAGATACATTCCCAGCTTGCGGCCTACGGCCTGCAATGCCAGCCGCAATTCTTTGAGTATTTCCGGGTAGCTGGCGATGGCCTCTTTCGACTCGCTGGTAAAGGGCACCCAGACGCTGGCCATGTGGACCATTACTGTCACAGGGCCTGAAGGCAGCGATCCACGGGTTTGCGACAACCCATATGCCCGCCAGTTTGTCGCCGCCACGGCCTGCGTGATGGCACAAGCCCCGGCCTGGAACAGCAGCGGCACCCGGTTGGCATAGCGCAGAACGTTCATCGTCTGCCCTTCGGCGATGTTGACGTTGTGGAGTGCGTCGAACAGGCGGTCGATTTCCGCCGGCTTGAGTTTACCGGGCGAGGCGCGGCGGCCCAGGCGCGCCTCGGCGATGATCCGGTCGGCTCCGTCTGCCGCCAGTCCCTGGAAGGTGTTGATGAGGAACTGGCGCAGCGTGCGGGCGTCAGACTCTTCCAGCAGTTCTATGAGCGTCTCTTTGGGGACGCGGTGGGTAGCCGGCGCGCCGCCGTAAGCCAGTCCCACTTCGATCACGAATGGGTTGCCGCGATATACCGCCGGGGGCCGCGTGGCGGCCGCGTAGAACTCGCCCGGCACCACCTGACGCAATCCTTTCAGTATCAGCTCTTCGCCGATCGGCGAGATGCAGTCGGTGGCCGGTGCGGGGATTTTGGTTTGCTGGATGGCCTGGTACAGGCTGTCGGCCTCGTGACGGCCGATGCGTTTGGTGCTGGCCCGCGGACTGAGCTTCGCGTGCTCGCAAATTCGCCGCGCCACGCCCACACTGACCCGCGAAAACGACTTCCGCAAGAATTGCAGCAATGTAGGCTCTTTGGTCTCTTTGAGCATCGCCACCAACTGGCCCAGTTCCACCCCATAGGGATGGGGTTTGATTTCTTTCGGCTCGGGCGGCAACTGGTCGGCGACGCGCTGGTAGTGTTTTTCGTTTCCGTCGGGATCGACGTAATGGATCGTCACGTGGGGATTGGCGATGGCCGTTTGCTCCAGGTACTCTTCCACGCTGCCGCGGCCGCGCTGGTAGCGGGCTTCCAGTTCGATGGTCACCCGCGTGCCGTGATCCAGCTCGATCCACTCGATGCCATGCTTTTCGATGGCCTTTCGGCCGGCCTCGCCGGGGGGAATGTCCACCCCGTCCCCGCCGCCGTTGAGTATTTCGGGCCGGTTGTGCTTGGTGTCGATTTGGATTTCGTAGTAATGGGCCGGCGAACGGGCGGAGATTTTCGATACAATCTTCACTGGCTTGCCGGTGGTCAGCAGCCCGTACATCCCCGCCGCCGATATGCCGATACCCTGCTGGCCGCGACTCATCCGCAGCCGATGGAACTTCGAGCCGTATAGCAGTTTGCCGAAGATCAAGGGGATGGTTTTCTTGACGATGCCCGGGCCGTTGTCCTGGACGCCCACTTTGTACCGGTCCGGGCCGACGCGCTCGATGTGCACCCACACCTCAGGCAGTATCCCTGCCTCTTCGCAGGCATCCAGCGCGTTGTCGACGGCTTCCTTGACCGTGGTAAGCAGGGCTTTGCGTGGGTTGTCGAACCCCAGCAGGTGCCGGTTCTTGGCAAAAAACTCGCTGACGGAGATGTCGCGCTGGCTGGCGGCCATCGACTGGGCGGTCGCCCGCAGACGCTGCCGGCCTCGGCCGCTCCCGTTGCGGTCGGCCCCATCGTTGCCGCGAGTTTGTGTGCCCCCAGACAAATCACCGCCAACTGAACCGCCGGTTGTCTGGTCGCCGACGCCCTGGCTGCCAGAAGCGAAGCGATCGTGAATAGCACCGGCGTGCTTTCCGTCGACTTTTTCTAAACTCTCCACCTGATTCACTCCGTTGAAACTCTGGCGTCGAAATAGTCCGTAGTAAGTGTCGAAGCACACTGCGAGCTGTTGGTGCTGGTCACCTGCGCCCCAAACAATAGCTAGTGGAGCAGGCCGCCGCGTGACGAACGATTACATCGGCTTTGTCGATTATAGCGACTTTATCGGCTCGCTCCCACATGGCTTTCTTGGGTTTTCCGGCAAACTGCGCGCAACTGTAACGGCCGGAAAACAAACACTCACCTGCAAGATCGCTATCGGCCGAAAACACCTCAGAAAGGGCCGACGCGGCGACACAGCCAGCGGCCGTTGGGCCGTTGGCAGCAGTGGTGCTTGCGGGCCGCTGGTATTCGGTGCGTCTCCGTGTGTTTTACGCTAGTTACGTACCATAACGCGGGCTACAACGGCAAACAAATCGGAGGAGCCAGCAGCGGTCGCGTCCGTTGCGCTTCCCTCGAGGGACGTGCAATCGCCAACGCCCAAGGCGGCCACGAAAGAGTGTAGCCCTTGTATGTTTTCAGGATTGCGATCAATGCTGCGTTTGGTAAGAAGAAAGCGGGCCGCTCCGGATCGCCCGACCACGTGACGATGGAGCTTCGCCCTCCAGATCGTCCGAAAACGTGCGCTAACCGTGCACGCATGATACCCGGTGAAGCTTTTACACTCGTGCTAGTACGACATCGCTAAGTTACAAGAAAAACACAATATCCTGGGGTGAAAACCACGACAGCATCACAACTGGTAGTTGCGAAACGGCAACTTATCGCTGTCGTACAAGCAGGAAACTTAGGAGAACGTTCCATGCAGCAATCGATCTTCCGTTGGCTTGTTGTTTCGCTCGCAATGGCTGCTATGTTGGTTACAGCCGGATTGGTTTGGCAGTCTGACGCCTGGGCCGGCGATCGGGCCCGCCACGGAGCTTCGGACTACCTGTTCCGCAACTATTACGTTCCGCCCGGACATGGCGGTGTAGGGGCGGAGTTGTACTTGTGTCCACGGCCGACCCCGCCGCTGGTAGGCCACACCTACATTACCTATCCGCCGCTGATGCCCCACGAGTTCCTCTACCCGCATTGCCGGACGTATCTCCGGTACACGCCCGGGGCCGGTTACACCAAAGCGCGCGTCATTTGGTACTAGCGCGTCATTTGGTATTAAAATACCGCGCTTGATGGAGCCGCGCTCACTTTTGAATTGATATTTGCAGCTTGAATGGATATTTGCAGCGGTGCTTGGGTCATCGTCGGATGCGCCCAGAATCCAGCTGACTGACTTATAGATCAAGGTACAGGCAAAATGAGAACCTCGCTTACTGCCGCGATCATCGCATTGGCTGTATTACTGGTATCGGCAAGCGCTCCATGCGCCGAAGCCCGCGAGCCGCGCTGCAAAGGCGCATGGTCGTGCGCGTGCCCGAAGTGCAAGCAACAGTCCTGGAATCAGGGCTATTATCACCCGGCCTGGGGCATGCCGATCGCTCTGGTAGTTCCGCCTACCGCCGAGATGCAGACCAATTGGGGCTGGGGAGTTGCCAATACCCGCACCACGGCTATTTGCCCGCAATTCAAGTTCGGGTATCCTGGGCCGGGTTACTACAATCGGGCCAACTTTGCACCCACGCCACCGTGGCCTAGCGATACCACTCAGTTCGGCGTCTATTACGTCCGCGGCCCGTGGTGAACTACGGCATCACGTCATCGGCACACTGCGCGGGCGCAGTAGGGCAACGGCAAGGCGCTTGCATACAAGGCCGGCGGCGTATAGCGGACGGTAAGACCCAGCTCCGCCCCAACCGTCCCCACCGATCAGTGGGTGCAGCTTGGTGTACCGCCTTACCCCACTGGTGGTGTGCCTGGCGTATGCCCCTAGTCCGCTTATAGCGCTGGCGCCGATTGACCGGTCTGCACAGCAGCGCAGGTGTACGAAAAAATCACCGCATTTTCGCCCAACCACCATTCTGGTGACATAAAGTCACCATAGAGAGCGCGCAGGCGCTGCCCGACAACCACAAAGTTGAAAAACCGCACGGTTCCCGCTGCCAGAAATGTGCTCAGTGTGCTGGGCACGCGAGATCCGTGGCGAGAGGTTTCGGGCGAGCATGCTAGATGCGCCTCGGGAGGGGCGCGGTGAGCAAAGCTGATGCTGTTGGTTCGGTCCAGCCGATTCACGTCTTGTTGGTCGAAGACCAGCCCCACGACGCCCAGAAGCTGCAGCGGATGCTGACCGACATCCCGCCCGCAGCCGACTCGGGCGAAAAAATCTTCGAGCTCACAGCCGCCGACAGCGTAAGCGCAGCCCTGGACTGCTTGAATCGCGAGGCTTTCGACATCGTGCTGCTGGCCTTGCGGTGTACGGAAACCGCCGGCAACGACGCCCTGGCGCGCATCCGCCGCCAAGCGCCCGAAACGCCCATCGTGGTGCTGACCGACTGCGACGACCAGTCGCTGGCCTTGTGGGCGATCAGGCAAGGCGCGCAAGACTATCTGCCCAAGGACGAACTGGACCAACGACTGCTCGTCCGCACCATACGTCACGCCATCCAGCGCAAGCGCACCGAGCGCCAACTGCGCAAGCAAGTCCGTCGAGTAGAACAAGCACGGTGCCAGATCCACCGGCAGGCCAAGGAGCTTGATCAGCGAACTCGGCAACTGAACCGCATCAGCACCGAACTGGACGATTTCGCCTACATCGCCTCTCATGACCTGAAGCAGCCGCTCCGCAGCATCCGGGCACATTGCGAAATACTGCTAGAAGACTATGGCCAGATGCTGGGCCAACAAGGCTGCCAGCGCGTCGCCAAACTGGTAGAACTTTGCATCCGCCTGGAACAATTGATAAGTAACCTGCTGAGCTACTTCCGGCTGGGCTGCGTTGCTGTGACAACTACCGAGGTCGATCTGGGCGAGATCGTCGACGAAGTGCTGGAAAGCTTCCGGCCCGCACTGGAACGCCGCGGCGCGGTACACGTCGAAGGACGTTTGCCCGTAGTTCAAGGGGATCCCACGCTCATCAGCATGGTGCTAAGCAACCTGATTTCCAACGGGCTGAAGTTCAACCAAAGCCAGCAGCCGCGGGTGGAGATCGGCTGCCTGCCTACAAAGCCGCCGACGATCTTCGTGCGCGACAACGGCATCGGCATTCCCCCGCAACAGGTCGGCATGTTGTTTTCGATGTTTAGCCGATTGCACCCGCACTGTCAGTACGATGGCAACGGAGTAGGATTGGCCATCGTGCGCAGGATCATCGAGGCGCACGGAGGACAAATCTGGGTGCGTTCCCAGCCAGGAGAAGGTACCACCTTCTATTTCACGCTGGCCCCGTCATACACAGCAGAACAACTTCCAGCCGACCCACAAACCAAACACCCTGTGGGAAAATCACCGCCCAAGCATCCTACTGGGGCTGGCAAGCCGCACATCGCAACCAGCGCTCGGCAAGGATCCGGCAGCAACAAGCGATCGGGTTGACATGGGGCAACACCCCGGCCGGAGTGGTTGTGCTGCCGCTGGCACCGACAATCACTTTGTTGCGGTCAGTCGATTGCAGTCGCCCCGAAGGCCGCCGCCTTCGGGTTCAATGGGCGAAAGTCTTGCTTGGACGGATCGGCCAGTTGCGGGTCGATCCCGTAAATGCCGCCGGACTCTTCCGCCGGCAGCCGAGGCCGGCTGGCATTGGGCTGATCTTCGCAATACCACCAGTTGTTGGCGAAGCGGAAGGTCTCCGGCCTGGTATTCGGCCCGATATTCACCTCAACAGGCACTTCCGAGCGCCGGAATACGATCAGGTTGTTCTCGAAGCGGCCATTGCTGCACCGTGGGAACCCCGGGCTGTTGTTCTCCTGAAGGATTCTCAGAACCCACTTTGCCGGCCGGTAAATGGTGTTGTAGCGAACCACACCGCCCTCCAGCCCGACGAACGCCACCGGCGCCTGGCAGCCGACGAAGACGCATCCTTCGACGGTGATTCGCTGGGCTTCGTATTTTGCCCCTTTGGGTCGGAAGACCGCCTCGGCGGTTGAGCCGCCGATGTTCACGCCGCGGTCGGCTGCTTCAAGGAACAGACATCTGCGGATCAGTATATCGCTCGAACCGCCTTTGGCTTGTGGCCCGATGTTGCCCGAGTATCCCGCCTTGCCCTTGAATGTGCAGTGTTCGATCAGACCGCGATGGCAGCCGACCATATCTATCGCCTGACCTGCCCAGCCCTCGAACCGACAGTGGCGCACTACGAAGTCATCCACGCCGGAGAGTTTTATCGCGTCGCGGTTTCCCTTCGGGCCGATGTCTGCCGCGCTGATCCGTTCCAGCACGATATGCTGTGCGGCAGGGTTGCCTGGGCCGCCATCGTCGATGTTGATCCCGTTGCCAGTTTGTCGGCTCACGACGATGTTCCGCAGCGTTACGTACTGGCAGCGGCTCAGTTGCCAGGCGGTGCTTCCGCCCTGAAACAGTGGAGGATTGTTGGCATCGCTGCCCTCGATGACGATCGGCTCCTCGGCTGTTCCTTTGAGCCCCACGACATACAGTCCCGGGCGGTATTGCCCCGGAGCGATCCGTACGTGTGTGCCTGGCGTGGCTTGCTGCACGGCGCTGCGCAGCGCGGCGTCGTCGGCAACGTTGATTACCCGCCCTGCGGTGCCAGCAACAGCTGGCCTCGGGCCCTCAGCCGCTTGCAACACATCGCCCAACAGAAAGAAAACGCTTTCACCTAGCAGAGCTAGCAGTAGTAACGCGCGGCATGCAAGGAACGCGCGGCATGCAAGGCGGACCGAAGCTAGAAACATGGCAGGCATTCCTGGACGGACGGGATAGTTTGGGGGAAACGTTCTGGCCGCTTCAACACGGCGAGGCTTTATTGTACCATGCATCCGGTCGGGAAGAACCAGTTTTCTGGGCGCTGGCAATCGCTCGGCCGTACGGCGTTCTTCTGAACAGGTCATCGGCCGCCCAACCAATGCTGCGGTATTGATCTAGCCGATAAACCAGGAAAACAACAGGTATCGGCAATGCAGCATTTGGCCAGCGCCGTAGCAGCCCCGCTAAAGACGATCAGGGAAACAGCAGATGGACAAAGCCGTTGTACTGGCCCGTGGATTGGGCACGCGAATGCGGAAGGCCGCCGCAAGCGCGGCGTTGGACGAAAACCAGGCGGCGATTGCCGCCATGGGCCTCAAGGCGATGATCCCTATCGGCCGACCGTTCCTGGATTATGTACTTTCGGCCGTGGCCGACGCGGGCATCAGCCAGGTTTGCCTGATTATCGGTCCTGAACACGATCTGATGCGCCAGTACTACGGCCAAAAGCTGAAACCGCGGCGGCTGTCGATCCACTTCGCCGTGCAGCCGGAACCGCGTGGCACGGCCGACGCCGTGGCCGCCGCCGAAGCGTTTGCCGGCCGCGACGATTTTCTGACGATCAATTCCGATAACTATTATCCGGTCACGGCTATCCGCCGACTGCGCCAGCTCGACGGCCCAGGCGTGGCCCTGTTCGATTGGCAGGCGCTGGCCTCGGCCGGCGGCTTTTCCAGCGATCGGCTGCGGAAGTTTTCGGTAGGTGTGGTCGATTCCGACGGACTGCTCCGAAAAATACTGGAAAAACCGGACCAGCACACGCTCGACTCGTTGCCCAAACCGCTGGGGGTCAGCATGAATTGCTGGCGCTTCGGGCCGGCGATTTTCGAGGCATGTCGGGCCATCGGGCCGTCTCCGCGCGGCGAGTACGAACTGACCGACGCCGTGCAATACGCCATCGACCATCTGGGAGTGAAGTTTCGTGCTATCACCGTAAGCGAGCCAGTGCTGGACCTGACCAATCGCGAAGACATCGCTACCGTCGGCTCGCGACTGGCCGGTAAGGAGGTCGATCTGTGAGTCGGCCCTGGCCCATCCAGCAGTGGTCCGATGCCGAAACTGTCACCGAACGCTTCGCCCGCGCCGGCCTGAGCCTCTCGGCCGCACGGCAGAAGGCCGGCCTGCTGGTCCGAATCGCCCAGTGGCTGCGCCAACAGGGTGACATCTTCGATGACGCCGCGATTTCTGACCGCTCAAGTAGTTCCGCTCCGGACACAGCGGCGGCAGATTCCAACGATGCTCTGGCCGGTGCCGGCGCCGCTCAGTCCGCGCATGTGCTGTTCGTTCCCGGGCGTATAGAAGTGCTTGGAAAACATACCGACTATGCCGGCGGCCGAAGCATGGTGGCGGCCGTGGAGCGGGGATTTTGCGTCGCGGTGCGTCCTCGCCGCGATGAGGTGGTTTTCGTTGTCGATGCGTTGCGGCGCCAGTGGGTCCGCTTCCAGCTTGGCCCGGACCTTGTGCCGCCGGTAGGCCACTGGTCCAACTATCCGATGACGGTCGCGCGCCGGCTGGCCCGCAACTTCCCCACCGCCCGGCGCGGCGCCGAGGTGGTCTTCGCCAGCGACCTTCCGCCTGCGGCCGGCATGAGCAGCTCCAGCGCGCTGGTAGTGGCGATGTTTTTGGCGCTGCGGGCGGCCAATCCGCTGGACGCGGAGCGGCTGGCGCGACCGCTTCTGAGCGATAAGACGGTCTTGGCCGGTTATCTGGGCTGCGTCGAAAATGGCCAGAGTTTCGGCGAGCTTGCCGGCGATCGCGGCGTGGGAACCTTCGGCGGCAGCGAAGACCACACGGCAATCCTTTGTGCTCGCCCCGGACAAATAGGCCAATACAGCTATTGTCCCATCCGGCTGGAGCGTTGGTTGCCCATGCCGCAAGGGTGCGTCTTTGGCATCGCCTCCAGCGGAGTAGTTGCCGAGAAGACCGGGGCAGCGCTAGACAAATACAACGCCGCCTCGCAGATGACCAGCTGCTTGCTGCAACTATGGCGACAGGCTACCGGGCGGGACGACCCGCATCTGGCAGCCGCGATGAGCACCGACCCGGACGCAGCAAGCCGGCTCTACCAGACCGTTGCTGTCGCTTCGGACCAGCAGCGTCACGGATTTTCCGCCGCTGCGCTGATCGCCCGACTGGAACAATTCATCGCCGAAACCCAGCAGATAGTCCCTACCGCCGGCGACGCGCTGGAGCACGGCGATTTGGCGGCGCTGGCTGCATCAGTCGAACGCTCCCAGCGACTGGCCGAACAACTCCTGGGAAACCAAACGCCCGAAACAGTTCATCTTGCCCGCAGCGCCCGGCAGTTGGGAGCCGTGGCGGCATCGGCCTTCGGGGCTGGATTCGGCGGGAGCGTTTGGGCGCTGCTCGAGCAGTCGCACGCCGGCGAGTTCTTACAGGCCTGGTCGGCCAACTACCGACAGGCGTTCCCGCATCGCGCTGACCAGGCAGAGTTCTTCACAACCGCAGCCGGCCCTGGAGCCTTCCAATTGCCCGAGTAAACCGCATCGGTGTGCCGATGCGCGATCGCTACGATCCGGACGTACTGATAGCTGCAATCAATTGAAGGCTCATGCTGCTGCCACTCGCGTTGTTGCGGCAGGCACCGTCGCTACCGCCGGAATCAACTATCAGGCCGCGCTGCGTGCCCATCCCACCGTGCCGCAGCTCGGTCTTTTTTGCCACACTCGGCATTGATGGCAATACCGAAAACATGCAGGCAACCTGGGGATTTGACGCAACGCTGAGTGAGGGAGTAGAATCGCGCTGGAGGTCCGCGCTGCAATGGGATGGACCGACACGCTGGGTGCCACTGCTGGCTCGTCCAGCAGTGCGGATTAAAGGCGGTCAGTGCGGCCACGACGGAGCGTGGCCCTCCAGGTTCGGCGCCTGCCCGGCAATGTGTTCTGGAGGGACGCGCTGCGGTCGCGTCCGTTGGAGGGACGCGCTCCGTCGCGTCCGCTAGCGCTGGCCACACGGCCACGACAGAGCGTGGCCCTCCAGATCATTTGAAAACACGCGCCACATCACTTGAGAACATGCGCGACATCCGTGATAACATGGGCGACATCGCTGGAAAACATCCGCGCAGAACGCGCACAA
>Ga0209101_1000374_pt1 | contig 37271 bp, 30 predicted proteins | sample ConPoolayeCmetaG_FD_185481 | JGI IMG/M metagenome (GOLD analysis project Ga0209101, IMG submission 185481) | Hot spring microbial mat communities from California, USA to study Microbial Dark Matter (Phase II) - Cone Pool mat layer C metaG... ...
GGCGGGGGCGGCGCGGGACGCGTCACAGGAGTCCGCGGCGGCGGCCCGGGTGTCGAGCGGGCCGTCGGACCCCCGCGGGGGCTCGTCGCGGTTGGTCCGGGCGTCGGCGACGCGGCGGACCCGGCGGGTGCGCGGTACGCGCGGCGGATGCGGGGCGGATCGATCGGTTGGGACTTTTCCGGGTCAGGCACGAGCCGGCCCGCCTGGCGCTCGGCGTCGGTCTTAGCCTGAAGCTCCGGCGGGACCCGGGTCTCGACGCCGCGGATGCGGTCCACGACCTCGAGCCCCGCGACCACGCGACCGAAGACGCAATAGCCCCAGCCGTCGTGCCCGGGGTAGTCCAGACGGGGATTGTTCTCGACGTTGATAAAGAACTGCGAAGTCGCGGAGTGCGGTGCGGCGGTCCGCGCCATCGCGATCGTTCCGCGGAGATTCTTGAGATGGTTCGTGGCTTCGTTCCGGATCGGCGCGAGCAGCCCCTCTGTTTTCGGCTCCGTCAGGCTGGTGTAGCCCCCGCCCTGGATCACGAAGTGGGGAAGGACCCGGTGGAAGATCGTGCCATCGTAAAACCCCGCATCGACGTACCTGAGGAAGTTTTCGACCGTCAGCGGAGCCGCCGTGCGGTTCAGCTCCAAGACGATCTGGCCCCAGACTTCATCGCCGCGGCCGATTTCGAGGATGACGCGCGGGAGGCTGTCGCTCACGGCGGGCGGGGCGTGCGAGCCGGGGCCCGTCGGGGGCGACGCGGGCGCGTCAGGTGTCGGCCCGGGCTGGGGAGCCGGCGGCGGTGTCACGTCGGCCGGCGTGGGCGGCGTCGGGCGGCCCCCCGCCGGGGCGGCGGCCAGCAGCAGCACCGCGCACGCGCCGGTCAGCAGCAGGCACGAACGCATGGTCAGTCTCCGGTTGTGCGCCGCCGCGCGGCGCGTCAGTTGATCCCGAGCAGTTCCACGTCGAACACCAGCGTCGCATTCGGCGGGATCCGCGGCGGGGAGCCGCGCGCGCCATAGCCGAGGTCGGCGGGGATCACCAGGCGGCACTTCTCGCCGACCTTCATCCGGCCGACGCCCTCGGTCCAGCCCGCGATCACGCGGTTGAGCGGGAAGCTCGTGGGCTCGCCGCGGTCGAGCGAGCTGTCAAACTTCGTGCCGTCCAGCAGCCAGCCGGTGTAATGGACCTTGACCGTGTCGGTGGGCTTGGGCGACGGGCCGGTGCCTTCCTTGAGGATCATGTAGCGCAACCCGGACGGGGTCTGGACGAACTTTTTGCCCTGCTCGGCCTCGACCTTGGCGAGGTAGGCGAGCAGTTCCTTTTCAGCCGCCAGGCGGATCTCCTCTTCGGCGCCGCGAATGGCCGCCAGCACGGCGGCGCGTTCCGCCGCGCGGGTGTCGGGTGCCGGCAGCGGCGCGTCGGGCCGGGCTGCGACGGCCCGGGCCTCGTCCTCCAGCAGCAGCCGGACGGACCGGATGACAATGGGCGACTCCGGCACTACGCGGCCCATGCCCAGGCGGGCGTCGTCGCGCGTCGGCGTGTTGCGGATCGTCTCGACGGTCTCCATTCCGCCGATGACTTTGCCGAAGACGGCGTAGCCCGCTCCGTCAGGCTGGGGCTGGTCGAGTTGCGCGTTGTCCACGACGTTGATGAAGAACTGCGATGTGGCCGAATCCGGATTGCCGCCGATGCGGGCCATCGCCACGGTGCCCTTGGTGTTCTTCAGCCCGTTTCTCCATTCATTCTTGATCGGCTTCCGCTGCCCTTCCTTCTTGGGCTCCAGCGCCGGCGTGAGGCCCCCGCCCTGAATCATGAAGTTCGGGATGACCCGGTGGAAGATGGTGCCGGCGTAGTAGCCGCTGGCGGCGTACTCGGCGAAATTCGCGACCGAGATCGGCGCCCGCGCCAGGTCCAGTTCCAGCACGATGTTGCCCACGCTGGTCTCAATCGCGTAATAGACGCTCGCCGGCCGCCCGCCGGCGGGCGCCGTTTCAACCGGCCGGGGGTCCTCGGCCGCGGTGGGCAGAGCCCCGGCGAGAAGTACGGTCACGGCGAACCCGATGTGCAGCATGCTCGGACTCCGTCCAATGTGTGAGGCAGCAGGGCGAACCCGGGCGGCCTCGCCGCCCGCCCGCCGGGGCGCAGTGTAGCCGCGGTTGCGGCGCCTGTCACGGCGGCGGGACGCCGGTCAACCGGGCGTACAGATCGTCGGGCAGCGGGTGCGGGCGGCCGTCGCGGCCGACGGCCACGAGCGTCGAGCGAGCTTCGGTCAGGAGCCGGCCCTCGTGCCGCACCCGGTACTCGTGCTCCACGAGCAGGGGCGTCAGCCGGGCGGTCGTCGTGGTGAGTGTCAGGAGGTCGTCGTAACGGGCCGGTGCCCGGAACCGGCACTCCAGTTTGGCCACGACGTAGAACACGCCGCGGGCTTCCATGTCGCGATACCGCACGCCGTTGCGGCGCAGCAGCTCGGTGCGGCCGAGCTCGAAGTACACGAAGTACTGGGCGTGATGCAAGTAGCCCATCGCGTCCACCTCGGCGTAGCGGACGCGGATCTCGACGTCGCAACTGGGTACGGGAGGCGCCATGCCGCGAGTGTAACGGCGGCGGCGGCCGGTGGCGCGGGGCCTAGCGGCCGTCGTAGAGGCGGTTGCCGAGCAGGTCGTCGAGCGCAGGCTCGGAGAGGATCTTCCGAACGGTCCGCTCGAGGTCGTACTCGACGCGGACGAACTCGACGCGCTCGACGCTGCTGCGGAGGGCGGCGTCGACGAGGCTTTCGGCGCCGTCCGCCGCGCCGGGCCGGCGGTACACGACGACGTAGCTGGCCCGCTGATCGCGGTCGCGGGGCTGTCCGACGCTGCCGACGTTGATGATCGCCCGCTCGTCCTCGACCTCGTAGAAGGGCGCATCGGGAAGTTCGTTGGGCGGGTCGAAGTAGGGGTCGTCGAGAAACACGCCGGGCTGGTGGGTGTGGCCGACGAAACACAATCGGGCGTCGAGCCGCTCGAAGTTGGCGATCACCTTCTGCGGGTTGGTAAACACGTCCTCGGGGAAGATGTATTCGTTGAGCGGCCGGCGGGGGGACGCGTGCACGAACAGAATGTCGCCCTCTTTCACCCGGACCGGCAGCTCGCCCAGGAACTTCCAGCGGACGGCCCGCAGGTCCGGGTCGGGCTCGGACTCCAGCACCTGCCGCGTCCAGTAACAGGCCCGCTCGGCCGGCAGGTTGAAGTTCGTCGGCTCGTAGAGCACCGCGTGGTCGTGGTTGCCCATGAGCGTGAGCCGGCAGCGCGTGCGGATGAGGTCGAGGCACTCGCAGGGGTTGGCGCCGTAGCCGGTCAGGTCGCCGAGGCAGACGATCTCGGTGATGCCCCGGGCGTCGATGTCGTCCAGGACGGCCTGGAGCGCTTCCAGATTGGAATGGATGTCGCTGATGATCGCGAACGCCGGGCTGCGGGGCGCCGGCGGCGCGGGCTGGCTCTGGCTCTTGGTCATGCCGGCGGCTCGCGCGTCGCGGCCGACTGCTCGGCCTCCTCGGGGATCAGCACGGGCCAGCATTCCTCCATCCGGTAAAGCCGGCCGCAGCGCGGACAGTGAAGGCCGCGCTCGTGCTCGCGGAGCGGTGCGCGGCAATCCGGTACCGGGCACACGAGAATGGCCAGTACGTCCGGGGGAAGCGACATCCAACGCGTTCCCGAAAAAGGATGCCCGCCGTCGCGGCGGTGCCAGAGGATAGATGCCGCCGGCGCTGGAATCAATCGCGTCGGACGGCCCCGCCGGCCTGCCGGGCCCGACCGGGCTCAGCCCGCTTGCAGAGATATCGGAGTGCCGGCGGCGGTGCGTGAAAAAGCTAATTGACACTGGCGCGTTATAAGCATATGCTCAAAACGTTGGAAGAGGTGTGCCGCGTATGCCGCGTCCCTGCAAGTGTCGCCGAGTTGCCGCCGAACCGCCCTGCACGCTGTTCAAGCCGGCGGGCGTGCCCGGGCGTGGGCTGCCGCGCGTGACGCTGGGCCTGGACGAGGTTGAGGCGCTGCGGCTGGCCGACGTGGAGGGGCTGTATCACGACGCGGCGGCAGCGGAGATGGGCGTTTCGCGGGCGACGTTCGGGCGGCTGATCGAGCAGGCCCGCCGCAAGGTGGCGACGGCCCTGCTGCACGGACAAGCGCTGGCGATGGAAGGAGGACCGGTCATGCGGGTTGATGAGCGGGAATTTCGGTGTGCCGACTGCGGTGAGGCGTGGCGGGTGCCGTTCGGAGTCTCGCGGCCGACGGCCTGTCCCAAGTGTGGCGGTGCCCGTCTGCATCGGGCTGACGCCGGGCGGGGTGACGCAGGTGGCCGAGCGGGCGCAGGGCGCGGGCGTTGCCGGCGTCGCTGGCGGGGCGGCGTGGGGGCGGACGCGATGGCAGCGAGGCGGCCGAGCGGACTGCCGGCGAGCCAGCCGTGCGGATCGACGGAAGCAAGACTGGAGGAGCAGTCGTGAGAATCGCCGTTGCATCGGATGACGGGGCCCGCGTCGCGCAGCACACGGGGCGCTGTGCGGGCTTCGTGGTGTACGAGGTTCTGGACAAGACCGCGCAACGGCTCGAGTACCGCGAGAATCGGTTCACGGCGCACGCCCGCGGGGAGTGCGCCGGAGAGAGCGACGCCGCGGCCGGGCACGCGCACCACACGCATCACTCGCACGCCGCACTGGTCGACGCGCTGGCCGATTGCTGCGTGCTGGTCACGCGCGGCCTCGGGCCGCGGCTGGTCGCGGACCTTGCGGCGCGCGGCGTCGACGCGTACGTTTGCCCGGTGGAATCGGTGGACGACGCAGCGACCCTGTTCGCCCGCGGAGCGCTGCCGCGGGCGGGCGGGTGTGGCTGCCAACACCACGGCGCCTGACGGCCGCTCGGCGCCCCGACGAAGGACTGGACGCACGGCGCACGACCCGCACGGATTCGCGGCCGCGTGTCACCCGGCTTGCGTGGCCTGTCGGCCGCGCGGCGCGGGCGGTCTCGGGCTGCGCTTCGAGGCGGACGCCGAGGGTGTGCGGGCCGAGTTCGCCTGTGACCTGACCTACCAGGGGTATCCGGATCGTGTGCACGGCGGGGTGATCGCGACGTTGCTGGACGCCGCGATGACGCACTGCCTCTTCGCCCGTCAGGTGCGCGGCTACACGGTGCGACTCAACATCCGTTTCCACGCACCGCTGCAACTCGGACCGCCGGCCATCGTGCGTGCGGCCGTGAGCGGCGTTCGCCCGCCGTTGTACCTGCTGCGGGCGGAGGTGCGGCAGGCCGACCGGCGCTGCGCGTCGGCGGAGGCCAGCTTCTTCGGTGAACGAAACCCGGATCCGTCGAGTACGGCGCAGTGACCCGCGTCGGGTCGGCTGCTCCGCGGCTGCACGGCGGCGGGTCGTTTCTGGAGATCGGGACATGAATAAGGCTCGACGCTGTCTGCTTGGCGTGTTGGTCACGGGAGTGGCATCGCTGGCCGCCGGGTGCCAGGCGCCGGGCTCCGCCCGGAACGCGCCGCGCGACGGGGTGTTCGTGCACATCACCCGGGGCGCGGACGACCCGCACGCGGTGCTGATGGGGCTGAAGATGGCGACGCTGATGGCCGCCGACCGGGACGTGCTCGTGTACTTCGACCTCAAAGGGGTCGAAGTCGTGCTGGCGGACGCTCCGGATCTCCGCTACGACGGCTTCGAGTCGTCGCGGGTGCAGCTCCGGACGCTCCTGGATCGCGGCGTCCCGGTGCTCGTGTGCCCGGGCTGCCTGCGGGCCGCCGGGCGCACCGCCGAGGATGTGCTGCCGCGCGTGCAGGTGGCCGATAAGGAGCGTTTTTTCTCCTTCACGCGCGGCCGCATCCTTACGCTCGACTACTGAGCCCGGCCGACCGCCGTTGGGGGCGTCAGCGGGGCGGGCCGCCGGTCCGTGGCCCGGCCCGCACCGGCCTTGGCAGGCCCCGCCCGCCCGGTATACTAGGGGTTCTTTGGACATTCCGGGCGGGATGAGGAACGCTTCGCAGCGGAGGTTGGTGCATGTGCGCGGCTCAGATCGACCAGATTCGCAACGTGGTGCTTGCCGGTCACAGCGGAGCCGGCAAGACCACCCTCGCCGAGGCCCTGCTGCACAAGACCGGCGTCACCACCCGGCTCGGGAGCGTTGACGACGGCACCACCTTTCTGGACTTTGACGAGGAGTCCCGGGAGCGCCGGCACACCGTCGATTCCGCCGTGTTCTACCTCGAGCACGGCGGGTGCCTGATGAACTTCATCGACACGCCCGGCATGCCGGACTACGCCGGGCAGGCCATTGCCGCCCTAGCCGCCGCGGAGACGGCGGCGATCGTCATTTCCGCGGCGGCGGGCATCGGCGTGAACACGCGGCGGATGTACGCCCTGGCGAAGTCCTACGGATTGGCGCGGATGATCATCGTGACGCGGATCGACGCGGAGAACGCCAACCTGGCGGATGTGGTGGCGGCGATCCGCGAGACGTTCGGGCACGAGTGTCGTCCGGTGAACCTGCCGACCGGCGGGGGCCGGGCGGTGGTGGACTGCCTGACGGCGGAGGGGGGACAGGCGGACGTGCTGGATGTGGCCGCGTGCCACACGGCGTTGTGCGACGCGATCGTGGAGACGGACGAGAAGCTGATGGAGAAGTTTCTCGAGACCGGCGTGGTGTCGGCCGAGGCCCTGGGGCCGGCGATCGGCCAGGCGGTTGCGTCGGGGCACCTGGTGCCGGTGCTGTTCTGTGCGGCGCGGGCGGACGTCGGGGTGAAGGAGGTGCTGGACGCGTTCGTGCGGTTCGCGCCGTCGCCGCGGGTGGGCAAGCGGCGGACGCTGGTGACGGGCGCGGGCGAGGGCGCGAAGGCGGTGGCGATCGAGCCGGCGGCGGAGGGCGATTTCGTCGCGCAGGTGGTGAAGATCGCGTCCGACCCGAAGAGCAACATCAAGTACTCGGTGGCGCGGGTTCACAGCGGGCGCCTGGGGGGGGATGGACAGGTGTTCATCGCGGGCGACCGCAAGGGCCAGCGCTCGGGGCATCTGTTCAAGCTGCGCGGGCCGGAGCACACCGAGATCGCGGAGGCGGTGGCGGGGGACCTGGTGGCGTTCGCGAAGCTGGACTTCCGGGTCGGGCAGGTGCTGCTGGGCAAGGCCGGCGAGGGCACGATTCCGCTGCCCAAGCTGCCCACGCCGATGTTCGCGCTGGCGATCGAGCCGAAGGCTCGCGGCGACGTGGAGAAGATCTCCGGTGCGCTGCAACGCTTCGCGGAGGAGGACCCGTGTTTCGAGTGTCACCGCGACGCCGAGACGGGGGAGCTGGTGATGCACGGGCTGGGGGACCAGCACCTGAACGTGGTGCGCAGCAAGATGAAGCGCTACTTCAAGCTCGACGTCGACACCAAGCCGCCGAAGATCCCCTACCGGGAGACGATCAGCAGCTCGGTGAAGTACGTCGAGTACACGCACAAGAAGCAGACCGGCGGCGCCGGGCAGTTCGCGCGCGTGTTTATCGACATGGAGCCGAACGAGCGCGGCAAAGGCTACGAGTTCATCGACAAGATCTTCGGCGGCGTGATCGACCAGGCCTTCCGCCCCTCGGTGGACAAGGGCTGCCAGTCCGTGATGAAGACGGGCGTCATCGCGGGCTATCCCGTCGTCGACGTGAAGGTCTCGCTGGTGGACGGCAAGACGCACCCGGTCGACAGCAAGGACATCGCCTTCCAGATCGCGGGGCGGCAGGCGTTCAAGAAAGCGTTCCTCCAGTGCAAGCCGATCCTGCTCGAGCCGATCGTGAACCTCGAGATCACGGTGCCGACGGAGTACATGGGTGACATCACGCGGGATATCGCCGGCAAACGCGGCCAGGTCCTCGGGCAGGATGTCCTGCCGGGCAACCAGGTCTGCATCCGGGCGCAGGCGCCGCTGGCGGAGGTCGCCAACTACGCCTCGCAGCTTAAGAGCGTCACCGGCGGGCAGGGGAGCTTCATCATGGAGCCCAGTCACTACGACGTGGTGCCCCCCAATATCCAGCAGCAGATCGTGGCGCAGTACAAGGCGAAGGAGGAGGAAGAGGAGTAGCCCCGCAGCGCACCGCGGCCGATCCGGGCCGTGCCGGGTGACCGCGGGCGCGGGCCGCCGCGCCCGCCGGCCGCCGCGCCGGGCGGCCGGCGCGCCGGGCGGCCGGCGCCTTGGTCAGTGCTCCTCCAGCACGAACTCGGTATCGACGGGGGCGAACGCCGTCCGGCCGGCGGCGTCGGCGAGGGTTACGCCGCCGGGCGTTGCCTCCAACGAGGCCACCGCCTCGAAGCCGGGCGGCGTGGTCGCCAAGCCGAAGACGTACCGGACGCGGAGCGGCACGTCCGGGCGCAACACCGCCGCGGTCGGATACCCGAGGGCTGCCAGCGCATTCGGGCCGGCCGAGGCGCGGTGGCCGAGGTGGAAATACGCTGTGACTTCCTCAAGGCCCAGCGCGTGGGTGTGCCGGCCGGCGAAGGGCGGGTAGCGCCGACCCCCGTGGCTCATCCAGACCACGGTGCTCCGCAGGACGCGCGGGTTCTTCAGCGCGAACCAGACCCAGCCGGCCCGCGGCGCCGTGGCGGCGGTCCACGCCGGCGCGGGCTGCTCGGCCCGCACGAGCATCAGCAGGTCCTCGTGCCGCTCCAGGACGGGAAACGTCCGCAGGTCGGCGGTGCCGCCGGCGGCGAGGCGCACGTGAGCGAGGTCGGTGAAGGTCTGCGGGTACGCGAGCAGCGACGTGCCGCGCTGCGGATCGGGCTCGAGCGGTTCGGGCGGCGTACCGCCCCACACCCAGTCGGAGAAGCTGATCCGCAGGGGCTCGGCGGCCCGCAGCATCGCGTGGTGGCCGATCGGCACCGCGCCCGTGCCGCCGGCGAGGGTGTGCTCCTGATAGACGGCCGCCTCGCCGGGGCGGACGTGGACGCGCTTGCGCAGTCGGGCCCCGGCGACGGCGTGGCGCAGCTCGAGTTCGACCGCGTCAGCGCTGATCCGAACGGGCTCCCAGACATCGTTGGCCGGGGCGCCATGGGGGCGCTGCTCATCGGGCAGCAGGTCGCTGGCGCCGAAGGGCGCGCAGAAGAAGTCGCCGCGCAGCATGCGCAGCATCGGGGGCACGTCGTCGGCGTGCCCGTCCGGCGACCAGGGCGCCGTATGGAGTGGTCGGACGCAGCCGCCGTCCGTCGCGAAGCAGACGTCGTCCAGATGCCCGCCGAGCGCGGTGACGCCGAGGCTCACGCGCGGGCCGCCGATGCGCCAGGTTTGCATGCTCGCTCCTCGCGGGGCCGGGGCCTGCGGCGCGGCCCGCGTCCGGCCGCGCGGCGCCGCCCCGCGCCGGCATTCTACCGCGGGCCTGGCGGCGTTGCGGGTGGCGGACGGCCGCTATAGAGTCTGGGCGATGATGCGGAGGAGCGGCACGCGGCCCACGGGGCGGGCAACGCGGTGACGGGAGCGGGTATGCCCGTGATGGTCACGCTGCACGGCTACGTTCTGCGCGAGCTGTTGAAGACCTTCGGGCTTACGCTGGCGGCGCTGACGGTGCTGATCACGATGGGGGGTGGTCTTTACAACGTGATCCGTTTCGAGGGCATTAGCGCGGCTGACGTGGTGCGCTTCGTGCCGCTGCTGGCGCCGATCGCGACGACCATCGCCATGCCGATCGCGGCCCTGTTCGCCGCGACGATGACCTACGGCCGGCTGGCCGCCGACAACGAGTTGACGGCGTGCCGGGCCGTGGGCGTGAACGTCCACCGGTTGCTTGGGTCGGCGGCGCTGCTGGCGGTGTTCGTGGCGGCCTTCACATTCCTGATGAGCAGTTTCGTGCTGCCGGGCTACGCCCAGCAGTTGGAGCGGATGGCCCGCAGCAACGTGCGGGACTTCGTAGCCCAGCAGCTCCGCGGGAAGGGGTTCATCCACCGGGGCAAGTCCCGGGGCGGCGGGGGCGTCACGCTCACGGCCGAGGACCTGGAGATCGTGGGCGACGCGCAACTGCGTGAGCGCGGGTTCGAGACCGGCCCGGGACTGCACTACCTGCTGATCCACGGGCCGACGTTCCTGCAAACCGACGAGCAAGGGCAGCTCGAGCGCTTCGCCGCGGCCCGTCTGGGTCTGTGTGTGATCGACACGCGCAAGACGCCCATGGAAGGGACGCTGTACGTCCGGGACGGACGGGATTACGTCATTGGCCGGCACGCGGTCGTGATCAAGCAGCAGCAGATCGGGCCGCTGGCGATTTCGCTGCCGTTCACGCAGCGGCTGTCGGTGGCCTTCCTGGCGGACCTGATCCGGTGGCGGACGGTTCCGTGGGAGGCGCCGCGGCTGGCCGACGACGTGCGCGCCTTCCGGATCGAGCTGACGCGGCAGCTCTTCGGAGCGACGCTGACGCGGGCGCTGACGGCGGGCGAGACGGTGAGGCTGACGGACGAGGCGGGCCACGAGTACGAGCTGCGGGCGCGCAGCGCCGGGCCGACGCGGAAGGGCGTGGAGCTGGCGGAGGCGGAGGTGCTGGTCCGGCGGAGCTCGGGCGAGCGACTGCGGCGGTACGCGGCCCGGCAGGTCGAAGTGAACCTGACCCCGTTGCCTAACGGGGAACTGCTGGGCGAGATCCGGCTGGTGCGCACCCGCGCGCAGGACGTGCTGGAATACGCGTTTCACGGGGGGCGGGAGGGGGAACCGCGCCGTCAGCCGACCATCAGCCTCGACGGGATCGTCGTGCCGGCGGAGGTGCGGGAGCGGGCGGCGGCCTTCACCCCGGCGGCGGTGTTCGACCCGGACGTGCCGCTGCCGGCCGGTGTGGAGCTCGGCGATCAGCGCATCGGGCTCCAGAAGGCCGGGGCACAAGTGATCCGCCGGCTTACGGGCGCGATCCATTTCCGGCTGGGGATCTGCGCCAGCGCGCTGGTGACCGTCGTCATGGGCGCGGCCCTGGGCATCGTGTTCCGCGGCGCGCGGGCTCTGGCGGCGTTCGCGCTGGCGCTGGTGCCGTTGTTCTGCGTGACGGCGCTGCTGGTGCTGGGGCGGCAGCTCACGGAGGGCGAGTGGACGTCTCCGGCCGGGCCGGTCGTGACCTGGGGCGGGTTGGGGGCGGCCCTGGTGGCGAACGCGTTGATGGTCGGGCTGGGGGTGCGGCGATGACGACGGTGGACCGCTACATCGCCGCCTCCTTCCTCAGCAGCTACGTGATTTTGCTGTTGGCGGGCATCGGCGTGTACATCTTCAGCGATCTGCTGGTGAACCTCGACGAGTTCACGGAAGCGCGAGCGCTGGGCCTGGCCGAAATTCTGGGCCAGATGGCCGATTTTTACGGGTACAACCTGCCGCGCTATTACCAGCAGCTCGGCGGCGTCATGCTGGGGATCGCGGCGGGCTTCACGTTTGCGCTGATGCTGCGCAACAACGAGCTGACGCCGCTGGTGGCGGCGGGCGTGCCGTTGCAGCGCCTGGCGGCCCCGGCGCTGCTGGTGTCGGTCGTGCTGGTGGCGGCCTGGGTGGTCAACGGGGAGGTCGTGGTGCCGGCGCTGGCCCACAAGATCGCGCGGCAGCACGGCGACCTGGCCGACGCCGCCAGCGGCACGGCCGTGCTGTGCGTACGCGACGATCGCAACGCGATCCTCTCGGCTCGGGAGCTGCACGTGCCGCGGGGGGAGTTGCGGGGCGTGATGATCATCGCGGCGTCGGCGGACGGGGCGCCGGCGGAGCTGATCCGGGCCGATGCCGCGCGGTACGATGCGGGGCGGACGACCTGGCGTCTGGAGCGGGGCGCGCGGCTCACGATGGGGCCCGCGTTCAGCGACCAGACGCTCGGCCACGTCATCCGCTGGGAGCCGGTGGACGAGTATCCGTACACCCTCGCGCCGGATGACATCCGCCTGCGCCAGTCCGCCCAGTGGACCGACCTGATGAGCATTCGCCAGATGAACGCGCTGCTGCGCAGCCGGAACCTGCCGAACGCGCCCGCGATCGCGCGGACGCAGCACGTGCGGTTCGTGCAGCCGCTGCTGGCCTGGATCATGATGCTGCTGATCATGCCGTTTTTCCTCACGCGGCAGCCCGAGAACGTGCTGGTGGCAGGGGGCAAGGCGCTGCTGCTGGCGGGCAGTTGCTTCGTGTTCACCTTCCTCTGCCACAGCGTGGCCGCGGACCCGCATACTGCGTTGCTGGCGGCGGCGGCCCCGGTGCTGGCCTTCGGGCCGGTCGCGGTTCTGTTTTTCACGAACGTGAGGACGTAGCCATGCCGCGGATCGTGATCATCGAGGACGAGCCCGAGCTGGCCCGCGGGCTGCGCGACAACCTGGAGTTCGAGGGCTACACGGTCGCGCACGGGGCGACGGCCGCCGACGGCCTGCGGCTCGTGGCCGACGCCCCGACGGACCTGGTGCTGCTGGACATCATGCTGCCGGACCTCGACGGCTTCGAGGTGTGCCGTCGGCTGCGGGCGGGGGGCTACCGCATGCCGATCCTCATCCTCAGTGCCCGCAGTCAGGAACTCGACAAGGTGCGCGGCCTGGAGCTGGGGGCCGACGATTACATCACCAAGCCCTTCAGCCTGCGCGAGTTGCTAGCGCGCGTCCACGCGGCGCTGCGCCGCGCCGCGCCGGCGGCGGGCGCCGGCGCGACCGAATTCCGGGTCGGCGAGCGCGTCGTCGACCTGGCGCGGCAGGTCGTCCGGCACGGCCGCACCGAGACGCCCCTGGGCTATTACGAGACGGAGATCCTGCGGATGCTGTTCCAGCGGGTCGGCGAGGCCGTGCCGCGCGCCGACCTGCTGGAGCGCATCTGGGGGGTCGGTCTCGGCCCGGCGGACCGCACGGTGGACAACCACATCGTGAGCCTGCGGCGCAAGCTGGAGCCCGACCCCAAGCGTCCCCGTCACATCCTCACGGCCCACGCCGTCGGCTACAAGCTCGTCGTCTGAGCCGCCCCCCGGTCAGCTCGCCGGGCCGGCCCCGGGTGGCGTCGGCAGCGGCCGCGTGATTACCTGAAAGCGGCGTCGGCCGAGCAGCTCGCCCCGGGAGAGGATTTCGAACGCGTACTGGCCGGGCGCGGGGATGTGAAGCCCCTGCATCGCGAACAGCAGATCCACCACGGCCAGCGGATCGGGCGCGTCCACGGCGCCGCGGCCGCTGAACAGCACGCTGTCGTCGCCGTCGTTCACGAGCCGGATCTCCAGTTCGGCACGTCCGTTGATCTCGGTGATTGAGGCCAGCAGGGCGAGCTGGTTGATCGTCGTGGGCGTCTTGGGCACCAGCACGGTGTTGAAGATGCCGATGGCGCTCTTCTTGTTCGTCAGCTTGTCGTCGATGACCTGGTCGCAGATCACCAGGGACACGAGCGTCGGGGCGCTGGCGGACTCGCGCGGGTTCATGCCGACCTCCAGGGGGGCCGCGTTATCATACCCGGCGCTGCCGCCGTCGGCATGGGCGTCCCGACGGTGCTTGACGGCGGCCGCCCGCAGGACCAGATTCGGGCACCGATGATTTGTCGCGACTTCCTCCAGGCGGGCAGGGGGCCGCGCGGCCCGGCGGCCGTGCTGATGCTGTGCGCCGGCACGGCGCTGGCGGCGGCGGAGCCGACGGTCGAGCTGCGACTGGGGACGCGTCAGGCGTACCAGAACGAGGCCTTCGAGCTACTCATCGAGGTCCGGGACTTCCAGACGGTCGAGCCGCCGGCGTTTCCGCCGCTGCCGGGGTGTACGGTGCGCGCGCTGGGGGCCGGCAGTGACAGCACGCAGATCGTGATCAGCGGCGGGCGGCGGCACGAGTCGCGCAGCCGCACATACGCGTTCGAGCTGACCCCAAGCGAGGTGGGGGAACTGCTCGTGCCGCCGATCGAGGTGCGCGTGGACGGGCGCACGCTGCGGACCCGGGCGGCGCGCGTGACGGTCGGGCCGAGCGACGCGGACGAGCTGTTCGCCGTGGAGGTGGTTCTCGACCGACAACGGGTCTACGTCGGCCAGCGCGTGACCGCCGTGCTGCGGGTCGCAGTGCGCCCCGCCCGCTTCGGCAACCAATGGCTCGATGCCGCCACCATGTTGCGGTGCGTGCAGCCGATCGAGTTCGGCCCGTTCCCGCGACAGGTGCAGCGCGTCGGCGAGCAAACCCGGAACGTCGGCGGGCAGGAGGTGCGGTTCTTCGTGTACCAGTTCGCGGCCGAGTTCGTGCCCGAGGAGCCGGGGCCGCTGCGGTTCGACCAGGTCGAGGTGGGGCTGGCCTATCCGACGGCCGGCGGTGCCACGCGGAATCTGCGCCGGCGGCCGACGGTGCCGCCGCTGGAGGTCCGACCGGTGCCGATGGAGGGTCGCCCGCCGAACTACGCCGGCGCCGTCGGCCTGTTCAATATCGAGACGCGTGCGATGCCTACGGAATTGCGCGTCGGCGACCCGATCGAGTTGACGATCGACATCTTCGGTGACGGGCCGGTCGAGCGGCTCCCGCCGCCCCTGCTGTCCGCGACGCCTGGACTGGCGGATCAATTCCGCCTGCCGGTCGAGCCGCTGACCGGCGAGCTGGTGGAATCCCGGCGCCGTTTCCGTGTTACGCTACGGGCGCTGCGCACCGACGTGCAGGCCATCCCGGCGCTGGAATATCCGTACTTCGACCCGGACGCCGAACGCTTCGTCGTCGCCCGCAGCCGGCCGATTCCGCTGACCGTGAGTGCTGCGGCCGAGGCAGTCCTGCCCGAAGTCGCTCCGCGGGCGGCGTCCCCGGGCGGCCCGCTCGAGACGCTCGACGGCCTGCGGGATGTCGAGACGAGCGAGGTGGCGTTGCTCGCCCGGGCTGCGCCACCCGGACCGCGCGCGGTGGAGGCGTGGCTGATCGGTCCGCCGCTCGCTTTCGGGCTGGTCTGGCTGATTACGGGCGCGGTCCAGCGTCGGCGGGGGAATTGGTCCGGCACGCGCCGGGCCCGCGCGCCGCGGGCGGCTCGCCGGGCGCTGCATGCGGCCCGCGCCCGGACGGGCGCGGCGCGGGCGGCGGCGGTTTCGGCCGCGTTGGCCCAGTATCTGGCCGACCGGCTTGGCGAGCCGATCGGCCGCTGCGCGGGCCCGTCCGGCGCGGCGGTCCTGCTGGCCCGGGGGGCCTCGTCGGAGACCCGGACCGCCTGGGAAGCGCTGTCGGCGCGCTGCGCCGAGGCAGCGTTCGCCGGCGGCGACGCCGATGAGGATCTCGTGGACGCCGCTCTGGCGCTCCTGGCAAGGCTGGAGCGGGAGTCTCTGTGAGACGGCGGGCCGCTTTCTCGGCTGTGTTGGTTGCGTTGGCAGCACAGGGTGCGGCCGCGGAACGCATGTCGCCGGAGCGCGCCCGAGCCGTGTTGCGCGAAGCGTTGGCGGCCTTCGACCAGGCCACGGTGGTGGCGGGGCAGGACTCGGCGACGGCGGCCGAGCGATACCGTCAAGCGGCCGCCGGCTTCGAAGCGCTGCTCGAGGCCGGTTACAGAAACGCCGCGTTGGAGTACAACCTGGGGAACATCTACTTCCGGCTGGGCGAGCTGGGCCGCGCCATCGTGCACTACCGCCGCGCCGAGCGGCTGGGGCTGTCTGAGGCCAACCTCGCGGCGAATCTGCGTTATGCGCGTGAGCGGGTCGAGCCGCGGATCGAGCCCAGGGGACAGGCCCGGCTGTCCCGCAGTTTGCTCTTCTGGCACAATGACACCACCTTGCGGCAGCGGTACCGCGGGTTGATCGTGCTTTCGCTGCTGGGCTGGCCGCTGCTGCTCGCGTGGCTCCGGTGGCGGCGGCCGGCGCTGCTGGGGGCCGGGCTCACGGCGGCGGCGCTGGCCGTGGGATGCGGGATCTCGCTGCGTTGGCAGGTGTATGATGAGGCGGTGCGGCCACCAGCGGTGGTCGTGGCCCGGGACGTGCCCTTGCGGTTGGGCCGTGGCGAAGGGGCGGATCTCGCCCTCCGGCAGCCGCTCGGGCCGGGCATCGAGGTGCGGATCCTTGAGAGGCGCGGCGACTGGGTGCGCGTGCGGCTTCCCAACGACCAGGTCGGCTGGGTGCCGGCGAGTGCGGTGGAGGCGGTCTGAGCGTTCGGGATTTTCGCCGGGTCGCCGCGCCGGCCCCAAATTAGTGGTGCCCGGTCGACGCGACGCGCCGGCGTCCGCGCGGTAAGGTCGCGGTGGAAACAACGATGTCGAATCTCTCGAGTCGGATTCGGGGAGTCGACGATAACCGGCGTCGGCGGCGATTCGTTCTGTGGGCACTCGTCGGGTCGGTCGTTCCGGCGGTCGGCTCTTGCACGGTCGCGCCGCCGGAGGTGCTTTGGAGCACGCTCCCGAACGCGGTGGAAGGCGCGCCCTACGAGCAGGCACTTGGCGTGGCCGTGGGCCGCGGCCTGACGTGGACGGTGGTTGACGGGACGCTCCCCGACGGCCTGCGATTGGAGCGCTCGACCGGCCGGCTGCGGGGTACCCCGCGGAGAGCGGGCACCTTCGATTTTTTGGTCGCCATCGGCCGACGCGGTTTGGGCAGCCGACTTGCCGAGCAGCTTTTCACGCTCACGGTGCTTCCGCGACTGGTCGTGACGCCCGCGCTGCCGATTGGACGGGTCGGCGAGCCCTACGACGCGCCACTGGACATTCGCGGCGGGGTCCCGCCGTACTCGGTCGCGATCGTCGGGCTGCCCGGCGGTCTCGACTACGATCGGACGACCGGCCGCGTGTTCGGCACGCCGCAGTTCGACTACACGGGTCTGCCGCTGCTCATTACCGTGACCGATCGGGGTGCGCCGAGCCAGACGGTGGAGGCTCGGGGCACGCTGGTCATTCGCCCGCGCGGCGTGGCCATCGCCACCGACATGTTGCCGCCCGCGGCTTACAACGTGCCGTATGGTGTGACCCTGATCGCGACCGACGGACGGCGGCCGTACGTATGGTCGGTGGTCGAAGGCGTGCTGCCGGACGGTTTGAGGTTGTCGCGGGCGACGGGCACGATCGCTGGCGTCCCGACGGCCCGTGCGCAGACCCGCGAGTTCAGGGTGGAGGTGGCGGACGCGGACACGCCGCCGTCACGCGATACGCGCGCGTACAGGCTGGTGGTACCCGTCGTGCTCCTGACGGCGTCGCTGCCCGGTGGAACGGTCGGCCAGGCGTACAGCCAGACGCTCGCCGCGGCGGCCGGTCGCCCGCCCTACACCTGGCAGATCGTCAGCGGCACCTTGCCCGAGGGGCTGGCGCTGGACCCGGTGAGCGGTGTCTTGTCCGGCACGCCGGCGGTCGGCGCGGCCGGCGCGAACTTCACCGTGCGGGTCAGTGACGCGGACAACCCGGCCACGTTCGCCGAGCGGACGTTCACGATCGCGATCCAGCCGTGAATCGCCCAGATCGCGGAGGTACCCATGCGTCAGCGAATGCTCTTCCTGGGGTTGGTGGCGGTGGCAGCAGGCGGGCTCGGAGGAACGTGCGCGGTACTCGCACCGGGCCTCATCGTGATTGATACGCGCATCCCGCTGGATCAACTCCGGGCCGAAATCCGCATCGAGCCGGGGGAAGAGGCCGGCCAGGTCCGCGCGACCGCGCTCTTTACGGACACGCTCGGACGGGCCGTGCGGCTGGGCGCTGGCCAGGTGGTCGCACTCAACGGCGTGCCGCTGGCGGCGGTGGGTCTCGGGCCCGCGTATGCGGCCTCGCTCGCCGCGGCAGACGCTTACGAGATTGCCGTCCGAGAGCCGACCCGGGGAGTGGAAATCACACGGGTGGATGGGCCGCCGGCGTTCGAGATCACCGCGCCGGGAGCGGGCGGGGCGGTGTCGCTCCTGGGATTCCAGCTCGAGTGGTCCGGCGCGGATGGTGCGCAGACGGTCGAGATCCGGATCGCGCAAACCTTCGGAGGCCGGCGTGAGGAGGCGCGGTTGGGGCCGGAAGTCGACATCGGCAGCCGGGTTCTGGAAGCGGCCGACCTGCGCAAGTTCGTGCAGGGGGTGGACTTGGAGATCGCGGTGCGCAAGCGGCGCATGAGCACGGCCGTGGCCGGGTTCCGCCAGGCGGTGGTGACGGTGGCGGCGGTCGCGACGCGGACGGCGACGCCCCGGCCATGAACGCGTCCCTCGCAGCCGAATGAACTGCCGGGCTGCGGGCGTCTGAACCCTGAATCCCAGGTCTGGAGTGTCCTCGGGGACCGCCGGGGCGGCCCTTTATCCCACCGCCGGGTCGGCTCGCCATCCGTCCCCCGGGCCAGCCCTTGGTCGCGCCTCAAGGGGGGGCGGGCCCTCGACACTCTGCCCGGGCGGTCCTTCGTCGCAGAACTGACGCAACTTCCGGGGTGGGGTAGGTGTCTTGTGGGGCCGGCGCGCAGCCAGCGGGGTTCGGACGCGGGGGCGCGCCGCGCGTTGCGTCCAATCCTTTCGTCGGGCGTTATGCGGACATGGCGCGGGAGCGGTACGGCGGATTCGGAGGCGCGGAGCTCCAGTTTGTCACCGGCGGAAGCCGCCGCGCAGCGGTCGGACGGCGAAGGAAGGGCCTGGAACCGGCGCAGGGTTGCGGGAGATCGGGTCGGCAGCGGGAACCGGGAGCGTTTGACAGGCGTCATAGGATGAGATAACGGTACGGAGCTGGGCGGCGGCGGTGCCGCGCGGTGCCGACCAACGGGCTTCGCAGGAGAGATGAACGGCGACTCGCGCAGCGAACACAAGTCGATCGCCGGCCGCAAGGATTTCGGCCTGTGCCGACCGGCTCTCGCGACGCACGACGGCCCGCGCAACCGGCCTCATCTGTCGATATCTTTCCCGACGATGCCGTCGTGAGGAACAGCGGGCCGCGGCTGCGGCTTGCGTGTCGCGGCGGGACCGCGAACCCCATGCGGACGGCAGGGTGAGTTCGCGTTGCGTTGATCACGCCGGCGGGTCCGAGCGGCCAGGCGCGCGGCGGCGGGGCGTGCCGACGCGGGTCCGTGGGATGGTGGCGGTTGCAAGCCCCGGAGCGGCACAGTCGGGGCACCTCAGCGGTCAGGAGTGTTGCCATGCCAGCCGGAAACGCGGTGTGGGGCATCGACATCGGGCAGTGCGCGCTGAAAGCGCTGAAGCTGCGGGCGGTCGAGGGCGGCAAGGTCGAGGCGGTCGCGTTCGACGTGATCGAGCACCCGAAGATCCTGTCGCAGCCGGACGCCGACCGCGACGAGCTGATCGGGGCGGCGCTGGAGAAGTTCGCGTCGCGGAACGAGTGGCAGGGGGATGCCTTCTTCGTGGGCGTGCCGGGGCAGCAGACCTTCGCCCGGTTCTGCAAGATGCCGCCGATCGACCTGAAGAAGGATGCGAAGAAAATCCCCGACCTGGTGCGGTACGAGGCCGGTCAGCAGATCCCGTTCGACATCGAGGACGTCGTCTGGGACTACCAGGTGTTCACGAGCGACACCTCGCCGGAGATCGAAGTCGGCATCTTCGCGATCCGCAAGGACCTGATCCGCAAGCACCTGGACTTCTTCGCGAAGGTCGGGATTGCGCCGCTGGGCGTGCAGACGACGCCCGCGGCGCTGTACAACTTCGCCCACTTCGACGGCCAGCTCGTCGGCGAGGGTGGCGCGACGGTGCTGATCGACGTCGGCGCCCAGAACACCGACCTGGTCATCGCCGAGCCGAACGCGGCCTGGACCCGCAGCATCCCCAGCGGTGGAAATACGTTCACGGAGGCCCTGGTGCGGGCCTTCAAGCTCTCGTTCGCCAAGGCCGAGAGCCTGAAGCGCACGGCCGCGACCAGTCAGTACGCGCGGCAGATCTTTCAGGCCATGCGGCCGGTGTTCGCCGACCTGGTGGCCGAGATTCAGCGCTCGATCGGGTTCTATTCCTCGACGCACCGCGACGTCGAGCTGCGCAAGGTGCTGGCGCTGGGCAACGCGTTCCGGCTGCCGGGCCTCCAGAAGTATCTCGAGAACAACCTGACGATCGCCAAGGTCGTCAAGCTCGAGAAGTTCGAGCGGCTGGCGCCCAACGCGACGAGCAGCGCGCCGCAGTTCTCGGAGAACCTGCTCAGCCTCGCGACGGCCTACGGTCTGGCCCTCCAGGGACTGGGGTTGGGGAAGATCCGGGCGTCGCTGCTGCCGACCGAGCTGGCCCGCGTGGCGGTGTGGCGCAAGAAGCGGCCGTACTTCATCGCCAGCACGGCGGCGCTGGTGGCCGCGTCGGTCGTGCCGGTGGTGAAGAACTACCTGGACAAGCAGACACTGGCGAGCAGTCGGGCCTTGGAAGCGCAGCGGTCCACGGCGGCGATTCTCAGCGAGTGCAGCGAGTCGGTGCGGCGCTTCCAGCAGGCGCAGACCAACACGTCGCAGTGGGAGACGGACATCCAGAACGTCCTGAACTTGCGCAAGGACAAGCTCACGGTGCCGCGCCTGTTGGCGCTCGTGACGGAGGCCCTGCCGCCGGTTCAGCCGCCCGAGCTGGCGCGCGTCGAGTCGGGCGAGAAGCTCAAGGAGCTCATCAAGCAGGACCCGAAGAAGTACGAGCGGACGTTGCGCGGCCAGTTCTACATTGAATCGTTCTCTCTGGAGTATGTGCCGAACGTCGATGGCACCTCCCTGCTCCCGACCACCGGTGCGGAGTCCGGGGCGGCCGGTCCGATGGGCGGCCCCCCCGGGGGGTTCGCCGGCGGGCCGCCGGGCGGCTGGGGCGGGCCGCCGGGCGCGTGGGGCGGTCGCTCAGCGCTCGGGCCTTCGGGAATGGGGCGCGGCGGTCGCGCGCCGGCTTCGGAGGCGGCGGGCGAGAGCGCCGCATCCGGCGAGGGCGGCTTCATCGTCCGCATCACCGGCCGGCTCCTGTACGGCCGACGCCAGTCCGAGGCGTCGCGGTGGCTGGAGAGCGAGTACTTTGTGAGCTTGCGCGAGCTCAGTCGCAAGGCCGACTGGGGTTTCTACATCCCGGACGACGACCCGAAGGAGCCGGACAAGCGGGCGATCGCCAGACTGTCGCTCGCCCCGTACTTCGCGGACTTGCGGACTGGGACCGGGTTCGCGCCGCCGGGGGGGGCCGGGCCCGATGTGACCAAGCCTCGCGATCCGTTGACCGACGAGGACGCGTCCTCAGACTGGAGAGTGGAGCTGGCGTTCAAAGTCAAATTGGGGCCGCCGCCGGGCAGGACCGACGCCACGGCCGAGCAGGCGGCCGGCGCCGTCGGGGTCGCAGCTCCGAACGGTTCTCGCCAGCCGGGATAACCAGACGCGGCCCGGACCCCACGGGGGTCCGATCGGCAGGAGACGAGCCATGGAGTTCTTGAAAGCCCACTGGGTGCCTCTGGCGTGCGGTGTGGTTAGTCTGGCCGCGGTCGTGGTGCTGATTCTCGGCCTGCTCGACGATGACGTCGTGGTGGAGATGAACAAGCGCGTCAGCGCGGCGGCGCAGATTCAGCAGTTGGCGGCCAATCCGAAGAACGACGAGGTTATCGCGGCGGAGCAGCGGCGCGGGGAGCGTTTCAAGGAGCAGTACGAGAACGTCGTGCGGCAGACGGCCGAGTTCAACCGGCGGGTGCCCTTGTTGGAGGGGGTCTTCCCGAAGCCGGCGCAGGAGGAGCTGCGCTACCGGTTCAAGGAGGAGTACAAGGACCAGTTGTACGAGCTGCCCCGCGACTTGGGAGCGGGCGACCTGCCGACGCCGCAGGACGTGCAGGACGTGGCCGAGGTGATGGCCGACGAGGCGCGCCGCAAGGCGGAGCAAGGTGAGCCGTCGACGCCGGAACCGGCCGCGCCGCCGCTGCCCGGCGGGCCGCCGGGGCTGGGTCCGCCGGGGCTGGGTCCGCCGGGTAAAGGCGGCCTCGGGGGCCCGCCGCCCGGGTGGGGTGGAGGTCCGCCGCCCGGATGGGGTGGGATGCCGCCGCCCGGGTGGGGTGGAGGGCCGCCGGGTGGACGGCCGCCCCCGGGCTTCGGCGGCGGACCGCCGGGTGGGCCGCCGGTGACGGAGGCCGCGCAACAGCGCGCGGCGGTCAAGAAAGCCCGGGAGATTCAGGTGTACGCGTCGCTCGACCGGACGCGCCCCTCGTTCCACATCAGCCCGATCGTGGACACGCTGGACGCCCCCAGCCCACGGGAGATGTGGTACGCGCAGGTGTCGCTATGGATTCAGCAGGATTTCGTCCGGGCGGTGCGGATGCTCAATGAGGCCTTCGCCCGCAACCTGGGCGACAAGCCTGCGAATGTCACGACGCTGCCGGTGAAGCGGATCGTCGAGCTGCGCGTGCTGGGCTACATCACGCCCACCGGGGCCCTGCTGGAGATCCCGGCGGCGGGCGTGCAGTCCGCCACGGGAGCGGGCGGGGCCGCGTCGCCGGCGGCCGAGGCCGGCCCGTCACTGACCGGCCGCAAGAGCGATGAGCAGTTCGATGTGGTCCGGTTCACGACGACCGTGGTGGTGGACCAGCGCTACCTGACGCAGCTGATCGACGCGGTCACGCGGGTGAACTTCTACCAGTGCATTGATCTCGACTTCACGACCCAGAACACGGACGAGCGGGCCGCGGGCTACTATTACGGCCCGGACCCGGTGGTTCGCGCGACGTTGACGTTCGAGGGGTACATGGCGCGGAAGATCTACAAGGAACTGATGCCGCCGGAGGTGCTCCAGGACCTCGGTGCGGCGGAGTCGCCCGCCGGGCCGTGAAGGCGGGGAGGTGCAACCATGTCCGGGAAGGGTTCGATCAGCTTCATCGAGCTGCATGTGGAGAAGCTGGTGCTCGGGCTGGCGGGTGCGCTGCTGCTCGGGCTGATCGTGTACTACTTCGGGATCGGCCCGAACAAGGTGGAGTTCCGCGGCACGACCCTGGGGCCGGCGGTGCTGGACGAGACGATTCTCCAGCAAGCGCAGGAACTGAAGCGCTCCTTCGCCAGCAAGCGGGCGGAAGAGACGCCGGTGCCGAACTACGCGCAGGAGCTCAGCCGGCGGCTGAACGAGGGCGTGCTCGGCGTGGAAAACGCGCTGGTGCCGCGGGCACTGCGCGTGACCGCGGCGTTCGGGCTGCCGCTGCCTGTGTTCGAGGAAGAGCAGCCCGGGCCGACCGATGTGACGCTGGTGACGCCGTTGCCGCCCAGCCAGCCGGTCGTGCGGACCGGCATCAGCCTGGTGTACCGTCAGCCGGCGGTGCTGGGCGAGCGTCGCCAGCCGGGGGTCGGCGACGAACCCGAGGGCCTCTCATGGGTGACCGTCGCGGCCTACTTCCCGCGCAGCCAGCAGAGCAACGCCATGCTCAATGCGGGCTACGCCGGCTACCTGTCGAAGGTCTTCGTCGTGGGCACGGAGGTGCAACGGCAGGAGCTGCGGGCGGACGGCACCTTCGGCGAGTGGGAGGACGTGCCGCCGAGCAAGGCCATGCCGACCGTCGACGTGCCCACGCCGATCATCGACGACCGCTCCGGCGCGGTGCTGAACCAGGCCGAACTCGATCAGGCGTTCGAGCGCGTCCGGGCCTACCAGGACGCCCTGCTCCAACCGCCGTTCTACGAATGGAAGGGGGGCGACCCGTGGGAGGTGCCGCCGCTCCGCGGGCATGAGGACGTGGAGGAGGAAGAGCCTGAAGCGGACAAGCCCACGCCCCGGGAGCCGGACCGGCCCCGGGCGCCGCAGCCGCCCCCGCCGCGGCCGCCGCCGGGAGCCCCGCCGTCGGGACAGCGTCCGGGCAGTTTTCCGCCGGGCGGGTTCGGCGGCGGCCCCCCCGGAGGTTTCAGCGGCGGTCCCCCCGGGGTCCCGCCGGGACAGCGGCCCGGGGGGGTGGGCGGCGGTGCGGGCGGTGACAACAAGGCGGCCGCGCGCCGGGAGATTGCCAAGGCGCTGTCGGACGCCTCGAAGGCGTTGGCGCGGAACCCGCAGGAGTCGCAGCGCCTGGCCCAGAGCGTTCTGAGCAACCCGCACAAGACCCGGGCGGACGAACGCCGCGCGAATGACATCCTCCGCCGCGCTGAAAAAGCCCTTCAGAGGCTGCAAGAGCGAACGACCGGTCCGCGCCCCGGCGGCGCCGAGGCCGCGTTGATCGTCGATCCGGAGACCAGCGAACCGGCGGTCTGGTTCCACGATGACTCCGTCACGCCGGGCAAGACCTATCGTTATCGCCTGCGCGTCAAGCTCTGGAACCGCTACGTCGGCCGGATGCAGTCCCTCAAGGATCCGGCTCAAGCGCGGCAGGCGGTTTTGGTCGGCGAGTGGTCCCTGCCCAGCGACCCGGTGACGGTCGCGGCGCGGAAGCATTTCTTCGTGCGCGGCCCGCGTCCGCGCGGCACGGAACCGACGGCCAGCGTGGACGTCTTCACCTGGCACGAGGGCGCGTGGCTGAAGGAAAGCTTCGACGTGCAGGTCGGGGACGTGATCGGCGGACGGCGCGAGACCCGCATTGCCGAGCGCGACGATGAAAACCGTCCAAAGCGGGCAATGGTGGACTTCACCACGGACGCCCTCGTGCTGGACATCCGTCCCGACGAGCCCACGCTCCAGCGGCGTTTGGCCGGCAAGTCCGGCGAATTCGCGTACTCTGCGCGACCGTCGCTCGTGCTGGTCTATCTGGATCCGGCCGACGGACAGGTGAAGGAGCGCGTGGCTGCGGCGGACCTGAACGACCGGCTCTATAAGAAGCTGAACGACGAGTACAAGGAGATCGTCGAGTAGCGACCGGGCAACGGCCGCTCGGCACGCGCACTGCGCTGCGCCCCGCGTCGAGGTCGGCAGCGTGAATCGGGGGCGGCATGCCGCGCCGCCCGACCCGCACGGCCCGACGGCCGCGGGCGCGACGTGTGCCCGGGCGGCGCTAGGCCGGTCGTTCGTGCGAGCCGTCGCAGAACGGCATCGTGGCACTGCGGTGGCACTGACAGATCCAAACTTCCCCCGGCTGCGTGATCTCGACCTTCGCCGAGTGACAGCCGGTCTCCAGGCGTCGGTGCGAACCGTCGCAGTACGGCAGCTTCTCCGACCAGCCGCAGGTGCAGTAGGCCTTCTTGCCGGGGGTTTCATGCACGCAAATGGGGCTGGTGCCGTGCTTGGGGGGCGTCATGCTGCTCCTCGCGCCGCGCTGCACTGCTCGTGTCTGGCGCCGATTATAGCGGCCCCGTGGCAACCAGTTGTCGGCGCTTGGCGGGGCGCGGCCCGCTTCGATTCCGACCACGCGAGGGGCAGCCGGGCGGTGGGGCGCCGCGCCGGTTCGCCGATGTCCGCGCGCGGTCAGGCCCACGCAGAGAGCGCCACCGTGAAAGTTAGCGCGCCCGCCGTCCGCGCGGGGGCGGCCGCGCCGATACGAACGGCGGTTGGTCGCCGGCGGGGCGCGCCCGGCGTGCGGGGCCCGCGGCTGTTCGGTCGTGGCGCGGGCGGCTATAAACGAGCGTAGCGACCGAGCCGGGTCGGGAGCGTCGGAGCGTGCCATGACGAACGCCGAGGTGGCCCGGGTGTTCGAGGAGATCGCCGATCTGCTCGAGATCCAGGGCGCGGACGCGTTCCGCGTGAACGCGTATCGCCGCGTGGCGCGGACGGTGGCGGAGCTGACTGAGGATGTGCGTGCGGTCGCCGCGCGCGGCGCGCTGGCGGAGCTGCCCGGGGTCGGCAAGGCGTCGGCGCAAAAGATCGTCGAGTTGCTCGAGACCGGCTCGCTCGCGCTGCGACGCGAGCTGACGGCCGAGGTGCCGGAGTCGCTGCTCGAGCTGCTGCGCATTCCGTCGATCGGACCGAAGAAGGCCGCGCTGCTCTGGAGGGAGCTGGGCGTGCGCAGCGTCGCGGACCTGGAGGCGGCGCTGGCGGCCGGTCGGCTGGCGGGGCTGAAGGGCTTCGGTGCCAAAAGCATCGCGCAGATCGCGCGCGGGCTGGCGTTTCGGGCGGAGAGCGCGGGCCGCACGCGGCTGGGCGAGGCGTGGGCTCTGGCGGAGGAGCTGCGGGCGGCGCTGGGCGCGCTGCCGGGGGTGGAGCGCGTCGAGTGCGCCGGGTCGCTGCGGCGGGGGTGCGAGACGGTCGGCGACCTCGATCTGCTGTGCGTCGCGCGCGATGGGCCGCCGGTGGTCGAGGCGTTCACACGCCTGCCGCGCGTGCGCATGGTGCTGGCGTCGGGCGCAACCAAGGGGTCGGTTCGGATGGCCGTCGCGGCGAGCACGATCCAGGTGGACTTGCGGGTGATCCCGGCGGACGTGTTCGGCGCGGCGTGGCAGTATTTCACCGGCAGCAAGGAGCACAACGTCCGGCTGCGCGAGCTGGCGGTGCGCCGCGGCTGGAGCCTCAGTGAATACGGCCTGACCGAGGGCGACCGCACGATCGCCGCACGGAATGAGGAGGACATCTATGCCGCCTTGGGGCTGCCGTGGATCCCGCCGGAACTGCGCGAGGACCGGGGCGAGCTGGAGCCCGGGGCGGTGCCGGACGACCTGCTGACGGAGCGCGACCTGCGCGGCGAACTGCACATGCACACCCGCGCGAGCGACGGGCACCATACGGTCGAGGAGCTGGCCGCGGCGGCCCGCGCCCGGGGCTACGCCTACATCTGCGTGACGGAGCACTCGCAAAGTAGCGCGATCGCCGGCGGACTGCCCGTGGCGGCGCTGCGCGCCCATGCGGCGCGGGTGCGGGCGGCGGCGGCGCAGATCCGCGACGTGACGGTGTGGATCGGGACGGAGGTGGACATCCTCGCGGACGGGCGGCTGGACTACCCCGACGAGGTGCTGGCGGAACTGGACTTCGTGATCGCGTCGATCCACTCCGGGCTGGGCCACGACAGCGCGGCCAACACGCGGCGCACGCTGGCGGCGATCGCGAACCCGTACGTGAACTGCATCGGGCACCCGACGGGGCGGCTGATCAACGAGCGTGAGGCGATGCCGCTCGACCTCGAGGCGGTCGCACAGGCCGCGGCCCGCACGGGCACGGCGCTGGAGATCAATGCGAACTTCTACCGGCTGGACCTGAAGGATCAGCACGCGCGGCGGGCGCGGGAGCTGGGCGCGACGCTGTGCATCAATACCGATACGCACAGCCTGGACCAGTTGGACCAGATGCGCTTCGGCGTGCTGACGGCCCGGCGGGCGGGGCTGCGGGTGGGCGACGTGCTAAATACCCGGCCGGCCGAGGAGGTCCGCGCGTTCGTGGAGCGGAAGCGCCGCGGCGCACGAGCCTGAGAGCCCCGCGCCGCAGGTGTCGCGATCCTGCCGCACGGTTCCCGGTGACCCCCGGGCAGTCGCCCCCCACGGACCTCATCCGCAACCGGACGAGCGCGCCCATCGCCAACGCGCAGGCGCGCAATGTTTCCAAGCCGCGCAGTCTCCTCCGAGGCATCGCCGCTTCCTGCCTCTGTCCCACGCGCTCGCGTACGACACCCGGTTTCACCGGATGCGGGAGTCGGCACGGGCGCCAGCCTGGCCGACGGGAACCCCGCCGCTGCGACGCGGCCTGAGAAACTGGGCCGCATGGACGCGAGCGCGGCCGATCCGACGGCATCGCATGGCCCGTCCGGGAGCGCTCGGCGGGAGGCCGCTCGGCGGTTGCTTGCGGTCGATCAGGACGCGGTGGGTTGCGGTGGCGGCCCGGCCAGCCGCGGGGTTGGCGGAAGCGTTCGCGGTGGGGGAGCGGCTGGGAAAGTGCTCCCGGATGCGCGGCGCTGGCACCGGAATCATTTGAAATGGTATCGAAAATGTGCCATTATTGGTTGGAGAGCGAGTCCGGCGTGTCAAAGTCGAAGTCTAAGTGGCTATTTCGAGGTGTGGTGATCTTTGAGCGGCGTCGCTCCGGGTGCGCCGTCCAGGAGGACCATGGACGGTGGTACGGGGCACGCGCACTGGATTGAAAGGAGGAGGCGGCTATGCGTGTTTCGGCAGCGAGGCAGAGGCACCGATTCGGGGCGGCGGTGCTCGCATTGGGGTTCCTGCTCGGGTTGTCGGCCGAGGCTCAGCTTCTACCCGAGCCGCGCGCGGCGAAACCTCCGCCGGCTGTGGCCGCGCGGATGGACGTCCTGCTGTGGGAGGCAGACATGTTGTGGCATGGGCTGCGGGAGATCTTCCCCCTGTCGGCCGAGAGGGTGGTTGAACACGTCGTGTCCGAGACGTTGAGCTCGTGGGGTCTGGACGTATCGCCGGCGGCAGAGGTCGCGGTCGAGGTTGTCGGGCCGAATCAGGGGGTGGTCGACATCTCCGACGCGGAGCTGCGGCTGGCGGTCGAGAACGAAGTGGATCGTGTGCGGGAGGTGCTGGAGGCCCACGGGGCCGTGATCCACTCGACCTGGATGCGGCGCGTCAGTGCGTCGGTTCCGGTGGGTGAGTTGCTCGCCATCGCGCTAGCGTTGCCGGAAGAGTACTACCTGCAGCGGTCGATCGGCCCGGAGCATGATGCGGTGGCGGGGGAGGGGCCGGCGGTGACCAATTCGGCGGGCTATCGCGACGCGGGCGCCGATGGCACCGGCGTGACGATCGGGGTGATCGATGCGTCGTTCGGCAACTTCTACGCGGCGGTATGGAACGGTGACGCGCCGCCCGCGGGTCAGCGGACTGTCATCGATTACGTCGGAAACTTCGGCTCGGTGACGGCCGACCGGCACGGGACCGCGTGCGTGGAGACCGCTTACGACCATGCGCCGGGCGCGACGTGGCGCTTGTACAACATTCGGAATCTGACGGATCTGGGCACTGCGGTGCAGGATATGATCGCCAATGCCGCGTCGCCGCGCCTCATCACGCATTCGTTGTCGTGGTTCAACACGGGTTGGGCGGATGACAGCGGGCCGGCGTGCGCCGCGGCGCTCCAGGCCGCGCAGGCGGGCATCCTGTTCTTCACATCGGCCGGCAACCGCGCGGACAGCCACTATCAGGCGACCTTCGTGGCTGCGCCGGGCAATCCGATCCCCGGCTGGCACCGCTTCGGACCGGGTGACGAGACCAACGACATCACCATTCCAGATGGGGAGACCGTGAGGTTTTATCTCCAGTGGGACAACTCCGACGGCGTGACTGATTATGACCTGTACCTCTACAACGACGCCATCACGGTCGAGCTGGCCCGCAGCATCAACGTGGGTGCCACGCAGTTCGAGGTGCTCTCCTACACCAACAACACCGGCGCGCCGCGGCTGACGCACCTGGGCGTGCGCCGCATGGCGGGCAACGCCGTGGAGTTCGAGTTGTTTGAGACGAAGTCGTCGTCGACCTGGCAGTATCTGACGCCGAGTAGCTCGACGACGTCTCCGTCGAATACGAATCATCGGAAGGTGGTGTCGGTGGGCGCGGTCGATCACGCCAACTTCTGGAACCCCAGTGGCACCGTCGGGTTGATCGAGCCGTACAGCAGTCGCGGGCCGACGAACGGCGGTCTTGTGGCGCCGGACGTGTGCGGGCCGACCAACACCGATACGTTCTCGTACCCCGGCGGGTTCAGCGGGACCAGCTGTGCGACGCCGAACGTGGCGGGGATGGTTGCAGCGCTGTGGTCGGCGGACACCGGCGTGACCCCCGAGGTCATCCGCGACGCGGTGTACCAATGGGCGCTGGCGCTGCGCGACTGGGGGCTCCCGGGGCGCGAGAACACCTACGGGCGGGGGGGCGCGATTCTGCCGCGCGTGCGCATCGACATCATGCCGGGTCAGCATCCGAATCCGATCGTGCTCGGGCGCAACTACACGATCTACGTCGGCCTGCTGGCGGACGGGGACACGTTCGCCGACGTCAACTCCGTCAGCAGCGTTAGCCTGCGCTTCGGGGCCGCCTGGCTCCCTTGGGCGTTGGCCATGCCGGTGGCGCCGGCCGTGCCGATGGATCTGAACGGAGACACGCTCCCGGACCTGCTGCTGGGGTTCCGGAACAACGACGCGGGGTTCCTCCTCGGCGACGTTCAAGGCGTGCTGCGCGGGCGGTTTCTGAATGGTGCGCCGTTTGCGTGTGCGGACAGCGTTGTGGTTGCGGCTCCGCCGCGTCTGAGGGTGGTCGGCGAAGATGGCCTGGACGAGGCGGCGTCCGTCGGGTTGCGCGACGGCGCGAACCGCTAGTCGCGGGAGGAGGTTACCGTGGAAATGAAGCTGAAACTGTTGCTGCGTTGGGCGGTGTTCGGAGGCGTGCTCATGGGTGGGCCGGTGGCCGGCCTGGGTGCGCTCGTCAACGGCGATTTTGAGACCGGAAACCTGGGCGGCTGGTCGGCCGTCGGAGCCGTGTACGCGCGCCAATTTGAGCTGGCGCGTGATTTTCTCCCCCCGGTCGCCGACCCTTGGGAGGCGACACAGGGCGAGTATTTCGCGGCGCTGTGGAGCACGGACAACGTCCAACCCCGTTCGAGCTCGTCGATACTGTCGCAGATGTTCTCGGCGAACGCGAACGACGTTCTGCACTTCTGGTACTTCTTCGACTACGGCAAGCCGGCTGCCCTGGGGCGCGATACGGCCCTGGTGGTTCTGTTCAGCGATAAGGGGACGATCGACCTGCTGCTGGAAATCAATACACCGGGCTTCGAGCTCCCGGACGGCCAGAACATCGACTGGACGCCCTTCTCGTACGTGCTACCCGTCGCGGGAAACTATACGCTGTCCTTCATAATCAACGACGGCGCCCAGGGCGCCTTCGGATTCGAGTCCATATTCGGCATCGACGCCGTCGAGGTGATCCCGGAGCCTGCGGCGGGACTGCTCGCCCTCGCCGGCCTGCTGTTGGTCGGGCGCGGGCGCGCGCAGCGAGCTTGGGCCGCGCGCCGGACGTAGAGGCTGTCGGCGGAGCCCGCCGGCGGTGCCGAGGCAGCGCCGGCGGGCGGCTCCTCAGGTGGGCTTCGAGACGCGCGGCCGCGCGGCTCGCCAATGATCCGGCGCCGAGAAGTAAGGCTCGGCGCCGGTGAGAAAGGTCCGGCGTCGGACGCAACGACCCGGACTGTGGTCTGCGGCCGCCCGCGCCTGCACCGGGCACGCGCGGGCGGCCGCGGGCCGCGCGAGCGGCTGGGCCAGACGCAACGGTGGGTGGCTGCCGTGCGGCGGGGCCGGTCCGTCAGTCGGTCCACCTCTGGCCGGCCGGATCCGCCCGCTGCGGATTCAACGTCGAAACCGCCGCGGGGCGCGGAACCGGCTGCCCAACGTGCGGCGCACCGGGCGGTAACCGAGCGCGTCGAGCACCGCATCGCGTCGCCGGGCCTCCCGGTAACGTGCCGGCGTCAAGTCCGCGGGCGCCGGGGCGGTGGCCGTGGCGGCGGCCCGATCCGCCTCGGTCGGGGCCCGTTTGACGATCCACGGCGGATCGAATTTCGGCAGCTCCCGGTTGATCCGCTTCTCGATCTCGGTCAGGAGCTTGCCCTCGTCGGGCGTCACGAACGTCACCGCGTAGCCGGTCTTGCCCATCCGGGCGGTCCGACCGATGCGGTGCACGTACGCGGCCGGGTCCGCGGGGGCGTCGTAGTTGATGATGTGCGAGATGTCCATGACGTCCAGGCCGCGCGACGCGAGATCGGTTGCGACCAGCACCTGGATGGCCTGCGACCGGAAGCTCTTCATCACGCGGTCGCGCCGCTCCTGCACGAGATCGCCGTGGATCTCCCGGCAGTTGACCCCTTCCTTGCGCAGGTTCTGCGCGACCCGGCGGGCCTTGTGCTTGGTGTTGGTGAACACGATCGCCAGGGTCGGCGCCTCGTGTTTCAGCAGGCCCAGCAGCGTGTTGAACTTGTCCTCCGGGTGGACGGTCACGAAGCCGTGATGGATGCTGTCGACGATCAGCATGTCGTGCGACACGTTGACCTCGACCGGGTTCTGCATGAAAGAGCGGGCTAGCTTCTGGATCTCCTCATCCAGCGTGGCCGACACGAAGATCGTCTGGTGCGGGGCCTCGATCGCCCGCAGAATCTTGCGGATGTCGTCCCGGAACCCGATGTCCAGCATCCGGTCGACCTCGTCCAGCACCGCCATCCGCACCTTGCTGATGTCGAGCTGCTGGCGGTGCATCAGATCGAGCACGCGCCCCGGCGTGCCGATTGCGATCTCCGGCCGGTCCTTCAGCGCCGCCAGTTGGGCGCGCAGGTTCCGGCCGCCGAGGATCACGACCGTCTTGAGCGGCTTGGTGGCCGTGAGCTTCCGCACGTGCTCGTGGACCTGGTCGGCCAGTTCGCGCGTCGGCACCAGCACCAGGGCCTGCAACCCCTCGCCCGGCACACAGCGCTGAATGAGCGGCAGGGCGAAGGCGGCGGTCTTGCCGGTGCCCGTGCGGGCCTGACCGAGGCAGTCCTGGCCCGCCAGTGCCGGCGGGATGAGCTCCCGCTGGATGTCCGTCGGGTGCGCGAACCCGACGCGCTCGAGCACGGCGAGCAGGTCGTCGGAGAGCTGGAGCTTCCGCCAGGCTTCCGCGTTGAACGGCGCCGCGCCGCCGGCGGTGTCCCCGGAGGCGTGGGGCGGCGAGGCGGGCGTCCGGGGGCGATCGGGCGGCGTCCCGGGCGGGGCGGGCGGCGCATCGCGTTCGTTCGGGCTGCTGCTGGTCGGCGATGCCTGAGCATCGTGGAGGGAGTGAGTATCGCGTGGCCTTCCCCCGCGTCCTCGTCGTCGCCCGCGGCGTGGCGGGCGATCCTCGCGCTGCGGAGTGTGCGTCATGTGTGTCAGAGTTCCCGAGCCTTTCCGACTGTCGCGGCACGGCCGGGGCGCCCCATCACCGGTCCGCACCGCGTGTTGACCACCCCCGTACGCTCCGCGTCTGGTGCCTCCCCGGTCCTGTCGGGCGAGCGACGTCCGATAACGCGGAACCCTTCTCCACGCTGGTTTTGTTGGACATAATGTAGCTAACTTTCGCGGCGACACAAGTTTCGGCCGCCGGCGGCGCGGCCGCCGGGGGACCGCGGCCGACGACGCGGGGTCGAGGGCCGATAGAAGCGTCTGTGGGGCTGATAGTTGCGGCGACGGGCGCCCCGCATCCGCGGGCCGGCTGAGGTGTAAAAAGTGGCTGGCGGGCCCACGGCTCGTCGCTCGGCGGGAGGGTGCGGCTCGTCGCGAGGAGGATCGGGCGCAGGTGACCGGCGACGGATGTCGGCGGTGGCCTGGCCGCGGCGGCAGGACTGGCGATGCCCACGTTCGCATACAAGGCACGGAATCCGGTCGGCGAGCAGATTCGCGGGACGCTGATCGCGGAGTCCCCGCAGGCGGCGGCGCGGATGCTGGACGAGCGGTCTTTGCTGCCGATCGAGGTGGAGGAGGTGCGGTCGCAGCAGCGCTCGCTGCTGACGGGGCGGGCGCGGCGGGTGAGCCTGTCGAAAGTGGGGCAGATGTACGAGCAGCTCGCCGACCTGTTGCGGGCGGGCGTGCCGATCCTGCGGGCGTTGGAGGTTCTGGCGCAGCAGGCGTCCACGCCGGCGCTGGGGTACGTGCTGCGGGAGGTGCGGGACAGCGTCGCGGGGGGCGAGTCGCTGGCGGACGCGATGCTCAAACACCCCCATGCGTTTCCGGAGCTGCACGCGGCGATGGTGCGCGCGGGGGAGAAGGGCGGCTTCCTCGAGGACGTGCTTTCGCGGCTGTCGGAGTTCGTCGCGCGGCAGGACGCGCTGCGGAATAAGTTCATCGGGGCGCTGGTCTACCCGTGCGTGCTGCTGGTCGGCGCGACCGGGGCGGTCGCGTTCATCATGGCGTACGTGGTGCCGAAGATCCGGCAGGTGCTGGAGGACCAGCCGTTGCCGCTGCCGACGGTGATCGTCTTCGGCCTGAGCGACGGGCTGCGGCTGCACTGGCACTGGCTGCTGGCGGGCGTCGTGGTGCTGGTCGGCGCGCTGGGGGCGTACTTCCGCAGCGCGGCGGGGCAGGCGCTCTACGCCAAGCTGCAACTGCGTACGCCGGGACTGGGCCGCATCTACACGATGATCTCGATCTGTCGGTTCTGTCGCATTCTCGGGACGCTGCTGACCAACGGCATCCCGATCCTGCAAGCGCTGAAGGTAGCCAAGGACTCGACGGGCAACCGGATCCTGGCCGCCGCGGTGGACGAGGCGGCCGAGAGCGTGCGGGGCGGGCAGTCGCTGGCCCGGCCGCTGGCGGCGAGCCGGGTGTTCCCGCCGGCGATCATCGACATGATCGCGGTGGCGGAGGAGAGCAACAGCCTCGACAAGGTGCTCATTGAGGTCGCCAACACGCAGGAGGAGCGGACCGCGCGGCAGATCGACCTTACAATGCGGATGGTGGAGCCGCTGCTGCTGATGGTCATGGGCGTGGCGATCGCCACGATCGCGATTGCGCTGCTCGTGCCGATTCTGCGGATGTCGACCGGAGGACTGCGGTAGCGGGCGCGCGACACGCGTGTGTCGGGACTCTCGGAGCGAAACGGAGACGGCCATGAACCGACGAGGACACGAGGGAGTCAATCGAAAGCGGGCGTTCACGCTGCTGGAGGTGCTGATGGTGGTCGTCATCATCGGCCTGCTGGCGGCGTTCGTGGTCCCGAACTTCTTCGGCGCGGGCGAGAAGGCCAAGAAGGACCTGACGCAGGCGCTGGTGGACTCGGGGTTGAACGGCGCGCTCGACCTGTACCGCGCGCACATGGGCAGCTATCCGCGCAGCGACGAGGGCGGCCTGCAATTGCTGCTGGAGAGGCCCAACGACGAGGAGAAGGCCAAGCGCTGGGCCGGCCCGTACCTGAAGCGCGCCCAGGACCTCAAGGACGCCTGGCAGCGCGACCTGATCTACAAGTGCCCGGGGGACGTGAACTCGGAAAGTTACGACCTGTCGAGCGCCGGTCCCGACGGCCAGGAAGGGACCGAGGACGACATCCGGAACTGGCAGCGCACCTGAGGATTCCGACCCGACGGCCCGCGTGCGGCGCGCCGTCGGGGCGGGGACGCGGCCGAGGAGCGACGTGCGCGCGGCGTTCACACTGATCGAGCTCATTCTGGTCATCGTCCTCGTGGGCGTGATCGCCGTGATGGCCTGGCCGAACGTGGACCGTTACGCCGACGCGGAGCAGTTGCGCGAGTCGGCCCAACGGCTCAAAGCGCTGATTGCCATGTGCCGCGCCGAGGCGATGAACCAGACTCGCCGCTACCGCGTGGAGTTCGCGCCCGACGGCACGCTGCGGACGCTGATGCAGCGGGACCCGCTCGCCGCCCCGCACGAGTATGTGCCGCCGCCGGCCGACTGGGCGCAACGCGAGATCCTGCGACCCGGCGTCCGGATCGAGGCCGTGCAGCCGCTCCCCGAGGGGCCGCCGCCGATCCGCATCGTCGACGAGAAGCTGGTCTTTCCCGAGACCGAGATCCACCTGACCCCGGTGGGCGAACTCGACCCGCCCGCCCGCCTCGACTTCGAGCCGGACGGATCCTGCCCCTCGATGCGCTGGCTGCTGCGCGACGCGGCCGGCCGCGCGGTGCTCGTCACGCTCGACGGCCGCACGAGCCGCGTCGGGGTCGAGCCCTGGACCGGGGCGGACGATGCGTCGCAGGTCGAGCAGCCGGCGCCGCCGGCGGCTGAGACCGTGCGCCGACTTCAGGAGGCCCGCCGATGAGGCCCGCCGCGCTGTTGCTCGAAGTGGTGATCGCCCTGGCCGTGATGACGGCCGCGCTGGGTCTGCTGGGGGCCCAACTCGCCGCCGGCCTGGATCTGACCGGGGCGGTCGCGGTGCAACTGAACGCGGCGCTGCTGGCGGACCGGGCGCTGGCGCTGGTGCAGCTCGACCCGGAGATTCGGGAGCGTCTCCAGGAGGCGGGGGACGTGGAGGCCAGGCTCGAGGGCCCGTTCGGCAGCGAATACCCGGGGTATTTCTGGCGGGTGCATGTCCGCGCGGCGGAGCGCGACACGCCGGAGCTGGCGGTCGTCACGGTGGAGGTGCTGCACCAACCGGATGCGGACCGGGCGGACTCGCCGGAGGGTGCGAAGCTGCTTCGGCGGCTGGCGTTTTTGAAGGCGCCGCCGGCCCGGCTGGATCTGGTGGGGGAGGCCGGCCTGGACGAGGGTCTGGTCGAGCAGTTGCGTCAGGTGGTGCAGATTCCCGACTTCGACCCGCGCGCGGTGGACTTGCAGCAGCTTGCGGCGCTGGATCCGGAGACGCTGATGCAGCTTCTGCCGCAGTTGACCGCGCTGCTGGGCATGGTCGGGCCGCTGGCGGGCGGTGACTTCGGCGGCCTGGGGGCCCAGGTGGGGCAGTTGCCGCCGGAGTTGCAAGAGCAGCTCGGCGAGCGCGGCGATGACACCGGGGGGCTGGACGGTCCGCGACCGCCGGGGGCGGCCGGTCCGGTGAGCCGGCGCGGTCCTCAGGCAGGTCCGGGCGGCGTGCCGCCGGTGGAAGGCGGCGGTCCGCCGCGCGGGCCGTGGGGCAACTGGGGGAATCGAGGCGGCGGAGACGCGCCGGCCGGTGTCGGTCCGGAGGACGGAGGGTTCGCGGGCGGCGGTCCGCGGGGTGGGCGTGCCCGTGGCGGGCCGGTCGTGCCGCCGGGGCAGGGCTCCGGGCCGGGCGGCCGCTACACGATCGAGGACCTGATGCGGATGCGTGACGAGGCCCGGCGGCAAGGGGGCTGGTGATGCGGCCCGGCCGGCGCGCGCTGACGCTGTTTGAGGTGCTGATCGCGATCCCGCTGGTCGCGATCCTGTTGGGGTCCCTGCTGACGTTCTTCTGGCAGACGCTTCGGGCGCGGGAGGCGGCGGCGCGGCACGGCGACCGGACGCAGATCGCGCAGCAGGTGCTGGAGCGGATGGCGGCCGAGCTCCGTGCCGCGGTGGCGCTGGACCGGCCCGGCTTCCCCGTGCAGCAGTTCAGCGGCACGCGTCGGAAGGTGACCTTCCTCGCGTCGCCGTGGCCTCCGGAGAGCGGCGACACGCAGTACGGCACGGTCGATGTCGGGCGGCTGCCGCTGGGCGACCTGCGCGAGATTACATACGAGCTGTGGATCGACCCGGAGCAGACTACGGAGAGCGGCGATCCGGTGATCGGCGGCATCCTGCGGACCGAGCGGCGGCCGGTCGAGCCGGCCGTGAGCGAGGAGGACGTGGCGGAGGATGCGGCGCTGGAGTACCTGCGGCGCGACCTGTGGTCGCACGAGCTGGGTTACCTCGAGTTCCGCTACTTCGACGGCGTCGAGTGGAGCACGACGTGGGAGGTCAAGTCGGGCAACGCCGTGCCGCACCTGGTGCAGGTGACGGTGGGGTTCGACTCGCTGACGAAGTTCGAGCTTGAGGACCAGGATCTCGAAGAGGAGCGTGCGCTGTCCGAGCTGGACCGGATCGGGCCGCCGGTGAAGACCGGGCCCGGGCGGTACAGCACGATCGTGCGCCTGCCGGCGGCGGACGTGACATTCGCGGCCCGGCTGAACAAGATCGGCGACCAGGTCGAGGCGATTTACACGTTCGTCAGACCGGGGGCGCCTGGCGAGGGCGGCGTGGGGCCGCGGGACGAGCTGCCCGGCGACGGTCGCGACGGCGCGGGCGGCCGGGGGGGTGGTGG
>Ga0209101_1000375_pt1 | contig 37226 bp, 25 predicted proteins | sample ConPoolayeCmetaG_FD_185481 | JGI IMG/M metagenome (GOLD analysis project Ga0209101, IMG submission 185481) | Hot spring microbial mat communities from California, USA to study Microbial Dark Matter (Phase II) - Cone Pool mat layer C metaG... ...
GCGTTGGCCAATTGCAGGAGCTGTTGGGGCAGGTCCCCGGGCTCCCTTATACGTTTCAGTTGCAGCACGAACACAACCGGATGCTGGTCCAGTTGCGGGGGATGTATCAACTCAGACCGCGATGGCAGGAAGGCTCGTTGCTGCGGATGTCGGTGGTCACCTACCGCCCGCTGCGCATGTACCTGTGGCGCGGCCAGCAGGGTGTGGCCATCCTCTACTACCCGAATGTAAACCACACATGGATGGCCTACGGCGTGACGCGCAAAGGCGGCAATCCCCAGCCCGATTCTTATGCACTTTGGGGCTGCGACGGCTGGCGATACCAACAGAGCTGGGGCGGAACGGTGCTGTTGCTGTACCGCGATGGAATGCTGCATCTGATGCGTGGCGACCTGCCGCTGCTGAGCGTCCCTTGCCCCGAGCCGCCGCAAGAGACTTATCTGGATATCGAAGGAATGGTTCGGGGGCTGGAAATGCTGGTCTGCCGCGGCGGTCCTGCCAAACAAAGGCCGCCGCGCGTTGTGCTGGACGTGGACAAGCCCGCCCAGGCAGAGTGGAAACTTACGGCCGGCAAAGGCGTCAGTTTCGACAAAGCGCCAGACGGGGCCGCGGAACTAGCGGCGTCTGAAAGGAGCGAAGGCGGTTACGCCTTATTACACCTGGGAGAGCCGGCTTGGCGCGAGTTGGTGTTTCTGGTCGACGAGGCCGACCCAGGAACCGGCCTGTGCTTCGCCGACGCCAACGGGAAGCCTTTTCTGCGCCTGGCGTTTCTCCGCGAGGTTACAGGCAATCGGCTGAGCATGAGTTTCTGGGATGTGGGCAACAATGCCATCGAGCACTGGGCCGACATACAGAACACCCTCTCGCCTTGCGCAGGCAAACCGCAATGGATCAAGGTACTGCCCGGCGTCCGTTGCTGGCGACTGGCCGTCAGCGGCGACGGGCAGCATTGGAGCTACTTTCCCACGCCGCTCAATGGTCCCCGCCCGCAGTGTGTGTACGCTGGCCTGTACGTAGCTCCCGGCGAACCGAAACGGAAAATCCGGTTGCGGACGCTGCAAGTCCATCTGTTGGAGGGGTTGCACGCCGCAACTCCTCCGGAGCCGCAAAGCCGGTTCTCGCGCTACCCACCAGGCGCCGAGGACAGCCACAAGCTCCTGGCGGCGCTGGGCGAGTTCGTCCTGCGGCCCTTAGATGTGGAGCTTCGGCTGAAAGCCCTCGAAGAAGCTGCGCTGGTGCTGGACGGGCGCGAGGGAGAGATGGCCGAAGACATCGCCGCTCTGTACGCTCGGCTCGGCCGGTCGTTGCTGGCTGAGAAGTTCGACCGACCGTTCAGCGCGCTTAGCGCCAGTTTGATGCGGGCGCCGATCAGTCAACACGAATATGAGGCTGTCAAACTCCCCGAGTTGCTGTTGGGCGAGATGATCCCGTTGATGTACCTGAACGACCGACAGCAGATTGCCAGGCTTTGCAGCCGCATCCGCCTTTGGCAGGGTCACCGTCGCCGCTCAGGTTCGCTGCCCGACGAAGAGCAAATGCTGGCCCACATATCCGATTGGGCCGCCAGTATGGTCCGTTTGGAGGGACTGCCTTCTGGATACATACCCAGGGGGAGCGCCGGCGACTTGCGCCCCCTGGCAATGCCGCAGATAAGCAGGGAAGGCTATACTATCGTGGCCGACTTGCAGGCGGCAGTACAAGGACAAGCCCTTAAAGACGCTTGCCAGATCATTCTTGCGCAGACCGATCCGTTTGCCTTCGGGCTGACACCCGATAGCAACGATCATCGCTTGCTGGTAGCCGTCCCCACAGCAATCCGCGTGTTCTTCCAGCGCAATCCGGCGCTGCAACGGGCGATGAGCGAGTCTTTCGGCCCGGTGGGAAGGATGCGGCTCCAGGAAGCCATGCGCAAGGGGGATAGTAATGCAGTGCAGGCCGTGGCGGCGGCGTTTCACGGCACGGAAGTGGCCGTCGAGGCATATCAATGGTTGGGCGATCGGGCCATGGCCACCGGCCAGTTCACCCAAGCCATCGGCGCTTATCGCCAGGCACTGTTCGGCGCCACGGCCCCACAATGGCATGCTATAACTGCCCGGGCGCGCCTGGCCGGGGCAATGACAGGGCGCGATCTGGGCAGGGCAGTTTCGCAACTGGTGAAAATCGGCTCTGCCGAGTTCACCCCGGAACAATTCGAGGCGATGATTGACAATCTGCGCCGCCACCGGCAGGCGGGCGTCGCTGCATCGCATGGGGCAATAACGGCGGTACCTCCTCCAAAGCAATACCGTCTCGTGCCGCTAGGCAAGCTGGAAGGAAAAGATGTAGCCGCCCCATCCGGTAATACCGCCAACATAGACTGGGCTGCGCGGCAGGTGTGCGTAACCGTGGCCGGGCAACACATCCTCGTCGGCGACCGCAGCGAGCTTTCCTGCTTCGCGCTGGCAGACGGAAAGCTTCTATGGCGGCAGAAACTTCAACCCGACAGAGGCCAACAACTCTGGCCCCATGTGCCATTGCGCCCAGCCGCAACCAAAGATGCGGTTTATCTGCGCCGCCTGACCCGTAACGGACCCGAGCTTGTCGCCTTGAACCTTGCCGATGGCAAACTGCTGTGGACGTTCAATAGCGCCGGCGCAGTAGTTTGCGATCCCTTGCTGTTGGGCCACGAGCTATTTGTATTGACAACTCGGCCCGTTTATCCGCAGAAGCTGTTGCTGTCGTTTTGCCGGGTGGATGTGCTGACCGGCGAGATTGTTGCACAGCGCAGTTTATGCGAGTTCCGCGACCCGTGGCGCGGTTTGTTGCCGTTGCAAGCTACGTTGGCCAACGACCGGCTTGTAGTTGTAGGCGGGGGTTGCGTGATGTCGGTGGACCTGGCGGGCCATTGCCTATGGTTGCGGCAGCCAGTATGGATTCCGCCGTACAAAGACGATGACGATGAGACAATTACCAGCGCCAGGTTCGCGCAAGCGCTCCAGCCGCCGATGATATTCGGCGATCTGGTAGTGGCGATGCAGCCCGGCATGAGAAGCATCGAGTGCCTTGACCTTTACACTGGACAGTTGGTCTGGTACGAACCACTGGCCCGACTGGCGCGACCATTGGGGTTGGCCGGCGATCAGCTCATTGTCGAGAGTTCCGACAGTCTTCTGTCCTTCGACGTGCGCACGGGCAAGAAACTCTGGCAGCAACCGTTGCGTGCCGCCGTCGCTGCACACTTGTGCGGTACCGACGGGCTGGTTATCGCAACCCGCGAGGACCAATCCGAGTCGCGCCGCTCTAAAGCGCCCGTGCTGAAGTGGCTCGATTTGCGCGATGGCGCAGTGCTGCACCAGTGCCGCCTGGACTTGCCGGAACGCGAGCTGGTCGGGCCGCTGGTGGCCGCGGATCAAAGGTTCTGGCTCGGGCACGCATCGCCAGAGCAGCCGGCGGCGCGAACCATTGCGGAACTGGTTGTGGCACAGTGAACTTATCCTTCCCGCGCGCTGAAAGCTCAAATAAGATTCCTTTCCAGAGAGAATGAGTTGTTTCAGCGCGTGCGGAGTTGCGGCATGACACTCCCGATTCGCATTGCCCCGATCGACCAGCGGTGGCGGTGCCACGGCTGTGGCCGGTGCTGCCGCGGGACCATAATCAACCTGGGCGCAGAAGACCGCCAGCGGCTGGCCGAACAGCACTGGGAAGAACAGCCCGATTTCAGCGGCAAGAGGATCATTGTGCGCCGTGGGCTGCTGCACCCTCAGTATCATCTGGCGAAAAACAAGGATGGCACCTGTATTTTTTTGGAACCCGACGGGCTGTGCCGCATCCACAAGCAATATGGGCTGGAAGCCAAGCCGCTGGTGTGCCAGATGTTCCCGTTCCAGCTTGTGCCCTTGGAGAACTTTGCTTACGTGACGTTGCGGCGCTATTGTCCATCGGCCGCGGCCGACGAGGGCCAGCCTTTGGAGGACTACTTGGACGATGTCGGTCGTATGGCCACAGCGGGCAACCTGGCGGCCAAGCCCGCCGTCCCCCCCGAGGTGGTTCGCGGTCAGGGCCGCTCGTGGCACTTCGTGTTGCGCACCACGGACGTGCTGGAACGGTTGATGCTCGACCAGCGTTATCCGCCGGTGCGGCGTGTGGTCCATGCGATCAACTTTTGCGACTTGCTCGAGCAATGCCGGCTGGGCAGGCTGTCGCGCGAGAAGTTCGCTTCCTTGCTGTCGATGCTCGAGCAGGGGGCCACAGCCGACGCAGCCTCGCTGTTCGAGAGCCGACCACCACCGCGGAGTCTCTCTAGCCTATTATTCCGCCAGATCGCCCTGGAATACCTCCGACTTCACCCTCGCATGGTAGTCGAAAGTTCCTGGCTGGAGCGCTGGCGAGTGATTCGTGCCGCGGCGGCCTTCGCCCGGGGAAAAGGCTCGTTGCCGTTTCTGCACGAGTGCTTTCCGCAGACTACCTTCGAAGCGTTGGAACAACCGCTCGGACCGTTGGCACCAAGTGTCCTGCGGCCGCTGGCCGCCTATCTGGAAGCGGCCGCCGCCTCCAGACAGTACTTGTTGCTGTGCCGGTACGGATGGTCGGTCGTCGAGGCGTTCCGCACCGTAGCCCTCGGCAACGCAATTGCCATGTGGATGTTGCGGCTTTCCTGTGCAGGCCGCACCCCCGAGCCGCAAGAGATGATCGACGTGGTTGGGGCGCTGGATCGGGCAGCAGGCTACGGGCCTCTGATCGGTGCGCGCCATCGCTGGCGAGTAACCTCGCTTGCTCGTCTGCGTCAAATAGCGCCTCTGGTTGCCTGGTACGCAAGATAACCAGGGATGCCATAACCGGGGCTGCCAAAGCCGACCGGCCGAGACTGCCGCCGGGGAACTGTACCGGCCGGATGGCGTGTAGTCATTGCTTAACCACCCTCAGCTAGCGAGATAATACTGCTGGCGGCCATGTGTCAAGCCGGGCAATATGCGCGGCCGGGGAAGCTTTTCTGCCAATGAAGTTCTTCTGCCCAGTTTTCGCAGATTTGACAATTCCACCAGTTTTGATCGATTCGATGCCGTTTGTCCGTAATTTTCGATAAGCCTTGCCATTCTTACTCAACTCTCCCGACCGTTATGACCGATACTACCCTCACAAGCGATACACGCACTTTCCGCGCGGAAGTGCGCCAGTTCGCCGGTAGGGACAAGTTGACCGCAATCGGGTGGACAAAGCAATGATGCCGAACCGCACCAAATTGCTAGTGACGCTGGGGATGTTAGTAACACTGTGGGCAATTCCGGCGGCAGCCCAGGATTTGCAAGGAATGCAAATCTTCGCGCCGGCCGATGTCAGCCCATACGGTGGGGCAGCTTCTCGTGCCAACCTGGGTTATTTCTTCTCTTTCGACGGGCTGTACTGGTCCATCTCCACGCCGAAGACCAGCTACATCGGCCTGCCGCCAACTGACCCCGAGGGCACACGAACCTCTTACTGGGGTATCGGTGTATTCCCGTTCGTGTCCAGCGAGGTACAGGTTAGCGGTGTTACGACCGGCTCGTTCGAAGCTAGTTTCAATCCCGGTACCCGCGTGGAGTTCGGCCGAGTCGCCGAAGACAACCACGGATGGTTGTTCAGCACATTCCGGGTACACAAGCAAACCGAAGACCCAGAGTACTTCAACGGCGTGCCCATCATCTTCCGCGATCCATTCGGTCTGATGAACGGACGGGTCTTCGCAGATCCTGGCCCACCGCCGATCATAATTGTTCAACCTCTGCCGATGAGCTTCGAGCATGTGGTTGTAAACAACGAGGTGGAGACCTGGAACGTAGAGTTCAACCTGCTGTACCGCACACCGCAATTCCATCGCGGCGGTTATTTGGAGTTCTTCCTCGGCCCCCGCTACATGGAAGTCAACGAGGACTTCAACGTCATCGCCGAAGGCGGCCCCATGGCCGACAGCCGCTGGTTCACCCGCGCCGAAAACCACATGATCGGCGGCCAACTGGGATTGCGGTACTTCAAAAAGTCCTTCCGCTGGATGCTGAATCTGGAAGGTCGCTTCTTCGCAGGGCTCAACCGCCAGAACTTCAAACAAGAGGCTGTTCTGGGCAGTCAACTGATAAACAACCGCGGTCAGATCAACTATCCTGAGGGCTGGTCAGGCTCCACTTCCAATACCGCCTTGAGCAAAGACGAATGGTGCCCGGGCGTGGAAGTACGAGCCGAACTACGCTATCAGCTTGCACGCTCGCTTAGCTTGCGGGCAGGCTGGACCGGCATGTGGTTCGATGGCATCGCCCGGGCATCGAACGTGGTGCGCTACGAGCTGCCCAACATGGGCATCGATGCCAGCGACAACCGGCAGGGGCTGTTCATCCACGGCGTGACGGTGGGTGTGGATATCAACCGCTAGGTGGGACCTATCAGGACACAGGCATTGGCCGGAGGCCAGCCCATGTCGTGCGCCCAAGTCCCGAAGGGTTGACCGCCGGACTCGCCGCCGATCGCGCACTGATCGCGTAACCAAGAACACGTATGATTCGCGGGGTAGTGGTCGGTTGCCCTGTCAGCGCTTCCGGTTTAATGCTTTCGACTTCCTTTCCAGGGGCTTGCGCCTTTGGCTATGAACGATCGGCCCGGCCGGGCCGGTCGGTCTTTAGTGCCCGACGCCCTTGTTGATTGGTGGTTTTGCGTCTTCCTTTGCTGTCCCAGGGGTTTGCCTGTTTGGCTGTAGACGCAGGGCCCTGCCGGGGTCTGCCAGCATTCGGTAGACGCGCCGCATGTTGACAGACCGGCTCACGTCTCCATCCGCGTTTGGACAAGTATGCCCCGGAAGGAGTACCAGCGTATAGTGAGTGATTAGGTAGTCCAAGGCCTTGCCCGTCTATAGCGCGCAGCTTCACTGCCGCCGAGCAACAGAAAACGGGCCAGCCACTGCGGTGGTGTTACGTGGCCTTGGCTATCCGCCGCTTGTGGTGTTTGGGTTGTCGCGCCGACTTGGACTTCGCGGCCGGTGCGTAGCGCCGACGCAGTTCGGCCAGCTCGGCGCTCAGTCGATGCCGCAGCGGGTTTTCCGGGCGCAACTCCGCTAGCAGCGCCTCGGCCCGGGCAAAGGTTTCCTCCGAGAAATCGCCTCGGTGAAATAGCACACGCCAACTTCTGGCAATTTCTTGGTCGGTAAGCAACGGAGCACCTCTCAAAAAGCCCTCCGAAACGTCCACTTCCTACGTTGAATTATTAACTAGTCGACCCTGTCTTGGCAACGGTTTTTTCTTGGGAAGCATGAACCGCTGCCATTCAGCTAACCCAAGCTATCATTCGGATAACCCAATTTGTGGTAGGCAGCGTGACCCTTTCATCCTATAGCGCGACCCAGCAACCGCAGGGCATGGAACGCCAATAACAAAGCGCCGGCCAGCGCCAGGATGTTCTTCAGACTCTCCAGCCGCGGCTGATCGACCGAATCGGTTTGGTGCCGTCCATTGTCGCTGGGGTATCCTTCGGCAACGGGCGCCCCGGGCGCGGGCACATCCATTTGATGGGCTGCCATGGCACTGGCAGCGTCGGCGGCACCCGGAGGCTGAATCGGCCCGGCGTCAGCTTCTCGGGGAAGCAGACGATACTCGCCCTGTCGGGGAACCAAGCTATACTTTCCGCCATACTCGGCTGCCGCGACAGGCGCGCTGGGGCCGGGGATTTGCGCGTCGTATTGGTGGCTCGCAGTCCCTTGCTGGTGTCCGGCTGTTGCGTTACGGACCCCGTTTGCACCGAACTGACCGACGCTGGCAAACTCGGAGCCTGGCCCGCTTGTAACAGTGCCGCCCGCAGCCTGCCGCTGCCATAGCCAACCGGGCTCGTTACTTTTGCCCGCGGCACCTGTGGTTTGTGGGGTGCTTTGTCGCGCCACCCAGCCGCCCGCGGACTGTGCAGGCTGACGTTGTGGCTGGGTTTGCGGGCCAAAGGCATTGGAAGGCGGGGGGTTATGATACTGCTGGGCGAACTCCGCAGGCGGCGGGGCAAGGCGCTGAAACTGACTGGCTGTCGCTGCCAGGAACCGTTCTACCCGACCGCAGTAGCTGCCCATCGTGGTGCCCCATGATGTGCCAAAAAGCACGCCCGCCAACTCACCGCGTTCGTTGAGAATGGGGCCTCCAGAATCACCTTCTCTGGCGCCCACGCTCAGCTCTACAATCTCGTGGGGCATATTGACACCCGGGGCAAAGTATTGCGTACAGCGCCCGGCCGCCGCCCGGTAAGACCCTTTGCCATATCCGGCGATCCACAGCCACTGGCCGGGCCGGGGCGCCTCGCGCGCCAGCGGGATCGGCTCGACCGGCGGACGCCAGATCGCCAGCGCTGCCAAGTCCCAGTCGCGGTCGGCCCGAAGCACGGTGGCCGGGGAACGAAAACCGTTGGGAAACAGCACGTGGATCGTACCGGCGGCCTCGCGGATCACGTGCCAGTTGGTCACTACCAGACCATGGTACTGGCTCACCGCCACCAAAGCGCCCGAGCCGTACGAAACGCTGTTCCGCCCCGGGGCGATGATTCTGACTACCGCCGGATGCGGCGCCGATAGAACGGCCTGACGCGAGCTTTCGCCCGCCTCCGACTGACGCCCGGAAAATACCAAAACCGCTGCAATAATGGCCGCCGACGCCAAACGCACCGGCAACGTGCTTGGGTGGCTGTTGGCGCACAGTATGTGCAAGCGGCTGAAGCTCATTGTCGGCTGGCAAACGGATGTATACTGTACCGCATCATTCTTCGGGCGAGCAAATCGCGATGGTGAAGCGCCTCTTGTGCACTCGGCGCAAACCGCAGATCGGGAAATCCGCGCCCTGTCGCTACATCAGGCGCGTTAATCCACTTGCTCCCGACAGGGATTGCCCGCACACTCCCTAAGGTCGGCATTGCCGTCATGCCCGCCGTGCACTGGCGCCTCGGCACCACTTGACCCTGATGCACGCAGCGGTCACGATGATTGGGCGGTTGGTTATTTGCGTGCCGACGCCGCAACAGAGGGCCCGATTTGTGCAAGCCGACACAACCGTGTTGCCACCGCAAGCCGGTGGCACGATATCGACAATCTGCGCGACGAGGTTTCCTGCGTCATGCCGATCGACAAGCATCTGGCAGTCGAGCAATTCCGCCGCCGATTCGGCGAAGAGCCGGTATGGGTGGTGCGCGCCCCGGGAAGGGTGAACCTTATCGGCGAGCACACCGACTACAACGACGGGTTCGTTTTGCCGCTGGCGATCGATCGGGCGATTTGGATTGCCTTGCGGCCGCGCGCGGACCGTCGGGTGTACGTGTACTCCGCCGACTTCGAGCAGCAGTCCGATTTTTCGCTGGACGAACTGGTGAATCAGCGGGCCGGGTGGATCGAGTACATCAAGGGTACGGCCTGGAGTCTGCAACTGGCTGGTCAGAGGCTCCGCGGTTGGGAGGGGGTTCTGCTGGGCGATGTGCCGCAGGGGGCGGGACTTTCCTCTTCGGCCGCCCTGGAAATCGCCGCCGCCCGCGCCTTCGCCGCGGCCAGCGACTTGCCGTGGGACCCACAGGCAATGGCGCTACTTGCCCAGAAAGCCGAGAATCACTGGGTGGGCGTTCAGTGCGGGATAATGGACCAGTTGATATCTGCGCGCGGAATAGCCGGGCACGCTCTGCTTATAGACTGCCGCACGCTGGAAATCTACCCGGCGCCTTTCCCCGCTGGCTGCGCAGTGGTGATTCTCGACACCGTTACCCGCCGCGGACTGGTCGATTCGCAGTACAATCAGCGCCGCCGGCAATGCGAGGACACGGCAAGGCTGTTTGGGGTTCGGGCGTTGCGCGATATAACCCTGGAGCAACTCGAGCAAGCGGCCGACAGGCTCGACCATTGTACTTTCCGCCGTGCTCGACACGTGATCAGCGAGAATAACCGCACGCTGCGGGCCGTGGAGGCTATGAAGCGGAATGATCTGGACGCACTGGGGCGGTTGATGGACGAAAGCCACGCCAGCCTGCGCGACGATTTCGAGGTTTCCAGCGACGCTCTGAACACCATGGTCCGCTGCGCCCGCCAACACCCGGCTTGCTACGGCGCGCGGATGACCGGCGCCGGCTTCGGCGGCTGTGCCGTGGCGGTGATCGATGCCCAGGCAGCAGAAGATTTTTCCGCCGCCACGGCCGCGGCGTACAAGGCAGAAACCGGGCTGGAACCGGCCGTTTACGTGTGCCAGGCAAGCGACGGGGCAAGTTTGGCATGATTGGGGGGCCGGTCGCTTGCACCGCCGGGTCGATGATCTTCCAACGGCCGCCGACTCCGCAAACCGGTTGCTTGTGCTGCCGGCTCGGTGATCTTCAAATTGCCGCCAAATCCGCAGCAGGGGGGCGCTGAGGAAAGCTCCCAGGTTAGCTGCCCCAGCAAGGCGCTCAGGCGACGATCTCGCGCCGCCGCCGCAGGTAGTCCCACACAACGTACCGGTCCAAATCCTTGCCGGCGGTGAAAAAGACGCGGCCGCACGTCGATTCGCTCAGTCGCCGCGCGAAGCTCACGTCCTCGCTGGTCTGCCAGTAGCTTTGCAGCAGGAAGATGTTGATGGTGATTCCCTCGCGCATGCACATCAGTCCCTCGCGCAAGGTGGCTTCCTCGGTTCGCCGATCCGACGGATAAAGCAGATATAGATACTTGTCCTCGAAATGAGCCGTGGGCATTCCGTCGGTAATGAGAATGATCTGCTTGTTGGGTGTATCTTGGGCGGCAAGCATCTGCCGGGCGATGCGCAGTCCGTGCTGAATGTTGGTGAAGTGCTGCGGCACTTGCACTTCGCTGATGTCCAGTCTGCTCATATCGGCGCGCAGCCGCACGACCGGCTCGCCGAGGGTGACCGGCCGGGGCAACAAGGTGATTATCTCGCTGGGATGCCGCGGCTTGGCGAAGGTGTACACCTCGATGAACTGAAGATAGTCGCCCGGATATTCGCGGCGAATCAAACCTTCCAGCGCCAGTCCCATCCGCTTGACATCCACATACAGCCCGTCGTAACGCATCGACCCGCTCATATCCAGCAGAACGGCCGTGGCGCACTTGGGGGTGTTCCGGGTGGGGTGGATTTCGATGTCCTCTGGTTTGAGTCGGATGGGCAGTCCCGGGCCGTTGCGGACCAAGGCGTTTATCATCGAGCTGGAGATGTCCATGTGAGCCAGCGAGTCGCCGAACTGATACGCCCTGGTGTGCTGCAATTCGATCACCCCATCGCCCACCACTGGTCCGCGGTGCCGCCCTGTACGCGCCGCTTGCAGGCTGGAGAATATCCGCTCCAACAAGCGGTCCTGAAAGACGCGGTAGGCCTTGGGCGTAAGCTGATAGCCGCGCTTGCTGCGATGCAAACCTTGCTGTTCGGCCAAGTCGCGCAAATACTGCTGGATTTGTTCGGCCAGTCGATTCAGTTGTTCGATGTCGCCCGGCTCGGCGTAATGGGCAAGAGCTTCCAGATCGATCACCCCTACCTGCGCCGTTTTGGCTGCTTCCTCCAATTGCCGCAGCAGGCGGTCGATTTCCTCCAGTTCCCGCTTTATTTCCAAAGCCTGCGGGATGGTCATCGGCTGGCGGCCGGTAAATGTGTATTTTCCGGCCAGTTCGTCTATCTGGTACTTGTCGCCCAGATAATCGATCAACAGCACCAGTTGTCGCGCAAACAGCGCACGCTGATCGTCGATGCGGTACCACAGGCGTTCCAACTCGTAGAGCTGCTCTTCGCCGACAGCCGCATGGAATCGTTTTTGCAGCCCCGGCGGCGGCTGCATCTGGCCGGCCAGTTGCCGGAAGCGCTCGGCGGCCTCGGCTTGCACGCGGCGGGTTTCGTAAGTCTCCAGAATCTTCCGCTTCCGCTCGCGCAGCATGGCGATCAGCGCTTCCAGGCTCGGTCCCAAGCCGGCTATCTGGCTGGGGTCTAGCCGGACCGCCCGGGCAAGCTCTTCCTCACTCAACTCGCGCAATCCGCCGTAGGCCAGCCAGTGTTCCATAGCGCCGGAAACGATATCGGGCTGGGGATGCATCGGCCCGGGCAGATGCACCGGATCGTACCGCTGATACGTGTGGATCACTCCGCCTATGCGATGCCGTGTGCACATGTTGTAGCCTGGCAGATCAATGGGTACAAAGCTCGATTGCTGTTTGGCCAGCAGTCAAGTCTCATAAACGATTCGGCCGCGTTGTTGCGAGCGCGATATGCGCTCGGTGGCGTACAGGCCGGCCAGTACGAACTCGACGCACGAGGCACGCACCGCCGGGTCGCTGGAGGCATTGACCTCGAAGGCCTTTTCCCAGGCGGGCGGAACGCGCTTCAGCCGCTGGGCATAATGGCTGGATGGGAGCAAGTCGCCCACTTCGATCTTCACGCCTTTGGCGAAAACCTCGGCGATTTCCGCCAGGCCGTGCTCGTCGACGTACTCCTGGAACACGTCGCGAATGGCTTCGGCCACGATGGCATCGAGCACCTGGCGCTCGGAAAGCTGGTGGCTGCTCATCATGTCCAGCTCCAGCTTGCCCAACGACGAGGAGTACAAATGCCCCAGATCGCTTATGCGCGGCACGGCCGGTCGCTCTCCCAGCAGCGCCGCTCGCTGTCGGGCGCTGGCCACCATTATCCGATAGTTGGCGATGCTCAGCCGCGCGCTGACGCCCGACTGCTGGTCTATGTACTTGCTCCGTCGGGCCACGATGCTGATCTGCTCGATGATCTGCTTCATGAAGTAAGGGACGACAACCGGGAACTCCCCGCCCAGGTCGATTCCCGCCTCTTGCTCGGTGATCTGGATGCCGTCGTCGCGGTCCAGCGGATAGTGGGTGTGAATGACCGACCCGATGCGGTCTTTGAGTTGCGGGATAACTTTTCCGCTGCGGTTGTAGGTGGCCGGGTTGGCCGAGAAGAGGATCAGCACGTCGATGTCGAAGCGGATCGGATAGCCGCGAATCTGCACGTCGCGCTCTTCCAGAATGTTGAACAGCCCGACTTGCACCGATTCGTCCAGTTCCGGCAGTTCGTTGACGGCGAATATCCCCCGGTGCATCCGCGGAATCAGCCCGAAGTGGAGCGACTCCTCGGCCGAAAGGCTTACGCCGGTAGCCAGTTTGGCCGGGTCGATCTCGCCGATCAGGTCGGCAAACTTGGTGCCCGGCGCCAGCCGCTCGGCATAACGCTGGTCGCGCGGCCACCAGGCGATGGGTATCTCGTCTTCTGGCATCTCTGCCAGCATCTTGCGTCCGGCGGCAGTTATCGGCTTGTAGGGGTCTTCGTGGACTGGACATCCGGGAATCGCCAGGTAAGGCACTTCCTCGTCCAGAAAGCGCACCAACAGGCGCATCAACCGGCTTTTGGCCTGCCCCTTTTCGCCCAAAAACAGCATGTCGTGCCCGGCGATCAGGGCAAGGTTGATCTCGGGTATTACAGTGTCATCGTAGCCGATGATACCCGGAAACAGCTCCTCGCCGCGGCTGAGTATGCGCAAGAAGTTCCTGCGTATTTCTTCCTTGACCGTTCGAGACACCCAGCCGCTCTGGCGCAACTGGCGCAATGTGGTTGGTTTGGTTGTTTCCGCGATTGCCGTCATGTTCTGCGCCTCGTCAAATCAGCCGGCGGTCGCCAACGCAGCCGCAGTCAATAGCCCCTCGCGGGCAACTGTCGAGCACAGCAAGCCCTTGTCCGCTGCGGAGTTTGCCGACCGCCGATTGCCTCTTCATACCGACCAAGTTTATTCTAGACCGATTCGCCCCACAGCCAAGCGCAAACCCGCACAGCCGCAGACCGCAGCGCATTTCCACCATATCACCTCTGTGGTAGGATGGTGCTTTTCGATTCGCAAACGAGTCGCCGTTCAAATGGCTTTCACTGCCAGATGGCGCCGCAAGAAAGGACAGTTCGCAGAATCATGCTTCGCTGGCGTTTATCGCTCGGGGCGCTGGTTATCGTAGCCTTGGCTGGGCTGATATGGCTGGACAAGCTCAGCCGGTGGCCCGGCCTCTGGCTGTTGCCAGTGGCGATGCTGCTTGGGCTGGGGGCGAGCGTCGAATTGCTAGCGATGCTGCGGGAATACCGCATGCGTCCGCCGGCATGGCTTGTCTGCGCCGGCAACCTGCTGGTGATGCTGGCCGCCTGGTTTCCGCTTGCCACAAGCCTTGCCGCTGCCCAGCGCAGCCAGTTGCCCCAGCCGGCCGACTACCTTCAGCCCGTCGCGCTGGCCTGGCCTATTCTCGCATTTGCTGCGGCATTGACGGCACTGTGGTTGGCCGAGATGCTTCGCTACCGTGCGCCGGGCGAGACTACGGGCAATCTGGCTGGCGGGATGTTGTCGCTGGCATACATAGGCATTCCGTTCGGCCTGCTGATCCAATTGCGCATGCTCTGGGGACTTGGTGCGCTGGTGGCCGTGGTGGCTGTGGTGAAAATGGGAGATACTGGCGCGTACGCCTTCGGTCATCTGATCGGCCGTCACAAACTTGTGCCGCTTATCAGCCCCAACAAGACTGTCGAAGGGCTGTTCGGCCACATGCTGGCAGCCATTGTTACAAGCTGGCTGGTCTTCAAGCACCTCGTGCCGCTACTGACGGCCGAAGGAAAAATGTTCGCCCCGTCGGCTTCTTCTACTGCTTTGTCGGCTTCTTCTGCCGCTTTGGCCGCCGGATGGCGCGCCGTGTTATTTGGGCTGCTTGTGGGTGCGGCGGGGTTGCTGGGCGACTTGGCCGAGTCGCTGCTGAAACGCGATTGCCGCCGAAAAGACTCTAGCCGCTGGCTTCCAGGCTTTGGCGGCGTGCTGGATATGGTCGATTCGTTGCTGCTGGCCGCGCCAGTGGCCTGGTTGTGCTGGGCGCTGCGGCTAGTTCCGTAGCCAACCTGGCCTTCACCCGCCGGCCATCTTGGGGAACATCTCGCGGATCATCGTGATAGCGGCCGGACCGACGAGCACCACGAAGATGCCGGGAAAGATGAACAGCACCAGCGGGAAGATCAATTGTACGGCGGTCTTGGCGGCCTTTTCTTCGGCCAGTTGGCGACGCCGCGTGCGCATCGAGTCGCTTTGCACCCGCAACGCCTGTGCTACGCTGGAGCCGAACTTGTCGGCCTGGATGAGCACGCTTGCCAGACTGCGCAGTTCGGCCACGCCGGTGCGGACACCCAGCTCGTGAAGCACCTCGGCCCTGGGACGCCCCATCTGCAACTGGAAGTTAGCCAGTGCGAACTCGGCGGCCAGGATTGGGTGGGCTTTTTTCATTTCTTCGGCCACTTTGCGCATCGCCTGATCAAGCCCAAGGCCGGCTTCCACGCACACGACCATCAAGTCCAGTGCATCGGGCAACGACAGGAATATGGCTTGCTGGCGATGTCGCGCCAGCAGACCGACGACGATATCGGGCAGGTAGAACAGCCCGCCCGCCGCCAGAACCGTGGTCATCAATGCCTTCTGGTTCATGCCGCCCAGGGCCAAACTCAAACCGCCGCCGAGGAACAGCCCGAGCATCAGACCGGTGAACTTCAGCCCCAGGAAGATGCTGTTGGCCATCTCGCCGCGGAAACCGGCATTGGCCAGTTTCAGCTTGAGCTTGCTCAGTTCGGCCTCGCTTTTTGGTTGCAGCGGCTTGGCCAAGGCGGGGGTAGCCACTTCCAGCACTTTGCTGACGGCGTCGCTTTTCTTCAGCGCCAGCCGCCGTTGTTGCCGCTCCGGTTCGCGCAGCTCGGCCAGACGCTCCAGCGCCCTTGTTCTTCCGCTGGCAATCCGGTCCATTACCCACCATGCCAGGGCAAAAACCATCCCGAACAACGCGATCGGAGTCAGAAACTCGTAATCAAACAAGCTTTTTGCCAGGAGCACGGCTGACACCTACACCTTGATGTTGACGATCTTGCGGATGACCAACGCCCCGAGTATTTGCATGATTATCGCAGCCACTAGCATCTTCTTGCCCAACGGGTCGGTGAACAGGATCATCACGTAGGCCGGGTTGAGCTGGTAAACCGCCAGGAACAGCACCACCGGCAACGCCAAAAGCACCGTACCCGACAGTCGCCCTTCGCCCGTCAGTGCCTGAACTTGCCCCCAGATGCGGAAGCGGTCGCGGATCAGCGAGCCGATCTTGTCCAGTATTTCTGCCAAGTCGCCGCCAGTCTGCCGCTGAAGGACCAATGCCGTAGCAAAGAACTTCAGGTCCAGATTGGGTACCCGGTTAGTAAGGTCGTTGAGCGATTCCTCCAGCGGAATACCCAAGTTCTGCTCCTCGAAAACCCGGCCGAACTCCTTGGAAATCGGGGGCGGCATTTCGTTGGCGATCATGTTGAAGCCGAAGCCGATGCTCTGGCCTGCACGCAGCGAGCGGGCGAGCATTTCCAGGGCTTCGGGCAGTTGGGCGGCGAAGGCCTTCAGCCGGCGGCGGCGGCGATAAAGCAGCCACACCATCGGCAGACTGCCCAGCATCACGCTGACCAGGGGCACCAGCACCGGGTGGACACCTACGGCTACGGCCAGAAATATCCCCAGCAAAGCCAATCCGGCAGTAATTAGTACCAGCTTGGTAATCGTAAGCGACGTGTCGGCCTGTTCGAACAGCAGGTTGATGTTGCCGAACCGCTCGAAAAGGCGGTCGAACAGGTTGGGCATTTTGTCGAGCGGTTGGGCCAGCACACTGCTTTGTTTGAGGGCATCTTTGGCCGCAGCAGCGCCGGTCCCGGCCAGCAACTCCAGCCGGTCTTCCATGCGATTGCTTTGCGCAGGACGCAACAACATCGCCACGGCGGCCACAAGCGCCGATACACCCACGAAGACCGCCGACGCGATGAGCAACTGGCTCGTCATGGTGTTAATCCTCCATCATTACTCGCTCGCGGAATGCGCTGGCCGGCAGCCGCACGCCTGCTGCCTCCAGACGCGGCATAAACGTGGGACGTATTCCCGTGGCCACAAAACGCCCGTATGCCCGACCGTTCTCGTCCACCCCAAGTTTCTCGTAACGGTAAATGTCCTGCATCACAACGGTATCCTGCTCCATTCCCACCACTTCGGTGATGTAAGTGATCTTTCGTGCGCCACCTTGCAATCGGGCGGCTTGCACGATCAGGTCCACGGCACTGGCGATCTGGGTGCGCATGGCCTTCAGCGGCAACTCGAAACCGGCCATCATGATCATCGTTTCCAACCGCGCTATGGCGTCGCGGGGCGAATTGGCGTGGATGGTGGTCATCGAACCTTCGTGGCCGGTGTTCATGGCCTGGAGCATGTCCAGGGCTTCCGCGCCGCGGCATTCGCCGATGATTATCCGCTCCGGCCGCATACGCAGGGCGTTGCGCACCAGATCGGTGGCCGTGATGGCCCCCTTGCCTTCGATGTTCGGCGGGCGCGTTTCCAACCGCACCACGTGGTCCTGCTGAAGCTGAAGCTCGGCCGCGTCTTCGATGGTGATGATCCGCTCGTTGTTGGGAATGAAGCTGGAAAGCGTGTTCAGCAGCGTGGTCTTTCCGGAACCGGTGCCGCCGGAAATGATGATGTTCAACCGCGCCTTTATCGCCCCCTCCAGCAGCATCACCATCTCGGGCGTAAAGGCCTTGAAGTTCAGCAGGTCTTCCAGCTTGAGCGGATTGGTGCCGAATCGCCGGATCGAAACCGCCGGGCCGTCCAGCGCCAGCGGGGGAATGATGGCGTTGAAGCGGGAGCCATCGAGCATACGGGCATCGACCATCGGGCAGGTCTCGTCCACCCGACGACCCACCTTGGAGATGATCCGGTCGATGATCTGCATCAGGTGATCGTTGTCGCGGAAAGTGACGTTGGTCTTTTCCATCTTTCCGCGACGTTCGCAATAGACGTTCTTGGGGCCGTTGATCAGGATGTCGCTGATGGTGGGATCCTTCAGCAACATTTCCAGCGGCCCCAGGCCAAACGTCTCGTCGAGCACCTCGTTGACCAGCCGTTCCCGCTCGCTGCGATTGAGCAGGGCGTTCTCGCTGTCGCACAGATGTTCGACCACCAGCCGGATTTCGCGCCGGAGAACCTCGCCCTCCAGTTCACTGACTTTCGACAAATCGAGCTTGTCGACCAGCTTGCTGTGAATCCGCTGCTTCAGTTGCTCGAAGGTCGCTTCCTTGGGATCCGTCGGACGCAGAGGAACGTTGATCTTGGGCATAGCAGTGTTTCGGTTGCTTCAAGAGTCCTTGTTCACCTGCACTCGACTGAACACCGCCAATACCACCCTGTGGCGGCGCAGCCGGTCGAAGCCAGCGCCGCCTGCCGACCGCTGGTAATGCCAACCGGGTAATCTCATACGCACGATGCGTTGGCGGAAACCCCCAATAGCAGCAAGTCGGCAATGGTTGCGCAAGCTTTATTGCCTCCCAAACAAGCATAGCTTGCGGCTGGCCGCGGTTAGCCCACCGCTCGGCACGCCCGCCGGCGCGAAATTGCAGGTGGTGACGAATAAAACGGACCTGATGCCCGCCAAATCCGGAGTTATACGAGCGATTGGACTTTGTGTTTAGAAGCTATAGCGGTGATCGGAAAGCTATAGCGGTGATCGGAATCTGGCTTTATCCGCAAGATCGGCGGCCAAACTTGCGACAGACCAATCAGGCTGCGCGCTAACCCGTTGGTCTCTTATGGCAGAACATGCGCGCGTTTTGCGCACATGTTTTCAAGTGATTTGGAGGGCCACGCTCCGTCGTGGCCGCATTCGGCGCTGGCGACGGGACGGCCATAGACGGAAGCGTAACGGACGCGACCGCAGCGCGTCCCTCCAACACTATTTGGTCGCGGCTGAAAGCCGCTTTGGGGCAATCGCAGCGCGGATTTTTGGCCCGCTAGAGCGGTTGCCCGGCAGAGATCGCGCCCGCTAAAGATAGAGATCGCACCCACAAGAGATGGTGGCCAGTTGAGCATCGTTCGCCAGAGTTCTGCCACGGTGGACGTCTGGCGGGCTTGACTTACGGCCCAAGGGATTTTCCAGATGCCGATCGGGAACTTTGCCGTTTCTGGCCAGCAAGACTAAGCTGTACCGCCGGTACCGACCGGTTGCGATTCGACGCGCTCAGTGCGTACGTGCCAGACGGCCCCTTGCCTGTGTACTGGCCGATACAGTGAATCGCGCTCCACTGGCCGGCAGCCGGCCTCTTCGATCAGCCGGCGAAGCTCATCGACGCCGAGCACTTCGGGACTTTCGGCGCCCGCCGAGTGATGGATGCGTTCCTGGCGCACCGTGCCATCCAGGTCGTTGGCCCCGTATGCCAAAGCCGTCTGTGCTGTGCCCAATCCCAGCGATATCCAGTAAGCCTTGATATGCTCGAAGTTATCGAGCATCAATCGGCTGACGGCTATGGTGCGCAAATCCAGCAGGGGCGAGGGGCGGGGCAAGTGCTGCATCGCGGTATTTTGCGGGTGGAAGCTAAGCGGCACAAAGGCCTGGAATCCGCCAGTTACATCCTGCAACTGCCGCAGTTGCACCAGGTGGTCTATCCGGTGCTCGGCACTCTCCACATGCCCATACAGCATTGTGGCGTTGGAACGCAGCCCAAGCTGGTGCGCCGCGCGGTGGATGCTCAGCCAACAGCGGGCGTCCGGTTTGCGGGGGCATAACAAGGTGCGGACCTGCTGGTCGAAGATTTCGGCGCCGCCGCCGGGCAGGCTGTCCAAACCGGCCTGAACCAGGTCTTCTAGCACGCTGCGCACCGAGCGTTGACTTATTCGGGACAGCCACTCGATTTCGATGGCCGTGTACGCCTTCAGGTGCAGCCGGGGCGCGGCGGAGCGCAGCACACGCAGCACATCCAGGTACCACTGATATGGCTTGCCGGGATGAACGCCGCCGACTACGTGCAACTCAGTACAACCGGCGGCCGCAGCCTGCTGGGCCTGGTGGGCCAACTGCTCGTCGGAAAGCACATACGCATCCACGTCGTCTTCGTCGCGGCTGTAGGCACAAAGCGGACATCGGTAAATACAAACATTCGTGGGATTTATGTGGGCGTTGATGTTGTAATAAGTCACATCGCCGTGCTTGCGGCGCCGGACAACATCGGCCAGTTCGCCCACGGCATGCAGGTCCACATCTTCGCGGAACAGGTATTCCCCCTCGGCCGCCGAAAGCCGCACGCCGTCTTCCACTTTCTTGCGTATGCTGTCCAGGTTTGGCTGGCTCATAGGCATCTTCAGGTCATAATATTCAAGGCCACTGGCTCTACACCAGCAGGTCGATTGTGCCCACAACCAGCAATCCCAGGCTGATTGCGGCGTTTACGTGAAAAAAGGCCTGGTTGACGCGGGTCAGGTCTTGCGGGCTGACCAGCCAGTGTTCGTAACCGATCAGCAGCCCGATCAGCGCCACCCCGGCCAGGTACAACCAGCCGAAAGGATACACCGCTGCCAGTAGCGCCAGCAACACCAACATTGCCAGATGACATACCGCGGCGATACGCAGAGCCGCAGATATGCCGAATCGGGCTGGTATGCTGCGCAGGCGCATGGCCCGATCGAAGTCGTAATCCTGGCAAGCATAGATGATGTCAAAACCCGCTACCCACAATAGCACGGCGCCTCCAAGAACAACCGGCGGCAGGGCCAGTTCGGCGCGAATGGCTACCCAGGCCGCCAGCGGCGCCAACATCAACGCTGCCCCCAGCCAGAAATGTGCCAGCCATGTAAACCGCTTGGCATAGCTGTACGCGAACAAGAACAACAGCACCGGCACCGACGCCCAAAGCGGCCACGGATTGTGCGGCAAGAACAACAGCGTGCTGGCCACAAACCCCAACGAGCAAAACAGCGTGAAAAGCCTGACCGCAGTAACGCTCAAAATGCCGCGCGGCAAATGTCTTCCGCTGGTGCGCGGGTTGAGCGCGTCGAGCCGGCGATCGGTCAGACGGTTGAAGGCCATCGCCGCGCTGCGGGCGAATACCATGCACAGCAAGATGCCCAGTAAATCCAACCAGCGAAAGGCGATCGGCGGCTGTTGCCGGGCATTGGCCGCCCATGCCATCGCCGCCGAAAGCAGCGCAAACGGCAGCGCGAACACCGTGTGGCTGAAACGGATCAGCTCCAGAAAATCTCGTACACGGGTCAACATGCGTTATTGAAAAGCTGCACTTTCCCAAAAAAATGATGTACCGACATCAATCATCAATAAAATTCTTGGAAAACTCCAGGATAGATCCCAATAATGCCTTTTTCCAACCTCGTTTTGAGGGTCACTGGCCCACGAAACTCAAGAAACCACAGGAAAAACGATATCTTCAGCCTCCAGTTTTCTGACAAAGTGCAGTGAAAAGAATAGCGATATTCAAAAGAATAACCGTCCACGAAGATGATACACCTGCATACTATCCCCAGCGGCCAATAAGCTCATTGGCCACACCCAATTGGTCGCAAATGCGCGAGACGACGAAATCGACGAGATCCTCCACGGTTTTGGGCCGATGGTAAAAACCAGGCATCGCGGGCAAAACTGTCGCCCCGGCTGCCGCGGCGCGATGCATGTTCTCCAGGTGAATCAGCGAAAGCGGCGTTTCGCGCGGGACCAGGATCAGTCTGCGGCGTTCTTTCAGATGCACTTCGGCAGCGCGGTGGATCAGATTCACACTGGCGCCATGTACGATGGCGCCGAGCGTGCCGCACGAACAAGGGCAAATCACCATTGCGTCGGTCAGCAGCGAACCGCTGGCTATCGGTGCGGCCAAGTCCAGGTAATGGCAGTATCGCAGTTGCGCTGGTTTTTCTGCCCGGACATGGGTTGACTGATCCGCCTGAGCCAAGCCATCGCTTGGTTCACCCGACTGGGCACGAACATCAGTTGCTGTTGTGGGAATGTGTGCCTTAGCGGCGGCTTGGCCTTCCGCACGCGCCGGGAACAATTGCGATATATCGAAACGTTCCAGGTCCACCTTCAAATCCAGTTCATGTTGGAGCACGGTTTGCGCGGCAGCGCTAATCGACAGGTATATATCACACCCGGCCGCCAGCAGCACTTCCAGCAGACGCACGCCATATATCGCGCCGCTGGCTCCCGTCATTGCTATTACCAAGTTGCGTCGCATGACTGTACTGTGGACCATTCTGCCAACGATAAGTGAATGGCGGTTGTGGCAATTTGTCAGTCGGGTATCGAACCAATGAGCTTCTCAGTCCCATTGCAGGGCTGGCGAATCGGTACTAAATCAGTTTCTGCTTGGTTGCAAGCTGGAGTATTTCCTGCCCATCTACGCAAGACTATTTGGCGCCTATGTACAAAGAGACGATTCCGAAAGTAAGCCGATGCACGGCAACTTCTCGCAGTCCGGCTTCGCGCATGATCGTTGCCAGCCTATTGCCTTGCGGAAACTCGGCCACGCTGGCAGGGAGGTAATTGTAAGCGCCAAGTCGGTTTCGCGCCAGTGCCTGCCCGATCCGAGGCAACACCCGCTCAAGATACCAGCGGTACAGTTTGGCCATCAATCCGCGGCGCGGTGTGGAAAACTCCAGAATGACCACTTTCCCGCCGGTGGCGCAAACGCGGACCATCTCGCGCAGACCTGCCAGGGTGTCGCAAAGGTTCCGCAGGCCGAATGCCACGCAAACGATCTGAAACGAATCGTCGCGAAACGGCAGCCGCAGAGTATCGGCCTCGATCAGCAACAGTTCTTTTCCTGCGGCCGTACGTCTGAGCTTTGCTATGCCCCGCGACAACATCGGCCGGCAGAAATCAGCCCCTATCACCGATGGTCTGTCCGGGAGGGGCATTCGCCGGCAGGCGCGATGGTAGGCCAGCGCAAGGTCGGCCGTGCCGGTGCATACATCCAGTATGGGCTTTCCCGGCCGCGGCGGCGCAAGGCGGACCGTGCGATAACGCCAGCGGTGGTCGATTCCCATCGACAGCAGGTGGTTCAGCAGATCGTACCGCTGGGCGATCTGGCCGAACATATCGCGTATTCGCGCTGCGCTTTTGTCAACGCTCATATATGCTGAATTACGCCCTCGCGCATAACCGTTCGGCCACGACATCCGCAACGACCGAGATTGCCTGCGGGCGCTGATGCGCGGCAAGCCGGCTTGCCCATCTCCACTGTCCAAACGCAAGATGGCGCGGCTCTGCACAGGCCGCAGTTCCAGGGCCGCAGTCTCTTGCACGGCAAAGCCACAGCAAATCCGGGCGAAATGCACAGTTCACTTCGATTTCTCGGCCCAGACTTGCACCAATTCCACCAGCCACTGGGCGGCAAGTACCATTTCGTCCAAGCAGGCCCATTCCAGCGGCGAATGAGGATTATGCTGCCCGCAGGACAGGTTCGGTGTGGGCAGCCCCATTTCCGTAAGTCGCGAGCCGTCGGTGCCGCCGCGGACGAAAGTCAATTTGGCGGTTCGCCCCAGCCGCCTCAGCGCCTCTTGCGCGTATGCAACTGCCCGCGGTTCGCGCTTCAGACCTTCGGCCATATTGCGATACTGGGGACGAGTTTGCACTTCGATCGTCGCGCCGGCAAACTCCGCCATTACGGCCCGCGCTTCGCTTCGCAGCAATTCTGCCTGCTCGGCAAGCTTTGCAGTGTCGAAATCGCGCAGCAGCACTTTGATGTTCACTTCTCCCACACCGCCGGAGATTTCGTACGGATGGAGGAATCCTTCGCGGCCTTCGGTTGCCTCGGGCGCAAGTCGGTCGCGGGGTAGCCGGGCCAGCAGGGCGCCGGCCGCTCGCAAGGCGTTGACCATCCGTCCCTTGGCGATCGACGGATGGATATTCTTCCCACGGATCACCACCGTGGCCAGATCGGCCGAGAAGGTTTCTACGTCGATCTCATCGGCGCCGCGGCCGTCGAGCGTATAGCACACCGTAGCGCCAATCTGTTGCAAATCGAGTTTTTCCACGCCCCGGCCGATCTCTTCGTCGCAGGTGAACACCAGCCGAATCGGCCCGTGACCAATCTGCGGATTGGCCATCAGCCAGGCGACGGCCTCCATGATGACCGCCACGCCGGCCTTGTCGTCGGCCCCCAGCAGCGTAGTGCCGTCGGATGTAACCAGCGTGCAACCGCGCAGCCCGTCCAGTTCAGGGTTGTCTGCCGCGCGGATCACTCGGTCCGGTGCGCCGGGCAGAACGATGTCGCCGCCTTGATAGTCGTAGATCACCTGCGGCTTGACGCCCGCGCCGGAAGTCTCGAACGACGTATCCAAATGTGCGCACAACGCCACCACCGGCAAGTCATCTCCTTGCGGCACGTTGGCGGCAATCGTGGCCAGCACAATGCCATGCTCATTCTGCACTGCTTGGATGCCCAAGGCTTGCAACTGCTCGACCAGCAGTCTGCCGAGTTCCAATTGGCCGGCCGAGCTGGGATAATGTTCCGCACCATCGCGGGCGGTAGTGTCGATTTGTACGTACTGCAAGAAACGCTCTAGTAATCGATGGCGGTTCACAGCGACAACCCTGCTCAAGTGGCTACGCACATTCTTTGCCAGACGAAACGGCAACTCCAACGGTCTTCGACACGCCCAATACACTTCGCCGCTGGTGCACAGGCCAGCGCCGGCTAAAGTACTAACAGGGGCGCATATCATTCGGCGCCCCGAGATATTCCACGGACCTTCCCGGCAGCACTGAACAGAACACGTGCCGAAGCCGGCCGAACACACGAGTTCTTGGCCCACAACGTACCAATTGACCGCGCTGCTGACCAGCGGCATCAGCCCAAAAAGTATGCCTGTCTTCCTTGACCCCGGGAAAGTCTGCTACGCTTAAGGGTGAAACCGGAAGAGTCTGCCACGCTGTAGGGTGCAAAATGGGACTACACGACGGCGGGCAGAGCGGCTGCGAAGCCCACAGCAGGCCCCCAGACACGGCGATCGTGAGCAACTTACATGGCCACAAATACCAGCGGCATCCGGTATTTGGTTTTCGATATCGAAAGCGTTGCCGACGGCGAGCTGGTGGCCAAGCTGCGCTACGCCGGGCAGCAAATCGATCCGGCAGAGGCGGTGCGCCAGTACCGGGCCGAGTTGATGGCCAAACACGATTCGGATTTCATACCGTACACCTTCCAGATACCCGTAGCGGTGGCCGTGGGCAAGGTTACCGCCGACTTCCGCCTAGAAGACGTGGTGGTGCTGGACGAACCCCATCACCGGCCGCACGTGATTACCGCAAATTTTTGGCGCGGCTGGGAGGCCTATCATCGCCCCACGCTGGTAAGCTTCAACGGCCGTGGTTTCGATTTGCCGCTATTGGAACTGGCGGCTTTCCGCTATGGCATTTCCGTGCCCGGGTGGTTCCAGCCAGCCCGAGGTGCCGACCCTCCGCGCAGTCGGTACAACACCCAGATGCACATCGACTTGTGCGAGTTGCTGACCAACTTCGGCGCTACTCGCTTCCCGGGCGGACTAAATCTGGCGGCCAACCTGTTGGGCAAGCCGGGCAAAATGGACGTGATGGGCAATATGGTCCAAGACCTTTACCTGGCAGGGCAAATAGACCAGATAAACGACTATTGCCGCTGCGACGTGCTGGATACGTACTTCGTATTCCTTCGTACCCGCGTCTTGCTAGGCCAACTGACTTTGGAAGCCGAACAACAGCTTGTGGCCCAAACCAAACAATGGTTGCAATCCAAGGCCGAGCAAGTCCGGGCGTATCGACTTTATCTGGATCATTGGGGCGATTGGCCCAATCCGTGGGTCAACACCTGAAACCTTTTGACGCGGCAAAAGTCTGAAACTACCGGCAGAATGAACAATCGTACAATTAAACTACAAACAGAAAAAGCAATCTTACTACCACAATTGCGGAAGACGACTGGTTGGAGGGCGGAGACACTCGGCCCTGTGGCGATAGTTTGTTCCGTGGCGGCAAGCCACGGTCCGCCCGGTGTGCTTGTCCCGGGCGGACACAACGGGGTTCAGTCCCCTAAATAAGTCCACACAATACCGGAAGTGGTTAAACTACTGGCAACTTCGAAAATGAAGGTATTTCGCGCAGTTCCACCACTTTCGCAATTATGTGGGTCTATTTAGTGTTGTATTTTGGAACTTTTGCGCGTTTTGCGCGAATGTTTTAAGGTGACCTGGAGCGCCGCACTACATCGTGGCGCTGTATCCCGCGCGAGCGGACGCGACGGGGCGGTGTACCTACAATCATTTGCTCGCGTCCGCAGGCCGCGATAGGACGACCGAAACGGCGTTCCGCGGAATCGGTTGTTTGCGGTTAAAAACGAGAACGGTTGTTACCCGAGAACGGTTGTTATCCGAGCGCCGGCGACGGCGCCGGTGTGGGCTTGGGCAGAGGTGTTGTTCAGTATCGGTTTTTTTAACTGAAGGAGATTCGCAATGGCCACTTTCTTCATGTTCGGCAAGTACTCCGACGAAGCAATCCAGAAGATCAGCGTTGAACGCACCCGGCAGGTGCATGAACTGATCGAACGCCTTAATGGAAAGGTGAAATCCATCTACGCATTGCTGGGCGAATACGACGTGGTGCTGATCGTCGAACTGCCAAATATGGCCGAGGCCATGAAGGCCTCGATCGCCTTGAAGCGGATGACAGGCATATCGTTTTTCTCGGCAGCAGCCCTGCCGGTGGAAGAGTTCGACCAGCTTGTCGGCCAGATTTGATTGTCCCAAGCGGCCGATGTCACGGGTCGTACTGGCCCATTTGGGCTAGATTGCCGCTGCCGTCAGCCCCTTTGGTAGCTGTTATTTGGCGTTTGCTGTTTCCGGCCGGTTTGCCGCCGTACAGATGCGCCCGATGGCTGCGTTGCCCGGGGACAGTGCATCAGCTTGCCCGATGCCGCGCCTTGTGCCTACCGGCAAATACAGCGCTGCGGCGGCCGAGCTTGCCGGTCCATCGGCAGTACACTTGCGCTGCCGCGCTGCGGTACACTGTTTTATTGCCTGCGGCTTTATAGATGTGCGATGAGGGCATTCGGCCGCATTGGCCGTGTGTGCAACTTGGCTGCGGGCCATAGGCTCGGTACGTTCGACGGGCGATGTGCCCGCAGTGACGTCTAACGGCATTCAGTGAACGACATTCAATAAACGAAAGGGGTATGACATGAAATATCTCTTGGTGGTGCTGTTGGCGGCGATTCCGGGAGTGTTGGTTGCTGCCGAACCTGTGCTTGTGTTCGAAGACCGTTTCGAGGGCAAGCTGGGCGAAGGCTGGAGCTGGTTGCGCGAGAACCCGAAGAGCTGGCGGATAGCCGACGGCGCGCTGGAGATATGCGTCGAGCCGGGAGTGGCCGCCACGGTCAAGAACGCACTTCTGCGCCCTGCGCCCGATAGAACCAAAGGCACCTATGCCTTCGAGGTTACCGTAACTTTCCTTACGCCTCCGTCGCAGCAATACGAGCAGGCGGGGATCACCTGGTACAACCGGGGCAAGCCGGTTTTCAAGCTGGTGCACGAACTGATCGACGGCAAGACCTACATAATTCCCGGACGCAAAGAAACCAACACCAGCAAGATGCAGTTGAGGTTGATCGTATCGGGCGACAGTTGGACGGCCCAGTTTCGCCCCGACGCACAAGGCCAGTTCCAGACTGCCGCCACCGGCAAGCTTCCCCCGCCGGGCGAAGACCAGGTGAGCATACAGTGCTACAACGGCCCGCCCAACGCTGAACATTGGATTCGCTTCGACGATTTCCGCATCCTGAAGTTGCCGGAGTGAGAGCAAGTGGGGGCAGTGCAAGGCGGTTCTTATTGATCTTCGCAAAAGGTGCCAAACGGCCGATAGCACGTTTTTCTGGTGGTCGGCGTCACCAAGTATTGCCAATGTCAATAAGAAGCCCCGGGTGACGAAGCTGCTATGGGTTTACCGCAGGTGGTGATTGTCGGTCGGCCCAACGTGGGCAAGTCGAGCCTGCTGAACTGGCTTGCTGGAAGGCGGGTCGCCGTAGTAGATCCCACCGCCGGTGTGACGCGCGACCGGGTAAGCCATCTGGTGGAGATTCAAGGGCGTTTCGTCGAGGTGGTCGATACTGGCGGCATCGGCATCGAAGACCCCGATAAGCTCACTGACCACATCGAGCGGCAAATAGATATCGCTATAGACTCGGCCGCGTTGATACTGTTCGTGGTAGACACGCGCGCAGGAGTGACTGCCCTGGACCGGGAGGTTGATCGTCGTCTTCGCCGGGTCAATGTGCCCGTGCTGTGTGTAGCCAACAAGACCGACCACGAGAAACTCGACTCGCAGGTCGGCGAGTTCCATGTGTTCGGCCGCAAGGTGGTGGCGGTCAGCGCCGAGCAGCGGCGCGGCAAAGAGGAATTGCTGGAGGCCATCGCCGAATTGCTGCCCCCATCTTCCATCGCCGAGGCGCCGCCTGAGGCCGAAATGAAACTGGCGATCGTCGGTCGGCGGAACGTGGGCAAGAGCACGTTCATCAACACGCTGGTGCAGGAAGAGCGGTTGATCGTCAGCGAAGTGCCTGGCACTACCCGCGACAGCGTCGACGTCCGCTTCGAACTGAACGGCAAGCCGCTGATCGCCATCGACACGCCCGGCTTCCGCCGCGCCAAGTCGATCGCCACCGACATCGACTTTTACAGCACCGCCCGGGCCGAGCGCAGCATCCGCCGCGCAGACGTAGTGCTGCTGTTCTTCGACTGCAAGGAGCCGATCAGCAAAGTCGACAAACAACTGTGCAAGTACATCGCCGAGCAATACAAGCCTTGTATGTTCGTAGTCAACAAATGGGATTTGCTGGCAGGGCAGGTTCCCGAGAGCAGATGGGTAGATTACCTGCGCGACACCTTTCGCAGTATGTGGTACGTGCCGGTGGCAATAATCAGTGGCAAAACGGGCAAGAATGTCAAAGCAATGCTCAGACGTGCCCAGGCACTGTTCAAGCAGGCGCAAAGCCGCGTAAGCACTAGCCGATTGAACAAGGTGCTCCAGGAAGCGATCCAGCGCAATCCGCCGCCATCGACCCGCAGCCTTTCGCCGCGCATCTACTACGCCACGCAGGTCGCCGCCAATCCGCCCACGGTGGTCGTGTTCTGCAACAATCCAGCGGCAATTTCCCAGACTTATCGCCAGTTCCTGTTGAATGCCTTCCGGCAGAACCTGCCATTCGCCGAAGTGCCCATCAAGCTTTATCTGCGCAGTCGGGCCAAAACCCAACAGCACGATCAGATCGAGGCCCGATAAACCTAAAGACCGACTGCGGCATAAGGGCATACGTTAATGCCCGGTCGGACGCGCAGTCGTCAATCGCCAGCCTGATACACTCTCGTCACCGACAACGGCAACGCCCTGCGCGCTTTTCTGGACGGTTGCCGAAACGACGTGCTAGACTCATCATCACCAGGCACAGTGCCAGTGGCGATCCGCCGTCGCAGTTGCGCCGGGAACAATTTGCACATTACAGGCATGGGTTTCGCCGGGAATCATTTGCACATTACACGCAGGAGTAGGAGTCTTTTACAATGATGCCTCGCTACAAAGTTGTGCTGCGGTTAGTGCTTCTTGTCATATTGGGCTTGCTGCCGGTCGATGTGCGCGCCGGCGCGCCGGCAGCACGCAACGTGATACTTGTGCTGTCGGACGACCACCGTTACGACTTCATGGGCTTTCATCCCAATGCGCCGCAGTGGCTGGAAACTCCCGCCATGGATTACATGGCCGAGCACGGCGCCTATTTCAGCCATGCCTTCGTAACCACAGCGCTATGCTCGCCGGTGCGTGCTTCGATACTTACGGGCCAGTACATGCACCGGCACGGCATTGTGGACAACCAGCGGCCGGAGCCACGAGGTACGGTATTCTTTCCGCAGTATTTGCAGCGGGCTGGCATCGCCACCGCGATGGTCGGCAAATGGCACATGGGCCACGAGGACGACAGCCCCCGGCCGGGCTTCGACCACTGGGTGAGTTTCCCTGGACAGGGCGAGTACTTCGATCCGGTGCTGAACGTCAACGGCAAGCGACGTCAGTTCAAAGGGTACGACGCCGACGTGCTGACCACCGAGGCGCTGCGCTGGCTGAGCGAGGACCGCCCGAAAGACCGGCCGTTCTATCTGCACCTGGCCTTCAAGGCCCCGCACTATCCCTTCCAACCGGCTGCCCGCCACAAAGGACGTTACGCCGGTAAACCAATTCGGTATCCCGACACGATGGCCCGCACCGAGGGCAACTACCGTACGCAACCGCGCTGGGTGCGCGAGCGCCGCTACTCGATCCACGGCATCGACCACATGGAAACCGGCCGCTTCGACGACGACCCGGTGCCCAGCTTCGAACAGTGGTACTACGGCTACTGCGAAGCCATCCACAGCGTCGACGAGAACCTAGGCCGAGTGATCGACTACCTGAAAAAGACCGGCCTGGCCGACAGCACCGTGCTCATCTACACCAGCGATGGCGGCTTTCACATGGGCGAGCACGGCTTTTACGACAAGCGTTGCGCCTTCGAGCCGTCGATCCGCGTACCGCTGCTGGTTTGGGCGCCGGGCCTGGTAAAGCCGGGCACGCGCGTGGAGGAAATGGTGCAGAACATCGACATCGCGCCGACCGTGCTCCAGTTGATGAACGTCGCCAGGCCAGAAGGCGTCGACTGGGCCGGCCAGTCGCTGGTCCCGTTGCTCGAAGGCCGGAAAGTCCCCTGGCGCGATTACATACTCTACGAATACTATTGGGAATGGAACTTTCCCGCCACGCCCACCATGCTTGCCATCCGCACCCGCCAGTACAAGTACATCTACTACCACGGCGTGTGGGACATCGACTCGTTCCACGATCTGGTCAACGATCCGGCCGAGCGGCACAATCTGATCGACGTGCCCGCCTACCAGGGCGAAATCAAGAAGCTACGCAACAAGATGTTCGCTGAATTCGAGGCGCGCGGCGGACTTAACATCCCCATACGCATTCCCACCGGCGAGCGGCTGGACCAGCGCAAGCTGCCGTAAGCTGCTTGGGCCAGCTGCCGCGCGACTATACCCCGCACGCTTGAATGTTGCGCTTTTGTGGTGCGAGCGTCCGCTTGCCAGCCAAGTAAATACAGGCACGATGCTTGCACCACCAAGCCGCAGTCAATGACCGTGCGTAGTATATCGGATGCCAAAGCTTCACTGCTTGCACTCCACCGGCGGACGGCGCATGGCAAAGCCAGCCGCAGCCATCGCAGCGCAGGTTACGACAAACATGCGAGCAGCCGGATTGGTCACCCCGCTCAGCTTGACGGCCGCTGGTGCTACCTCAGCTTGATGGCTGCTGGAGTTGCTCGATCATCTGCGGAGGCACTCTGGCCGCGTACACGTGCGATCTGCCGCTGCGGTTGGAATTGAAGATCACCCACTGCAAGTCCGGCGTCAGATAAGGATGCGGATGGGTGCTCTGGTCGCGGTCGGGTTTGGTGTGCGAGGCGCATACTACCGCTGTCCGCCCGGTGGCGATCGACCCGATTACCACGTTGTACGGCGACTGCCAGTCGTCGCAGGAGAACAGCTTGCCGCAGCGCGAGACGCCTACATGATTGAACCGATACCCCTTGGCAACCACCCGCGCCGCACTGCCGGGACTTACCGCCAGCAGATTGCCACGCTCGGCAGCGAACTGACCGCTGGCCGCAACGCTCAGCAGAATTTCACCGGTCTGGCCGATCCAGGCTTCGTGCCCGGTACAAGCCGTAGTGTGCGGTTTGCCTACTTGCAACTCGGTTCTCTTGCCTTCGGGCACCGAAAGCACATACAGCGTGGCGCCTTCTTCGCCGACGATTCGTTCCAGCTTGCCTTCTGGGGTGAATTTGCCGCCCCGGTTGTGCTGGATAAGCAACTGGCGCCGCGGCCCGGGATCGAACTGCGGATGCGGATTGAGGATGAACGGATCGCGATCGATGATCTGTTCGTTGCCCGCCTTCAGGTCCACCAGCACGATGCCGAACTCCTCCCAGCGCGGACTGGTGACCACGCCGCCGGCGTAGTAATTCTCGTCCGGCGAAACGGTGCCCAACGAGCGCACCCAGCGTTCCTGCTTGCGCCGATAGACCACTTGCGGAGTACCCTCATCCAGATCAGCGCGGACAAGCTCCATCTCGGCAGACCCGCTGTGCTTCAGATAATAAAGCACTCCTTTCGGCGAGATGGCCAGCCCGGCGGTCGAAACGGCCACATCCAGCCGGTGCTGCTTCCAACTGCCCAGTTCCACGACCATCAGCTCGGTGCGGTTGTTTTTCAGTTGCGGATTCACGCGCGCGTAGACGAAATAGCGCGAACTGCCCGAACAGTACGGAACTTCGCAATAGATGTTCGATTGCGCATACTCCTCGGTGGTTACCTGCCAGATTTCCACGCCGCTGGGCAGGCGTTCCACCAAGGACGGCCGCTTGTCCGTTGTGGCCGGCGTCTGCTCGTCTGCGGCCGCAGCAAGCGCCGCACGCCCTATAGCGGCGGCGCCGCAGACGCCCACTGCAAATCGGAACAGCGCTGCCCGCCGCGTTATGTGAGCCGCCATTGTCGTATTGGTTCTTCCTGCGTGCATGGGTGTTCCCTCCGGTTATGCCCATCTTGCGAAGCCTGCAACGCGCCCGGAAAAGCCCTTGCTGGCGGTCCGGCAGTTTCAGCCGCGCATGTTAGATGCTGGCACTGGGCCAGTCAACGCGCTGCTTCACCCATCGAGGCATCCCTGCTGCCATCTCCGACCGGCAAGGGTGTTTTATTCCCTTACACCGCAATCGCCTCGGACGAAACGTCCATGCCCGACGGTCTCGACGGCAACCCGCCTGTGATGCCGCGTGCAGGCTACAAGTCAACAAGCTCGCAGAACATTGACCACGGCTATTTCCCGGAGCATACTTAAGCCGTCGACAGTTACCAGCCTTTGGCGATCCAGGAGACGATGGAGGCAGATCATGAACCCAAGATTAGACCGACGAACTTTTGTGGCGGCCAGTGCCGCCGGCGTTGCTGCGCTGTCTGCCGCAGGGGCGCCGGCAGCCCAGTGGAAGACCAAACTCCACAAAGCGCTGATTGGCGTGCCCAACGAAGCGACTTTGCAAAAGTTCAAAGACGCCGGCTTCGAGGGCATCGAATCGACTGCCCACGCCGTTACGCAGAAGGAGGCCGAGGCGGCCCGAGCAACAGCCGAAAAAATGGGCATGAAAATTCATTCGGTGCTCTACGGCTGGGCCAATTTCAATAAGAGCGAGGCCCTGGAGAAAGACTTGGCAGCAGTGGAAAACGCGTTGCGTGCAGCACAAGCCTACGGCGCCGACGCCCTGCTGCTGGTCCCCTGCCGGATTGGCGGAATGCCCATGCCGCAACCCTGGGAGTTCGATATCGAGTTCGACGACAAGACCGGCCACGTCAAACGAGTTGCCGCCGGCGACAACGAGCCGTATCGCCAGTACATCGAGGCCCACAATCATGCCGTGGATGCCTCGCGCCAGGCCGTCAAACGGCTGATCCCCACGGCCGAAAAGACCGGCGTGGTGATCGCCCTGGAAAATGTGTGGAACAACCTGTGGGTCAAGCCCAAGATATTCGCCCACTTCGTGGCCTCGTTCGACAGCCCCTGGGTAAAGGCCTACTTCGATATCGGCAACCATGTGCGTTACGCGCCGCCGGAGGAGTGGTTCCAGGCGCTAGGCAAGCTGATCGTCAAGCTGCACGTGAAGGATTTCAAGCTCAACCCGGATGGCAAAGGCGGCAGCTTCGTGGAAATCCGCGACGGCAGCGTCAACTGGCCTGCCGTGCGAGAGCACATCGAACGCATCGGCTACAACGGCTGGTTGACCATCGAGGGCGGACGGCTGCCGCTGGAAGAACAAAACCGCCGGCTGGAGTTGATCATCGCCGGAAAATAACCTGCCAGGCCGGCTTTCGTACACTTGCCATCCAGACGACAACCAACCGAAGGCGTACTGCCGGCGCCGCTGAGCGCCCCCCACCAACCGAAAGGAACCAGTCATGCGCATAGTTCATGCCTTGCTTGCAGCCGTAGTCAGCGGATTGGTCAGTGGATGTTTGGTACTGGCCGGCGAGCCGGAGAAAGTCATCCGCGTGGGGATGATCGGCCTGGATACTTCGCACGTGATCGCCTTCACCGCGATCCTCAACGACCCAAAGAACGAGGGCGACCTGGCGGGCGTGCGGGTGGTGGCCGGCTTTCCCGGCGGCAGCCCCGACCTGCCAGCCAGCCGCGACCGCGTGGAAAAGTACACCGAGGAGCTACGCAAGAAGGGAATCGAAATCTGCCAGAGCATCGACGAACTGCTGGCCAAAGTCGATGCCATCATGATCGAAAGCGTCGACGGACGACCGCATTTGGAGCAATTTCGGGCGGTAATGAAAGCCGGCAAACCGGTGTTCATCGATAAGCCCTTTGCCGGTTCGCTGGCCGACTGCCTGGAGATCGCCCGGCTGGCCCAGCAACACAACGTGCCGGTGTTCTCCAGCTCCTCCACCCGGTTCTCGGCCGGAGTGCAGGCCGCCCGGCGCGGAGAGTCTCCCGCCGGTCAGGTCCGCGGCTGCCACGCCTGGAGCCCCTGCTCGCTCGAACCGCATCATCCCGACCTGTTCTGGTATGGCGTACACGGCGTGGAAATACTGTTTACCATCATGGGCAAGGGGTGCCGCACAGTGACTAGGGTCAACACGCCGGGTACCGATGTGGTCGTGGGCGTGTGGGACGACGGCCGCGTGGGCGTCTTCCGCGGTATCCGCGACGGCCGGGCGGAGATGGGCGCGATGGTCTTCGGTGCCAAGGCCATTGCCCCGGCAGGGCCTTACGAGGGCTACCGGCCGCTGGTGACTGAGATCGCCAAGTTCTTCAAGACCAGTAAACCCCCGGTGGAAATGGAAGAAACCCTGGAGATTTTCGCCTTCATGGAGGCCGCCGACGAAAGCAAACGCCAGGGCGGAATCCCGGTTAGCATCGAAAGCGTGATCAAACAAGCACGAAATTCAGACCGCTGAGCAGCGCAACCGGAAAAACCCAAGCGCCCTTGCTCGCACCGCCAGCAGCAGACTGGCTGTGGCATTATTTGCGATATAAAAGCACTTACGCGGCCGACGCCATGGAGCCAAACGAGGTATCGGGAGACGCGCTTTGTTGCGTCCGTTGTGTTTTCGTAGATGCCCAGCGAATCACCAGCGCCAGTGCAGCCACGACGGAGCGTGGCCCTCCAGCTTGGCCGACAAAATGCGCGCACAGTGCACACATGATACGCCATAAGAGTCGCCAACTTTCTCGGAGGGAGAAAGTATCACGTAGGCCCGCGCAACCGGTAACCGCGCCACCGGTCGGTTCGCTGCAACGTCGGTGATCGAATTTGTCCGCTGCTGAGAATTATCGTCAGGGGGGCCGGGAATTGGTGCTATGCAACTGCTTCAAACACCAGGGGATTCGGCGACTGGCGGGACGAGAAAGTGACATTGGGGCGCTGCAAAACGAATCAGGATTGGTAATCTCATACGCAACAATAAGTTACGACCTGCGAAATCCCGGACACCCTCAATTATCGTCATTGTCTGTGATCGAGTGGCCAGGCTTCGCTTGGTTCGATCGGTTGACGTGGTTCGGCCGGCAAGCCGCGGGTGACCCAGATTCGTTCGACCGTCAGCCCGCAATCCCGCTCCGGCGAATCGAACACCAGCAAAAAGGCAACCAATTGCCCATCAAGCGGCGGTGGCGCCTGCGAACGTGCACGCCGCAGCGCGCTGAATGGCAAAGTGAGCGTGTGCCACTGGCCAGCGCTGATCTGCCGCAGATTGCCGCTGCTGAGCACCGTGGCCACGGGTTGTCCGAAGTCGTGCTGCCGGCACACCACGTAAAGCAGAAACGTGCCGGGCCGTTCCATCCGGTAACGGACGTGAATCCAGGAATCATGGTAAATCGCAAAAAGTCCTTCGTTCCAGGCGTTATGGCTGCGGATCTGACGCCGTTCCTGCCCGTTCTGTGCGTAGTCCACAACGCCTACGGCGCGTACGGCCGCTTTCGAGCCTGGAGGAAGCTGCTCGAAGACCAACTGGCCGGTCTGCCATCCGCTGGGCAGTCCATCGCCGAAGTCAAGCGCCCAATGATCCGCTACCCCTGCAAGCGGCAGGGGACGAAGGTCGGATTGCGGCGACACCTCGGCCATCTGCCCGTCGCTCAATCGGACCGCGCGAAGGTCGGAAAGCCTCTGCACGCGGACCGTTCCCTCCAGCACGGTCACACGGGTTTGCAGGCCGCCCCGCGAAAGCGACAGCCGAGTACCGAAGACCTCAACACGTGCCTCTGGGGTGGAGAAAACCAGCGGGCCGCCAGCAGCGCGCCGTTGAATCGCCGCGGCCACGTTGCCGTACTCCACGTGGATATGTTCTTGCTCTTGCTGCGCAAATACTACCCGGCTGTCGCCGGCTAGTATGATCTCTGTGCCGTCGGTCAATCGCAGGGTAACGTAGGCTTCCGGGCCGAGGGTAGAAACACTCTGGCCGCTGCGAACCGCTTGACCGTTTTCCCCATGTGTTGCTTGCAGTCCCGCTTCGGCGATCTCCACCTGCCCGCCGACGTTCTCCAGCCAGCCTATCACCGGGCCTTGATGACCTGCCTGGCGACGCGGCGACCACCAAACGATTGCCACGGCAATGAGCAGTACCGCCACTGTTGCCCCGGTGGCCGCAGCCGCTACAGCGACAGCTCGCCCGGGCCGCCAACGGACCCGTGCGCCCCCGGACGCAATAGTCGGTGGTGAACAGCCGTCGTTCTGCTCGTCGGCAATGCTTAGTGCGATGGCAGACTGCTCATGCAGATCGCAGCACAGCGACATGAAGCGGATATAGTAGTCGCGGGCCTCCGGCTCCGCGCGCAACAGCGCCGTCAGCGCCGCCCGGCCCGATTGCGAAAGCCGACCGTCGGCCAGTTCCGACAGCAGTAGTTCCAAGTCCGCAAGTTGGCGTGGAGTAAGGCTCATCGGGCATCGCTCTGCGCCACACGCAGCGTGACGCAATCGAACAATGCTTTGCGAATCCGATACAAAGCTTTATAAGTGGCTGCCAACGAACGTCCCGATACTTCTGCGGCGCGCTGCACGCTACCGCCTGGTTCGTATCGGGCTAGAATCATCTGCCGGTCCCGCTCAGCAAGCCGCTTCATGCATTCGGCCAGCGCCTGGCGGCGTTGTTCCAATTGCGGCGCTAACTGGAGGGTTCGAGCAGCGACGGTTTCCAGCAAATCGTCTTCCAGCAGCAGATCTGCCCGCGCAGACTGTCTGCGGTGGTTGAGGACCTTCAGAAAGGCCACGCGGCAGGCCCAGGCCACGAAATCCGTATCCGGCTCGAATTGCTCGAACTTCTCCCATAAC
>Ga0209101_1000376_pt1 | contig 37221 bp, 35 predicted proteins | sample ConPoolayeCmetaG_FD_185481 | JGI IMG/M metagenome (GOLD analysis project Ga0209101, IMG submission 185481) | Hot spring microbial mat communities from California, USA to study Microbial Dark Matter (Phase II) - Cone Pool mat layer C metaG... ...
GATATTCCGTAAACTGCTCTTCGGTTACACTGGTGGGGATAGTGCTCATGGGATTTCACCTTTGCAGAGGTTTTTTCTCTCATGATGCACTATCTCCCCTTTCATTCGCAAAAGTTTGAATCAGTTCATTCAGATGAAGGCTCAATCTGTTAATTGAGTGACTCAACAATGCTGGTCAAGCGGAACAGCCCGGCTGTAGAATGGTTGCCTATGACGACCATGATGAACCCGTCCTTCTCCCACAACAGCATCCCGCCGCCGCAGTAACTCTCGTCTGGGTCTGAGGGGTCTGGCTCGCATCCGGGTAGGATGTACAGGCCGGTTGTGCCGTCCACTTCCACTTCCTGGATGATAGACATGCTGGCAGGTATGGGCACAACGAGCGTGGTTGTCCAGTCAATGGTCTGGCTGAGACGCTCAGCCTCTGCCGGCGTCATGCCCAGCAGTTGGAGCATGGCACTGCCGAGAGCCTGCATGTCCACCCCCTCCGGCACTTCAACGGATGGGCTGGGAATCTGTCCGATGATGAATCCTTCAGGGTCATCCAGTTCCCCATAGGTCTGGGTGACACTTGCTGGAATGGTGATGACAAACGGCTGGCCGTCTATGTTGTCGGGCAGTAAGGCGGGGTCAAGTTCCATTGCCACAAAAACCTGCCGCAGTGTCTCGACATCCGGGGTGTAGCGCATCCTTGCCAGCCCCGTCACCTCGATGCGGGCGGGGTCGCCGTAGCCCTGGGGTCTGCGGGGCATGAAGCCCGCCTGCGCGGCGGCCTCATCCAGCGATGAGACTTCGACCGGCTGGCCGGGGTCCTGCAGGACCTCTTCTTCCCCAAAGTGCATGTTATCGCTGATTGCGGCGGCGATCTCTTCGAGGCGTTGATCGTCTACATCCACTACAACAAACTCCTGAACACGGAACAGGCTCAGGAAGTCGCTGGCAAGCGCACGAACCGGCGCAAGCGCGAGCAGTACCCCTATAACTATCAGGGCAACTGCGCCTGCCAGAACGCGTTGCATTTTCTTACTCAACTTCATGCTCATATCCTTTCTCTCTCCTATGACAGCCCGCAGGTTGACCAATGCCCGATGCGCGGCAGGCCGATCAAGAGGGCCGGGACGGGTATGGGCCATTGCCTGTGAAACCTGCACCCTTTCCATTTCCAGCCTGCTCAGACGCTCCCGGCACAACCTGCATATTTCGAGGTGCCTGCTTAGCTCCTGCGACTGGGCGGGTGTGAGCTGTCCATCTAGATAACTCAGAAGCAACCCATCATGCGGATGACGTACTGCCATCTTGCTCCTCCTGACCGTAGGCCGCTCGGAAGGCACGCTGGGCGCGCACCAGCAGTGTTCCTACTGACCCCGGCTTCACACCGATCATGTCTGCCAGTTCGCGGTAGCTGAACCCCATCTCCCGCAGGACAAGCAGCCATGCCTCTCTGGCTGGCAGTCTGGCCAGCGCTTCACGCACACGGCGCTGGGTCTCGCGGCGGGAGACCTCATCCTCCGGGCCGGGCGGCAGGTCGGCAGTGCGCCCTGCGGCCTGTTCACGCCGCTCGCGCCGAATGGCGGTCCGTAGGGCGTTGTAACCTGTATGGAGGGCCACCCGATAGAGCCAGCCCGCCACGTTCTCCTCGCGCCAGAGCGGCTTTCGGTACAGCGTGAGGAAGACCTCCTGCGCCAAGTCTTCTGCCTCCTGACGTGTGCCTGTCAACCGGAACAAGACGCCGTAAACCATGTCATAGTGCCGGTTGAACAAAGCCTCAAAAGAGGCTTCATCTCCCTCCCGGAAGCGCCGCATCAACAGTGCGTCAGAGAGCGCTGTCAACTGCTCATCCTCGTATGCAGACATTCCTCTCTCCCATCTAAACACCGCTGGTACATCTGCAGTGACAGCGTACCCGCTTTCCCCTGTTCAGGCTAGCCCCATCCAGCAGGCTGGCAGGTTCTGACAGCAACACCCAAGCAGAGATTCCTGATCGAGTTGTCTGGCAGGCTGGGTAAAAGAAAGCAGGGCGGCCTCTGCCGGCGCGCCCTGCATGGGGTGACACAGTCGGGGAGGCCGCCTCAACCTGCCAGCGCCAGCAGTGCCTGCCGGGCCATCTGGAAAAGCGGCGTCGGGAGAATGCCTAGAATCAGAGTAGCCGCCGCGGTTACCCCCAGCACGGTTGCCAGCGCAGGCTGGAGGCTGGCTTCGCCCTTGCCTTCGCGGAAGAACATGACCAAGATTACCCGCGCGTAGTAGAACGCGCTGATCACGCTGGTTAGTACGCCGATGATCGTCACAGCCAGCAGGAGCGGATCACCGGCGGAGGCGCGGATAGCCGCTTCGAACACAAACACCTTCCCGATCAGCCCGGCGCTGGGAGGCAGGCCGGTTAGCGAGAGCATGAACAACGCCATGGCCAGTGCCATCCAGGGGTGTGTTTGGCCGAGGCCGGCAAAATCGTCAATCTCGTTGCCGGTGCCGTCATCACGCTCCAGCGCGATCACGACCGCAAAGGCGCCCAGATTGGTAAAGGCGTAGGCCAGCAGATAGAACAGGGCCGCGCTCACAGCGTAGGGGGCTGTGTCAGGATGCTGGGCGGCGGCCACCGCTACCAGAATATAGCCGGCGTGGGCGATGCTGGAGTAAGCCAGCATACGCTTGATGTTAGTCTGCGAGATGGCCACAACGTTGCCCAAGATCATGGTCAGGCCGGCGATCACAGCGATGATCGCCCCCCACTGGCTGGCAGTGGCGGGCATGGCTGTCACCAGCACGCGCAGGAGGGCCGCAAACCCGCCTGCTTTAGCCCCTACCGACATGAAGGCCGTGACCGGCGTCGGTGCGCCCTGATAGACATCCGGCGTCCACATATGGAACGGCACAGCCGCAACCTTGAACCCCAGCCCTACCAGTATCAGCACCATGCCGACCAGTGCTAGCGCAAGGTTAGCCGCCTGCCCGGACAGGGCCGCCACCACTCCTGACAGAGCTGTACTGCCTGTCCCTCCGTATGTCAGGGCTATGCCGTAAACGAGAAAACTGCTGGCGAAAGCTCCGAGCAGGAAGTACTTCATGGCCGACTCTTCAGAGTCAGCTCTCGGACGTGCAAAACCGGCGAGGATATACAGCGGGATGCTCAACAGCTCCAGCGCAAGGAACACGACAATCAGGTCAGCCGCCATCGCCATCAGCACCATGCCGGTTGTGCTGAACAGCAGGAGGGGGTAATACTCGCCGCGTTCGATCCCGCGTCGGGGCAGGTAGTTCAGGGCCAGCAGAACGCCCAGGATGGCAGTCAGGATGAAAACAGCCTGCAAAAACAGCGAAAACCCATCCGCGATCAGCATCCCCTCAAAGGCCGATTGTGTGCCCAGCCGGGTATAACGCTCTATTTCCAGTGCCAGCGCAACCGCCGCACCTGCCAGCCCTAAGAGCGCCAGCCAGCCAGTCCAGCGCTTATGGCCCCGGCCAATGAACAAATCAATCATCAGCAAGAGGCAGGCCCAGCCAGCCAGAATCAAGACGGGGATGAGCGCCACTAGGTTGATCGATTCAAGCGTAGGAAGTTGCATAATCATGACCCTTCACGCAGGATGCCTGACTCATCAGGGCAGACCCGCCAGCGATGGTACTGCGCTCAAGAGCGCCTGCACAGACGGCTCCATCACATCAAAGAACGGCTTGGCATAAAGGCCGATCCAGAAGATCAAGATGATCAGGGGTACCAGCGTTAGAATCTCACGCGGGCCAATGTCAGTCAGCTTCTTGTTTTCCTCTTTATCCAGAGGCCCAAGGAACACCTTCTGGAACATCCACAGCAGGTAGATGGCGGCCAGAATCACCCCCAGCGCCGCAAAGGCTGTGAACAGCCAGGGCCGCGCACCCAGCGCACTGGAGTTAAATGACCCCATCAGGATGGTGAACTCGCCGACAAAGCCGTTCAGCCCCGGCAGACCCATCGAAGAGAGCGTCACTACCAGTGCCAGTGCGCTGTAGACGGGCATGATCTTCCAGATGCCGCCGAAATCGCTTAATTCGCGGGTATGCCGCCGTTCGTAGATCATGCCGACCAGCAGGAACAACCCGCCCGTGCTCAGGCCATGGTTGACCATCTGGAGGATTGCCCCTTGAACGCCAATCGCATTCAGGGAGAAGATGCCCAGCATGACAAACCCCAGATGGCTGACAGAGGAATAGGCGACCAGCTTCTTGACATCGGTCTGGGCAAAACTGACCCATGCGCCGTAAATGATGCCGATGACGGCCAGCGCCGCAATGTAAGGAGCAAACTCAACAGAGGCGTTGGGGAACAACGGCAGGTTGAAACGCAGGAAGCCGTATGTTCCCATCTTGAGCAGGACACCCGCCAGTATAACAGAGCCAGCCGTTGGGGCTTCGACATGCGCATCCGGTAGCCACGAGTGTAGCGGCCACAGCGGGACTTTGATCGCAAAGGCAATGGCAAAAGCCAGGAACAGCCAGCGCTCAAGGTTCAGGGGGATGTCCATGCCGATCAGATCAGGCAGGTAGAACGTGCCTCCTCGGATTCCCAGCCACAGGATCGCCAACAGCATCAGGATAGACCCGGCCATCGTGTACAGGAAGAACTTGATGGCGGCGTACTGACGGCGCGGCCCGCCCCAGATACCGATCAGGAAGTACATGGGAACGAGCGTGAACTCCCAGAATACGTAGAACAGGAACAGGTCCTGCGCCACAAACACGCCTACCATAGCCGTTTCGAGCAACAGCATGAAGGCGTAGTATTCTTTGACGCGATCCTCAATGGCCTTCCATGAGGCTAGAATGGAAATCGGGCTGATCAGGGTGGTCAACAGCACCAGCCAGATGCTCAACCCGTCCACCCCCAGCGCATAGCTGATCCCCGCTGTCGGAATCCAATCTACCCGCCCGGCCCACATCATACTGCCGTCCTGAGCAAACGGCTTGCCCAGCAGGAAGAGCGACACGACAAATGTGGCGGTTGAAAAGACAACCGAAACCCACTTGATGAATGTCTCATGTCTGCGCGGCGTCAGGACTACAATCAAGAACCCGACCAGCGGTATCGCCAGTATTATGGTCAGAAAGGTTGGGAACTCCGTCATACATGCTCCTTAACGGGCCGTGTTTGTAGGGGCGCAGCGCCGTGTGCTAAAGCAACAGGCGTATCGCCAGATAAATCAAGATCACTACGACACCCAGCGCAACTGCCAGAGCGTAATTGCGCACGTAGCCGGTCTGTGTGCGGCGTAGCCTGTTCGATGAGCCGCTGATCAGGCTACCAATGCCGTTGACTGCACCGTCCACCACACCCATATCAATGGGCTTACTCAGGATAGCCGCCCAGCCCTTGAAGGCGGCTGTCAGGATGTTGTCATGTACAAAGTCGTGCCAGAAGTGCCAGTCCACTGTGGCGGCCAGAAAATCCCCCATGCGGGTATAAGGCTGTACGAAAACCGCCGCATACAGCTCATCCCAGTACCACTTGCGGTTTAGGAAGGTGAATACCGGCCCTGTCGTGCGCAACGGATCGGGCTGACCCTCCTCCAGCGGCTTGCGGCCGTACAGCAGGAAGCTCAAGAAGATCGCCGCCAGCGCCAGCACAGTTGAAATGCCGGCCACAGTCAGCGAGAAGCTCTCACCAGCGGCAGGGATATGAATATTGACAACGCTGTATGCCAGCCAGTACCCTAAGTGGTGGAAACCCTCGAAGGGCAGATTCATCACCCCGCCGATAGCTGACAGAACGGCCAGCACGATCAGCGGAGTAGTCATCACGGCGGGACTCTCTGCCGCATGTGCGGCGGCTTCTGTGCGTGCCTTGCCGAAGAAGACCATGAAAATCTGCCGCCCCATATAGAAGGCTGTGAAGAAGGCCGCCGCAGTCAGCAGGATGTAGGCCGCTGTGTTCTCGCGGCTGGCGTCCAGCAGGATTTCATCCTTGCTCCAGAACCCAGCCAGCGGCGGGATGCCTGCCAGCGCCAGCGCACCGACAATATAGACGATGGTGGTAAGGGGCATCTTCTTGCTTAGCCCGCCCATGTTGCGCATGTCCTGTGGGTCGAGAGCGTGGCTGTCTTGGTGCCTGCCATGCCCGTGATGGGCAGTCGCATGGTGGCCGTGTTCCATCCCATGTATCACTGAGCCGGCGCTCAGGAACAGAAGCGCTTTGAAAAAGGCATGGGTGGCTAGATGGAAGATCGCCGCCGCATAGGCCCCCAGCCCTGCCGCCGCGACCATAAAGCCGAGCTGGCTGATGGTCGAGTAGGCCAGCACACGTTTGATGTCGAACTGTGCCACTGCGATAGTCGCCGCCACAAAAGCCGTTGCCGCTCCGACAAGCGCCACGACCGTCCCGCTGACAGGGGCCATCGCGTACAGCACATTACTGCGGGTGATCATGTAGATACCGGCGGTGACCATAGTAGCGGCATGGATCAAGGCGCTGACAGGTGTCGGGCCGGCCATCGCATCCGGTAGCCAGACGAACAGCGGTATCTGGGCGCTCTTCCCCGTTGCACCCAACAGCAGGCACAACGTGATGATGGTCACCACTGTCCCCAGCGGCACAGAGAGCGGCCCAAACGCAATCGGAGTTGAGAGCGAGAGCGGCTCACCTTCTCCCTCTGCCGCATGTTCCCCTTCGACGGCCTCACCGTGCGGCCCTGAGGCGCTGAGGGTCAGGCATTCAGCCTGAGGGGCTGTCTGCATACACTCGGCACGCGCAAAAACGTCGTCAAAAGTGAGCGTGCCGAATGTCCAGAAGATGAGCATGATCGCCAACAGCATTCCGAAGTCGCCTACGCGGTTGACGATGAAAGCCTTCTTGCCTGCGGCAGAGTTGGTGATGCCCGCTACCGGGTCATCAAACCAGAAGCCGATCAGCAGATAGGAGCATAACCCTACCAGTTCCCAGCCGACGAACATCATCAGATAGTTGTTGGCTGTGACGAGGATCAGCATCGAGCCGAGAAACAGGTTCAAGAAGGCAAAAAAGCGGGGGAAGCGGCGGCGCTTCAGGTCGTAGGCTTCCTCTGGAGACAGCCCGCGCTTGGCGGCCTGCTCGTCAATGTCTCCTTGCATGTAGCCGATGGCGTAAATATGGATCAGTGTCCCTACGCCGGTGACAACCAGCATCATCACCGAGGAGAGCGTATCTACCTTGATTGTCCATGGAACGGCAAGGGTGAAGTCCCCGGCCTGAAGCCTGAACCACGTCAAAAGCGGGACTTCCGCACCCTGCGGCTGACCCAGCAGTCCGACAAACATCAAGACTGCGATCACAAATGCCAGCGCCGCCATAAGCGAGGCGATCACGCCGGGCGCTGCACTGTCACTGCGGGGCATCAGCCTGCGTCCGAAGAAGACGTTAATCAGCATACCCGCAAAGGGAAACACAATGATCAGCGGGATTAGGGAGAACAGTCCTTGCATGTGGCTTGTCCTGTCCGACTAAGATAGTGAGCTTCCAAATGGCCCCAAGTTATGCTCTAAGTGAGTGCCTTCACGACACTCAGCCTTCCATTTCACGTAGCTCGTCAATGTCAATACTGCGCTTGGTTCGGAAGATGGCGACGATCAATGCCAGCCCTACCGCTACCTCTGCGGCGGCAACGGTCATTACAAAGAAGACAAAGACCTGCCCGCCCAAATCCTGAAAGGCGCGGGCGAAGGCTACAAAGGCGAGATTAGCCGAATTCAGCATCAGCTCAACCGACATGAAGACGAGGATGGCGTTTCGCCGCACCAGCACACCGACCATCCCCAGCGCGAACAGCACTGCGCTCAAGATCACATAGTAGCTGGTAGGAACGAGAAAGGCTGTTTCGTTCATTTCTGGGTTTCCTGCTTGTCTAAGCGTCCACGCTTCTTTTCTAGTTCATCTCTGGTGAGCACGACCGCGCCGATCATGGCAACCAGCAACAGCACGCCGACCATCTGGAAGGGGAGCATGTAGCGGGTAAACAGCACTTCGCCCACGGCCTGCGGACTCCCGTAGCTCTCCATGGCGCCGGCGGTTTGGCTGAGCAGAGGCGGCACAGACAGATCAACCCCGATCCGAGGGCTGAACAAGACGAAAGCCGCTGTCGCAACCAGCAGGACTGCCAGGACGATGGTTACCGGGGCCTGCCATCGAAGTTTTGACTCAAGCGGCACACGCTCGGCTCCCAGCAGCATGATCACGAACAGGAATAACACCATGATCGCCCCAGCGTAGACGGTCACCTGCACCATAGCGAGGAAGGGGGCGTTTAGGCCCAGGTAGAAGAGCGCCACGCACATAAAGTTGACCACCAAAAACAGAGCGGCACGCACTGCATTGGTGCTGGTCAACATGCCTACGGCTGAGGCAATCGCTATCAAGGCCAGAATAGCAAAGATCAGTGTGCCAATCATCAGGTCAAGGCTCCCTTATTCATTTCGGGTTTTCCATGTCCGGAATGGCGCGGTCAAAACTGCCCGGCGGGACCTTTTGCGGCGTGGGCTTCCCGCCCGGCGGAACGGGCACCAGCAACATCTCTTTGGTGTAGATCGCGCTCTTGCGGTCATAAAATGACAGCCGATACTCATGTTCCAGCACGATGGCCTCAGTCGGGCAGGCATCCTCACAGTAGCCGCAGAAGATACAGCGCAGCATATTGATCTCGTAAGTCTTGGCGTACCGCTCACCGGGGGAGTACCGCTCCTCGTCGGTGTTCTCAGCGGACTCGACCCAGATGGCATCGGCAGGGCAGGCCGCCGCACACAGCGCACAGCCGATGCACTTTTCGAGGCCGTTGTCATAGCGCTTGAGTTCATGGCGGCCCTTGAACCGTTCGGCCAACGGCCTGACCTGCTCCGGATACTGGACGGTAACCGGCGGCTGGAAGACATGCTTGATGGTAGTTGCCATCCCCTCAAGGATGGCCAGTCCGCGTCTGATAATCATTGCCAATGATCCTCGATCCTAAACCCCGCCTGCTTGAAACCAGCCAGACACTGCTCATCCGAAAGAAGGAAAAACGTCCAGCGCGACCAGCACCGCGGTGACCACCGCGTTGGCCAGCGACAAAGGCAACAGCACCTTCCAGCCGAAGGCCATCAGGCGGTCGTAGCGGATGCGCGGCAGTGTGGCACGCAGCCAGATCATAAACATCAGGCTGGCCACCACCTTAGCGCCCAATATGAACGGGGCCATCCACCCGCCCAGCAAAGTATGTAACTGGATGTTGGTGAAAGGAATAGTGAACTGATAGCCCCCAAAGAACAGCGAGGCGGCTATCACGCTGACGGCAATCATCTTCATGTATTCGGCCATGAAGAAGGCCGCAAACTTCATCCCGCCATATTCAGTGATGTAGCCGGCGGTCAGCTCCTGCTCAGCCTCCGGCAGGTCGAAGGGAGCGCGGTTTGTCTCAGCCAGCATGGTGATGATGAAGATGATGCCGGCGATGGGTTGCAGGAAGATGAACCAGGTATTCTGCTGGGCGCGGATAATATCGCCGAGACTCATCGAGCCGGTCATCATCACCGGCGCAAGGATGGACAGCCCCATGGCCAGCTCGTAGCTGATCATCTGGGCGCTGGAACGTAGCCCGCCCAGCATGGCATATTTGTTGGCTGAAGCCCAACCGGCCAGCACAATCCCATAGACCGAGATAGAGGTGACGGCCATGATGTACAGGACGCCTACGTTAATGTCGGCGATGCCCAGGGTAGTTGTGTACCCGAACAAGTTAACCTGCTCGCCGATGGGGACGACGGCCAGCACAATCAGGGCCGGAATAGCGGTGATCACAGGGGCTAGTGTAAAGAGAATCTTGTCCGCCCCCAGCGGGATAACGTCTTCTTTGACGAAGAGCTTTAGCCCGTCCGCTACCGGCTGAAGCAGGCCAAACGGCCCGGCGCGGTTTGGCCCTATCCGTACTTGAATGCGGGCAATGAAACGCCGCTCCAGCCATGTTCCATATGCAAAGCCGGTCAACAGCACTACGATCAGGATCACCGATTTAACGGTGGCGTCAATGGCAAGGATGGCGATGTCGCTCATGCTTCGATTTTCTCCAGCTTGCTGATTGGAGCGGTTAGAGCCTCCAGCGGCGCACCCTGAGCCTGAAGACGGCGCGGCACAAGTGCCACACCTTGAGGAACGGATGCATCAATAACTGCCGTCAGGGCAATGGTGTGCTCGCCCACTGTCAGGCCCAGCGTATCTCCCCCTTCGAAGCCCAGACGGCGGGCATCATCCGGGTTGAGCGCGGCATAGGGGGCCGGAACGCGCTGATGGAGCAGGGCGGTCTTGTAGAAGACAGGCTCGGCATCATAGACCCGCGTGACAGGCACAATGATCAGGTTATTCCCCTCAGCACGCAGGTTGTTTTCGGCCACAGCCGGTCGCATGGTGAGGCGTGCCCCGGCTTTCTCTGCCTCGCTGGCCCACTGAACGCCCAGCCCGCGCGTGTTCTGGAAGGCTGTGCCTCCATAGTATAGGTCTTCGCCGCCTACATCGGGCAACTGAGGCTCAACCTTGGCGAGGACCTGATAAGTCATGCCGGCATACTGCGGCACGTTCTTGCTGATCTCGGCCAATACTGCCGCCGCTGAAGGGGCAGGCCGGCCATGCCCTAGCCGTTCGCCGATCGTCTGGATGATCAGCCAGTCTGGCTGGCTCTCTCCTATCGGCTCGATGGCAGGGTAAAAGCGTTGCACGCGCCGCTCGCCGCTGGTGTAAGTTCCCTCACGCTCAGCCGCGCTTTGCGTGGGCAGTACTATATCGGCTAGTTGGGCAGTTGCCGTCAGGAACATATCCTGCACAATAATAAACCCCTTTGTTGCACAGAGTGACTGCTCAACAGCCGGATCGTCAAAGGCCGGATCAGCCCCTGCAATGTAAAGAACCTTGATCTGGTTGTCAGCCACTGCCTTTAGGATACCTTCATAGCCCAGCCCCGGCGTTTCGACCGGCTGGTAACCGGGGCCAAAGTTCGGGTGGAAGCCCATGTCGGAAGCGCCTTGCCCATTAGCTGACGGCCAAACCACGATCAACCCGTTGTTGGCACGTCCAACATGGCCGGTGGCGATCAGCAGGTTGGCGGCGGCCTGTGCCAGCGCATGAGAGCGTTCAGGGCCAAGCCCCTCGCCCCCCATGAGGATGACCGCATTTTGAGCGCCGGCAAAAGTCTGCGCGGCGGCTTTGATCTCCTTGCTTGCCCTAAACAGCTTGGCTGTCCGAAGTGTCTCATCCAAGCCTGCCGTCTCACTGCCTGCTTTGGGTTTGATACTCCCCAGCATAGCGTTGAGTGCGGCGGTCTCATCCCCGTAGGCGTAACGGATGGCATGGGCTGCGTACTGGTCAAGGCGGGTCTTGCGCCCGTTCAAAACGATCAGGGATGCACCACGCTTGGCCGCCGCAATGACACGCAGCCACCAGATCGGCGCTTCTTCGTGCAGGTCGCTGGCGATGACCAGAATGGCGTCACCCTTGCCCAGGTCAAGGAAGTTGGTCCCTACCCCCACGCCCGCCTGAGCTGTCAGGTCGCCCCCTGACACATAGGGAGGGTAGGGGGCCAGATGAGGACTGCCCTGGGCGCGGATCAACTTTTGGAGGCTGTACAGGTCTTCGTTGCTCAGCCGTCCGCCGGCTAGTGCGGCGATGCTGGGGCCTGCGCTCCGAAGCTGGGCCGCCGCCTCAGACAGCGCTTCCTCCCAGCTTGCCTCGACCAGCTTGCCGCCCCGACGGATCAACGGCTTGGTCAGGCGTTCCGGATGGTGCATGTAGTGATGGGCGAAGCGTCCTTTGTCGCAGATCCAAATCTCGTTGACGCGCTCGTTCTGGCGCGGCATGACGCGCTTGATGGTCGTCTGGCCGCCTGCCTCGCGGTCAGGACGTGTGTCAAAGCTCATGTTACATCCGACGGGGCAGTGTGTGCAGATCGTCGCGACCTGCACCATTTCCCATGGGCGGGCGTTGAAGCGGAAGTCGGCAGTCGTCAGTGCTCCTACCGGGCAGATGTCCGTCGTATTGCCGGAGAAGATGCTGTCAAAGCCCGGCTCACTCAAGGAGATGATCTGCTGTTTGCGCCCCCGCTGGTCGAAGCCTAGTACGTGGTCATCGGCGATCAGATCGCAGAAGCGGATACACCGCGCACAATGGATACACCGTTCCTGATCGAGATAGATGATCTCGCCCAGCGGGATATGCTTCCCAAGGCGCATCTTATCTTCCCAGTACATGCGGCTGGTGCCGGGGCCGTGCCGCATGGTCAGGTTTTGCAGGGGACACTCGCCGCCCTTGTCACAGACGGGGCAATCGAGCGGATGGCTGGAAAGCAGGAACTCCAGAATCTCGCGCCGCCCGTCAATCACCTTTTGTGACTTGGTGCGGATAGCCATCCCGTCTACAACCTTCTGCGTGCAGGCTGTTTGCAGGGTCGGAAACCACGCCAGCTCGACCTGACCGGTCTGCTGATTCAGACGCGGTGTGGCGAGTTCCACTAAACACATGCGGCAGTTGCCGTCATGGCCCAGCTTGGGGTGGTAACAGAAGACAGGGATGTCCACGCCGCACTGCTTGGCGGCATCTACCAGATTTGACCCCGCCGGCACTTGATATTCCACGTCGTCAATGATGAGTTTTACGGTATCTGCCATGCATCAATCCTGATCCACTCAAGGCGTAGTGAGAGTTCATGTCGAAAATACAGGGGGCTTCTCTCTGCCCCTCTAGCATCCGATCAGTCGGCGGCCACGCTGGCAGGCTCACCTTTCTTCTGTGCCTCGACTGCCCGTTTATAGTCCTCAGGGAAGTGCTTGATAGTCGCTACGACCGGGTTAACAGCAAACTCACCCAGCGCACAGATACACTTGCCTTTCATCTGTGTGGCAACGCTGTTCATCGTCTTGACATCCTGCTCATCGGCCAGCCCTCTGGCAGTACGGTCGTACAGCCGCTTGAGCCAGTACGTGCCTTCGCGGCAGGGTGTACACTGCCCGCATGACTCATGTGAGAAGAAGGTGATCATCTTACGGGCCGCCCATACCATGTCCACTGACTCATCCAGCACGATCACGGAGGCTGAGCCAATGTCAGTCTCCCACTTTTTGAAGCTCCCGTAAGCAATCGGCGTATCGAGTACTTCATCAGTGGCGGGCAGGATCGCGCCGCTGGCACCGGCAGGCAGAATGCCTTTGACCTTCAATCCGCTCGGAACACCGCCCCCCAGCTCGTAGATCAGCTTGCGGAAGGTCGTTTCGCCGCCGAAAGGTAACTCGTAGTTGCCGGGACGGTTGACGTGTCCGCTCAGGCAGAATATCTTGACGCCGGGGCTGTCCGGCGTGCCGAACCGACGGTAGCCTTCTGCGCCGTTGAGGATAATGTAGGGCACGTTCGAAAGCGTTTCGACGTTATTGATCACCGTCGGGCAACCGTACAGCCCGACCTGCGCAGGGAAGGGCGGCCTGATGCGCGGCTGTCCCCGCTTGCCTTCCAGCGACTCCAGCAGGGCTGTTTCTTCGCCGCAGATATAAGCTCCCGCCCCCAAGTGGGTGTAGACCTGACAGCTCCAGCCAGAGCCAAGGATGTTCTCGCCGATAAAGCCGTGCGCCCGTGCCTCCTCTATTTTACGATCCAGCTCGTGGGCAATGTCCCAGAACTCACCCCGGCAGTAGATGTACACGGCTGAGGCGCGAATCGCGTAGGCCGCGATCAAAGCTCCCTCGATGACCTGATGAGGATTCTTCTCCAGCAACTGGCGGTCTTTGAAAGTGCCGGGTTCGCTCTCGTCGGCATTGACCACGACGTAGGTCAGGGGAGCATCCTTAGGGATGAAGCTCCACTTAACGCCGGTCGGGAAGCCTGCCCCGCCGCGCCCGCGCAATCCAGACGCCTTGACGATCTCGATGACCTCATCCGGCTTGTGCTGGGCGAGCGCCTTGCGCAGGCCTTCATAGCCCCCATGCTGAAGGTAGGTATCTATCTGCTTGATGTCGGGTATATCTAGGTCTCTGAGCAGGATATGCGTCACGATCAACCTCTCTCGAAGCAGTCAGTGAGGCTCAGACATCCTCACGGGTTCGCTTGCTCACATAATGGATTCCGGGCCAGTCAACGTATCCGGCCTCCAGAAATAATGCCAATGAGGCTGTGTTGTCCGGCTCAATCAGCGCCGCGATCACATCCATTCCCTGCCTATGCAGGACATCCTCGGCGGCGGCGATCAATGCCTTAGCGATCCCCCGCCGCCGGTAGTCCGGGTGGACAGCCAGCCGGTTGATCCAGCCTTTGCGCCCGTCATGGGTGGTCAGCACCGCACCGACAAGCTGGCCGTCTTCTGTCTCCACGCCGAGGGCAGTTTGTGTCCCGCCGGCTAACTGCCGTTCAAATGCCTCACGCGAGTCGCGTCCGTTCGGTTTGATCGGCAGGCCTGCCGCCTGCCACAGCGCGGCCAGACGCGGGTAGTCGTCAGCTTTGAGTCGAATCGGAGGCCTCATGTTCACGCCGCAGTTCTTCCAGTAGCTTGTCTACCTTCTCGTAATCCAGATTCTCGTAGTAGTGAAAGTTGACCTGCATCACGGGGGCGCGATCACAGGCCGCAATACACATCACATTCTCCACCGTGAACAGCCCGTCAGGCGTTGTCTCGCCGGGCTTGATACCCAGCTTCTGGCATACATGCTCACTGAATTGCTCAGCCCCCTTGAGGGCACAGGGCAGATCGGTGCAAATCTGGATCAGATACTTGCCCTTAGGCTGGTCGTAGTACATCGTATAAAAGCCAATGATGCCTTTTACGTGTGTCACATCCAGTTCGAGAATAGAGGCAATTTCCTCGATGGCCTCCGGTGTAATATGGCCGTATTCTTCTTGAGCGATATACAGGAGCGGCATGACCGCCGAACGTTTGTCGGGATATTTTGCCAGATGATGATCGATCTCTTCTTTGTGCGTGTCGAGCAGGGCCATAGGACGTTTTGCCTTCCAGTTTTATGACTTGGGCGGAGCGGGGGGCTGTTCCGGCTCAGAGGGGGTCAACTCTGCCGGTTGGGGTGGCTCTGGAGGCTTAGGCGCCGGAGGTTTGGGCATCTCAGATGTCTTGGGCGCAGGGGCTGGCGCTTGAGCCGCCAAAGATTTCTCCAATGTTTCGACCTTTTTCTTAAGGCCGGCAATCGTGATGCCGCGCTTGATCGAGCCGGGGACTGTCAACAGCCAGCCCATCAGCAGGCCCGCCGCCAGAGGGACCAGCACCACCAGCGTCATGGGTGTTTTGACGCTCCACGACAGAAAATGGACGCTGATAGTCTCCGGGTTGCCCAGCGCAAAGATGACAGCCGCCGCGGCCACTATCACCATGAGAATCAGGATAAGGATCAAGGCGACCATGTCTTAACCTCCTCAACGGTCGCAGTCACCAAGGACAATGTCAATACTGCCAATAATGGCAACCAGATCAGAAACCATGTATCCCTGTGCCACTACCCCCAGTGCCTGCAGGTTAATGAAAGAGGGGGTGCGGAAATGTACCCGATAGGGTTTGGGGCCTCCATCGCCGACCAGAAACACGTCCAGCTCCCCGTGGGGCGACTCGGTGCGGACGTACACCTCGCCTTTTGGAACGTTGAAGCCCTCTGTCCACAGCTTGAAGTGATGGATTACGGCCTCCATGCTCCGCCCCAGTTCAGCCCGCGGCGGGGGGACGAACTTGCGGTTGTTACTGCGGAACGGCCCCTTTGGAAGACCCTTGACGGCTTGATCCAAGATTCGGAGCGACTGCCGCATTTCCTGCATCCGCACGCGGTAGCGGTCGTACACGTCCCCATTTGTGCCGAGCGGCACCTCAAACTCGAACTGGTCATAGACGGAATAGGGCATCGCCTTGCGGATGTCGAAGTTGATGCCAGAGCCGCGCAGGGAGGGGCCGGTGACGCTCCACTTGATGGCATCTTCCGGCTTGAGCACCCCGATATTCTTAGTGCGATCAAGCCAGAGCGGATTCTGGTCGAGTAACCGTTCGTAATCGTCCAGCTTACGCGGCAGATAGTCAATGAACTTGCGCAGGGCTGGGATGAAGTCATCCGTGAGATCGCGCCACACCCCGCCGGGGCGGATGTAACTGCCCATCATGCGCTGGCCCGACACCATCTCAAACATATCGAGGATATGCTCGCGGTCACGGAAGGCGTACAGCAGGAGGCTGGTTGCCCCCAGGTCAAGCACGTGTGTTCCCAGCCACACCAGATGGCTGTTGATGCGCTGTAGCTCTGCGATGATAACACGGATGTATTCCGCACGCGGGGGAACGTCCAGCTCGCACAGCTTCTCAATCGCCATGCAATACACGAGATTGTTGCCCATGTTGTTCAGGTAGTCGAGCCGGTCGGTCATGACCAGAGCCTTCTCGTAGGTCTTGGCCTCCATGTTCTTCTCGACGCCTGTATGCAGATAGCCTACATCGGGCAGGCAGGTGACAATGGTCTCGCCGTCCAGTTCCAGCAACAGGCGCAATACCCCGTGCGTGCTGGGGTGTTGCGGCCCCATGTTGAGCAACATGGTTTCGCCGGTAAAAGCGCGTTCGCTGACGCGGCCCTTCAATTGTTCGAGCGCGATCTCGACGGTTTGATGATCGCTCTCGATTGCCGTCTCATGTGTCAGGTCGTAGCGGGACAGCATGGGTGCACCTCACTCCTTCGGCTGTGGCTTCTGAGCCTGAATGCGGTCGGCGTTGAACGTGAACTGCACTTCCTCGTATCCCAGCGGATAGTCTTTTCGCAGTGGATGGCCTGTCCAGTCGAAGGGCATCAAAATACGCCGCAGGTCGGGGTGACCTTCGAACCGGATGCCGAACAGGTCCCACACCTCGCGCTCCTGCCAGCCTGCCGCCGGATAGACACCCGTCACAGTCGGGGCGACAGGGTCATCACCGGGCACGTAAACCTTCAGACGAAGGGAATGATTGAACAGCATCGAGTAGAGCATGTAACAGATGGCAAAGCGTGGTTCGTCTGGCCAGTAATCTACAGCCGTCAGGTCAGACAGGAAGTTAAACACCAGCCCGTCCGTGTCGCGGCAAAAGGCGGCCACCTCGACAATCGCCTTGCGATCTACCACAACAGTCACCTCGCCGCGGAACTCAATGATGTCCTGTACCGCCTCAGGGAAACGTTCTTGGATTGTGTTGGCAATGGCTTTCAGATCGCCCATGTGCTTGTGTACCTCAACAGAGTGCTAACCGGTACGGCCTCGAACGGAGAACAGTTACTTGGCCCAGTCCGAAATCTTCATCTTCATGACTTTCTCGTGCAGTGTCAGGATGCCGTCTAACAGTTGCTCTGGGCGCGGGGGACAGCCTGCCACATACACATCTACCGGTATAATCTCGTCCACGCCCTGAAGGATGGCATAGTTGTTGAAGATGCCGCCGCAACTGGCGCAGTCGCCCATTGCGATCACCCATTTGGGGTCCGGCATCTGGTCGTAGAGGCGGCGGACGACGGGCGCCATCTTGCGGCTGACACGTCCAGCCACGATCATCAGATCGCTTTGACGCGGCGAAGCCCGCATCAGTTCCATGCCAAAACGCGACATGTCATAGTGCGAGGCCTGTGTGGCCATCATCTCGATAGCACAGCAGGCCAGCCCAAACAGCATGGGCCACATGGCCCGTGTGCGGCCCCAGTTGATAGCCTCTTCCAGTTTGGTCATCACAACCCCGAAGGTGCCCGGCTTATTCTCTAGTCCCATTCCAACGCTCCCTTTTTCCACTCATAAATCAAACCGAGCGTGAGCAGTACAACAAAAATCCCCGCCGCGATTAGGCCGTAGATGCCCAATTGCCGGATGAGAACCGCATAGGGTAACAGGAAGACAATTTCAACATCGAATAGGATAAACAGGACTGCCACTAGATAAAAACGCACCGGCAGACGGCGTCGTGCCGGTCCGATGGGAGTCATCCCGGACTCATAGGGGGCCAGCTTCTTAGGGGTGGGGCGTTTTGGCCCGAAGATGCGCGAGATGAAGACAACAATCACACTGAGAACTGTGGAGATCAACAGGAGGATACCAATAGGCAGGTAGTTTTCAAGCAACACGAGAGGCTTCTCCTGAGTAGTGATGTTCAGCCGTCCGCATTCAGTTTCCTGGTTGTACAGGTTATCGGCGTAAGGCGCGCACGCTGATCGCTGACAGGCTGAGCACTGGACGTTGCGAGAACTCTTCCGAAGTGTGATAGAACACCACTTCAGGACGTTTATTGGGTTGTTTAGCCCATGTGGTGATAGATGCCTATGTGGCAAATATCACAAATCATACTACCATAAACTCGTGTATTTTTCAAACGCTCATTAACTTTTTTGCGTCTGAGGATGTACACATGGGACTGCTCCATTGTCCAAACAAACGGGCAGATTGTCAAGAATCTGAGCGCCTGACTTCGCGATGTTGTTCGCTTAAGGGGCCGCAACAAACGCGGGGCAGAGAGAGGCTCTGGCCTGCCCCTTGCTTTGGGGCCGTCTTCCTTGATATAATCAGGCCATGTACTCCTGTGTGGAGAGTGTGAATAACGGACTAAGAGCCGTAAAAAACGATGGACGATTATCCTAGTTGTTCTAACACGTGGGCATACCGATCAAAAGTATGCCGTCACCCCTGCCTGAAGGCAGGGCTATCCCCCGCTTAAGGCCTCTCCAGTAGGCTGACGTTCCGGGGGTGATGCTCCTGCCGTCTCAGGCAGAGGGCATCACCATGTGGAGTTAGGAGCGTTAGCCATGACTACTCAAAACATCACCTTGTTTGTCATCTTTCAGCAGGTGCAGTCTCTGCTAGACCGTCGTTTCTCGAACTCGCAGTCTGCCTCGGCGGATGAGCAGGTGAAAGATACCTCCGCTTCTTCCTTGCCGGTGTATGGGAGGGAATGGCATAACGCTGTAGACCCATGGCTTGAAGTAGCCCGCTACCAGCGGCATGGGCGTCTGCCCTGATGAGCGGCTGTTCAACCTGCATAACCCAAAGAAAGAAATGAGAGAGCCTCCTCTCAACCATAACGAGGAGGCCCTCTCCCGTCTGCGAGACAAGGAACGGTCTACCAGCTATCGCGATCCCGATCAAACCGGTCGCCGCGGTCAAAGCGGTCACGCCCGCCGCGATCCCCGCGCGGACGGTCTCCGCGCGGACGATCCTCGCGGGGGCGGGCTAGATCAACTTTGATGGTACGGCCGCCCATCTGAGTGCCATTCATTTTGGCCATAGCCTCTTTGGCTTCTTCTTCGGTGTTCATTTCAACGAAGCCGAAGCCCTTCGAACGGCCCGTGTCGCGCTCGATAACAATAGAGGCGCTTAAGACCTGCCCATAAGGCTCAAAAGCATGCCGTAGTTCATCATCAGTGGTGCGGTAGGACAGATTGCCTACGTACAGCTTACTCCCCATTGCCAAGAAGCCTTTCTTGCTATGCAGTAACTAGGTTGCTCGTTGGGCGGACGAGCGCCGCCAGGTGACACTTTCTCTACGGGCCTATGGCCCTCTCACTCATGGTTCATCATGCCGCCGTGTTAAGGGGGTCACCTTCTCCGGCACACTGCGGCGTCTCGTTCACAAGGCTTCTTGGTCCGCTCTTCTCTCTCCCTCGTATCTCCAATGCATATGCTTATCATGATACATGCTTTTTTATAAAACACCAGTAGGAAAAAGAAAGTTTTCCGACCCGGCAAGGGAGGATGCCTTTGTATTTCGTAGGTCAAGAATAGATTGACACCGGGTTTACAGCTTGGTATAGTGAGAAGAACTCCGCACGATACACTGCTTCAGGAGGAACTCCCGTGCTACGTGAATGGTTTGGCTTCACAAAACGTACACGCCCAGAGAATCCGGCGGCTGGCCCGGCAGTCTCACCTACGGAGACTATCTTAGGGGTCGGCTCTACCTTTGAAGGGACGCTCAAGTGCGAGGGGAATGTTCGCCTTGATGGGTATTTTAAGGGCAATGTCTCGGCACGCGGCAAAGTGACTCTGGGGGAGCGGGGCAAACTAGAGGGAGATTTACTCTGTGAGAGCGCGGCTGTTGCCGGCGTGCTTCGGGGCGACATCACAGCCCGCAAGGTGAGTATTCTGCGCACTGGACGGATATGGGGAAACTTGCGGATCGAGACGCTGGTGACGGAAGAAGGCGGCTTCATTCAGGGGCTGATCACCATGCAGGAGGCGGTCAAACTCGCCGAGTTGTTCCCGCCTGTCGAAGCGGCTGAGAGCACCGCCTCTGTTGAAAGCGGCAAAAAAGCCGAAGCAGAAACTGCCGTCATGGAGAAGACATCAAAGCTGTCGCCTGGGGCTAAGGGCAAGGATGCTTAAAAACTCGAATGCGGCAGGGCCTTGCCTTGGAGGCAGGCTGGATGGTCTTCTCGTCACATCTGTGACATCCGAATAAAGGATATGGCGGCGCGGTTAGGGGCGCGCTATACTCTGCATAGCTTAACAACCGAGTGATCAACACAGGGGAGCCTGGGAGAGCCAGGCTGAGAGGATGCAAACGGCGCGGGTTTGCCGGAGCCACCGCATCGACCCTTGAACCTGATCCGGGTAATGCCGGCGGAGGGAGTGACATATCGCGTGAGACTTCAAGCCGCTTCCCTCAGCCGGGGGGAGTGGCTTTTCGATTCATGGCGCATCGAGCGATTGTTCTGGCAAATGGAGAGCTTGGGGGAATAGAGACCCTGCGGGCGCGGCTGAAGGGATGGGGAAAGGCGTTGATCGTCGCGGCAGACGGCGGTAGCCGCCATGCGGCTGATCTGGGTTTGCCCGTTCATGTAGTGATTGGCGATTTTGACTCACTGGATGGAACAAGCCGGGCCGCATTGTCCGCCGGGGGGGCGCACTTTGAAGTGGCCCCGGCCCATAAGGACGAGACTGATCTGGAACTGGCATTGTTGTATGCCGTCCAGCAGGGCATGGACGAGATCGCAGTGCTCGGTGCGCTGGGAGGGCGTCTGGATATGGCGCTGGCCAACGTTCTGTTGCTGGCACATCCCCGCCTTGCCGGCGCTCATATTGAGCTGTGGTCAGACAGCCAGACGGCCTGGCTGATCCGTCCGCCGGGGGGTGAAGTAAGGGGCCAGCCGGGTGACACCCTCTCTCTGATCCCATTGGGCGGTGAGGCGGGAGGCATCACGACGCAAGGGCTTGAATATCCGCTGAAGGATGGGACACTCGTCTTTGGGCCGGCTCGCGGCGTGAGCAACGTTCTGACCGGCGGGCTGGCTCATGTGGAGTTGAAGCAGGGGTTGCTCTTGGCTGTTCATACGCCGGGGCGGGCCTAGCCGTTTTCTCTTAAGGAGGCAAAGGTGGACGTAAACCGGACGGTCAACGTGGCTGTACAGGTCCTGCCGCTGGCAGAGGATGTGTACTCCATCGTGGATCGGGCAATCGAAGTCATCGCCGCCAGCGGCGTGAAATATGAGGTGGGGCCGATGGAGACTGTCATGGAAGGGCCATTAGACAAGCTGTTAGAGGTCGCCAAAGCGGCTCATCTCGCCTGCTTTGAGGCCGGTGCTGAGAAGGTGGTCACTCTGATCAAGATCGGCGATGCGGTCGGCGGGACCAGCATTGAGGAGAAAGTCGCCAAGTATCGGAAGGACGCATGAGCGCTGTTACTGCTTCTCGCAATAAGCCGCCCGGACCGCCGCGCTGGGTGCGGGAGGTTGTGCCGCCGGTTCTGCTGATCGGGTTTGTGCTGGCCGGCTGGCAGGTCATAGCGGAGCGGAGCGGCCTTTCGGCCTTCATCCTGCCCTCACCGGTCAGGGTGGTTCAGGCCGCTTGGCGGACTCGTGCACTGCTGGGCGAGGCTGTCGGCACAACGATGATCGAAACTGTGCTGGGGATGGCTGTCGCGCTTGTGCTGGGGGTAACGCTGGCGGCACTGATGGACTTCTCTTCCTTCTTACGGCGGGCGCTCTACCCGATCATGGTTGCCTCGCAGACAGTGCAGGTGCTGGCCATTGCGCCGCTGTTGATCATCTGGTTTGGGTTTGGGCTGTTGCCCAAGGTCATTATCGTGGTGCTGGTGTGTTTCTTTCCGCTGGCCGTGAATACAGCGGACGGGCTGGCCTCTGCCGACCCTGATCTGATCGCGCTGTTGCGGGCAATGGGCGCACGCCGAAGCGAAATCTGGCGGATGGTACGCCTTCCGTCGGCCTTGCCCTCTTTCTTCTCCGGCCTGCGCGTGGCTGTAACCTACAGTGTGGTTGGGGCGACCATCGGCGAGTGGGTTGGCGGGTCAGCCGGGCTGGGCCTGTACATGCTGCGTTCCAAGAATGCACTGGCCACGGATCAAGTTTTTGTGGCCATTGTGATCACCTCGATCTTAAGCATTGGGTTGTTCGTGCTGGTCTATCTGATCGAACGGGCTGTACTGCCATGGTATTACTCAACACAACGTGCCCAGCAATGGGAGGAGACAGGTATCTATTAGTCCTAAGGAGGGAGGATCACATGAAAAGGTACTTTGTTGTGATAGCTCTGATCGGTTTGGTGCTGGCTCTGTCTGGCTGTGGGGGAGCGACCGCTACCCCACAGGCGACCCCGCCTGCCTTGACGCCGGTTACCCTGATGCTGGACTGGGTTCCTAACACCAACCATACCGGTATCTTTGTGGCCCAGCAGAAGGGCTACTTTGAGGAAGCCGGCCTTGAGGTGAACATCGTCCAGCCGGGTGAGGTATATGCCGAGCAGGCTGTTGCCAGCGGGGCGGCAGATTTTGGCGTGAGCTTTCAGGAGCCGATCACATTGGCCCGCGCGGACGGCGTACCGCTTGTCTCAATCGCGGCCATCATCCAGCATAACACCTCCGGCTTTGCCTCACGGGCCGTGCTGGGGGTCAGCTCACCAAAGGGATGGGAAGGATTGCGCTATGGCTCATACGGCGGCTCTTTTGAGGAGCCGGTGATGCGTGGTCTGATGAGTTGTGACGGCGGCGATTATGATCAACTTCAGGTTGTGGACATCGGCTTCACTGATCCCCTTGCCCTGCTCAAAGAGGAACGGATCGATCTGGCATGGATTTACTACGCATGGGAGGGTATTCAGGCTGAGCAAGAGGGCATTGACCTGAATATTGTCATGATGTCAGATTGGACGGACTGCATCCCCGACTACTATACGCCGGTGTTGATCGCCAGCGAGCAGACCATCGCCGAGCGGCCAGAGGTGGTGCGGGCTTTCCTGCAGGCTGTTTCGCGCGGCTATATGTTTGCCATCGAGAACCCGGACGAGGCGGCCAGCATCCTGTTGGAAGCTGTGCCTGAGCTGGATGAAGAGCTGGTGCGTGAAAGCCAGCGCTGGCTGTCGCCGCGCTATCAGGCTGATGCACCGCGCTGGGGCGAACAGCGGCTGGAGGTGTGGGAGAGTTTTTCCAATTGGATGGCTCAGAATGGCATTATTGCCGAACCGATTGACGCTCAGGCCGCCTTCACCAATGCGTTCTTGCCATGACCGTGCCTAAGCTCGAACTTCGGCATGTCAGCAAAGAATTGCACGGTAACGGGACGGCCATCCTGGTGCTGGAAGATGTGTCGCTTAGCGTCATGCCGGGTGAGTTCGTCACGATCATCGGGCCGTCAGGTAGCGGCAAAAGCACCCTGTTCAACCTGATCGTCGGTCTGCTGGAGCCGGACAAGGGTGAAATCTGCCTGGATGGGGCGGTCTGCACTGATCGTCTGGGACGGTTCGGGTATATGCCTCAGCGCGACCTGTTACTGCCCTGGCGCAGTGTGATTGATAACGCCATCATTCCGCTGGAGCTGAAGGGAGTCCCCCGTGCCCGTGCCTATGCGCGGGCACGGGAAATGTTGCCGCTGTTTGGGCTGGAAGGGTTTGAGCGTGCCTACCCGGCTACTCTGTCTGGCGGGATGCGTCAGCGGGCGGCACTGCTCCGCACCATCCTGACCGAACAGGATACCCTCCTGCTCGATGAGCCGTTTGGGGCGCTTGATGCGCTGACGCGGCGCGATCTGCAAGATTGGCTGCTGGGTGTCTGGCAACGATTTGGGCAGACGGTGCTCTTCATCACCCATGATGTTGAGGAGGCGCTCTATCTAGGTGACCGGGTGATTGTGCTTAGTGCACGCCCCGGCCATGTGGTTCATACTCTGACTGTTGACTTACCGCGTCCGCGCCGGCGGGGAATGGTCACATGGCCCCAATTTGGAAAGCAGATGGCGGAGTTGTTGGCCGCGCTTGGGGTAGGGGTATGACAGGACAAGGTCAGCAGAGTCAGGCTGTGAACGGCAGTCGTGCCGCTCTCTGGGCGGCGAAATGGATGAGCAACAGTGTCATCCCGATCTGGGCCGCTACTATCATCACCAGCCATAACAGGGCTGTCCCTGCCGCCTCAACTACCAGCAGGTCGGGGCGGCTGAGCAGATACTCCAGCCATGGCGGGAGGCTTGGTATCATCAATAATGGAAGCATCAGTAGCTGAATCAGGGTAGAGGCGAGGTTTGCGAGCACGTAGGCCAGCCCCGCCAGCACAAGCCGTAAACCGCCAGCGGCCAGCAGGCCGCCGCTCCGACTGCGTGCCAGCGTCGAGGCAAAGACCCCCAGTGCCGCATAAAGTGTGGTGCTGATGAAAGGCTCAACCAGATAGTAGAGAAACCACAACAAAACTGCTCCCAGAACTGCCAGCCCCGGCAGGATGAGGGGAGCCGGGTCAATGGCTGGGACGGGCAGTGCGGGACTATAGCTGGGAGCAGTGGCCTGTGCTGACGTATAGATCACATAGATGAGCCACAGCACCATCCCCGGCAACGTAACCGCGCGGACGGCAGTAACCACTGCCAGCGGCATTTGCACCTGCCTGAATGCCGCGCCGAACTTGGCCAGCACGATCTCGCGGGGCGGGAGGGGCGTCAGGCGGAGCAGTTCGTAAGTCTCTGCTTCGATCTCGGCGCTGATGCTGGTTGCTGTCAGAGCAGTGGCCGCCAAGCCAGTGATCCAGCGGAGAGTCTCACCTCCAAACATCAGCCCTGCCAGCAACCCAAAGACCACCACAACCTGTCCGTTCATGCCTTGTATCGTGGGGGCTAATACTGACAGGCCGCAACATGCTGTCGTGCTGAGTAGCAAGAGTGCGATCAAAGGAAGGCATCCGCGCTTGATGGAGCGCCATGGGCGCAGGTAGGCCCAGCCGGCCATCTCGCGGCGATAAAGCGGATGATCGGGCCGCCCCCTTAAAAAAGACCATATCTGCGCAATCAGTGTCAGCATAAGGCTGGATTATATATTTCATTTGTAGTGGCGGGAAGCGCAACCCCTTCTTATCGGCCTGCGTAGAGATCGTAGGGATGTGCTAATGCATCCGGCCTTATCTTATCTGAGCTAGGAGGATAACAATGCTAGGGAGGTCTAGAGGATTGCGGATATTGACTGCGGCAGGGCTTATTCTGCTTCTGCCTTTGCTGATCTTTTCGCCGGCGCTGGCGGCTGAGGTAACTCAAGGCGAAGACATTGTTATCAATGAGGATACTACTGACGACGTGTATGCCTTTGGCGAAACGGTTACTGTCAATGCTACCATCAATGGTGACCTGATCGCTTTTGCAACGACCGTGACGATCAACGGAACGGTGACCGGCGATGTGATCTTTGGCGGTCAATCGTTGATCATCAACGGCACAGTCGAGGACGATGTGCGGGGTGCGGGGTATCTCATCCAGCTTGGTGAGAACGGCGTGATCGGTGACGATCTAAACGCAGGCGGCTATGCCATCGCCATGCAGCCCGCCAGCCGCGTCGGGGGTGATGCTTTCTTTGGCGCCTTTCAGGCCTCGCTGGCCGATATAGACGGGAACGTGATCGGCGGTGCGAACGGCGTTCGAATTGGTGGCCGGATAGGCGGGGATGCTAAGTTGAGTGTCAGCGCTGAGACATCTTTTGACCCCATGATGTTTATGCAGAACCCTGAACTGCCTTCAGTGGAGAGAATACCGGCTGGCCTGAGCTTTAGTCAGGACGGGCAAATTGCAGGTGACCTTGATTACTCCTCCGAGCGGGAGCTGACCATCCCCAACGGAGCAGTTGCTGGCCGGGTCAGTTTCACACAGGTTGAGTCTGGCGCAGAGGGGGATGTGAGAGTGCTCCAGCCTGCCGCTCGAAGAGGATTCGCTGATCGGCCCGGCGTGCGCTTTGCAGGGCGTTTTGTAGGCTCTTTTATCGTTCTTCTGCTGGTGGCCGCGATCTTCCGGGCTGTGGCTCCGGGCTTCTTCCATGGTGCACTGGAAACGCTCCGTACACGCTGGGCGGCCAGCCTCGGCGTGGGACTGCTGGGATATGTGATTGTCTTCATGGTGTTGCCCTTGCTGATCTTCCTGGTGATTGTGTTGCTGTTGACGCCTACGCTGGGAATAGGTGCTCAGTTGAGAGCCGCCTTCTCCTTGATCAGTGCGATCGGCTGGACAGGTTTCAGTCTGGCGACCGGCTGGATCGCCCCGATTTTGGTGGCCGCGCTGTTGGGAGGCGCCATCTACAGTTTGTTTGATCGTGAGAAGAAAAGCTCCTTCTGGGGCATTGTGATCGGCCTGCTGATCGTCACCTTCCTGCTGGCCATCCCCGTGCTGGGACGTGTCCTGCTTGCCATGTTGGTCGGCATGCTTGGGCTGGGCGCAGTGATCCTGTACCTGTGGCCCAGACCAAAGCAGGCGGAAGCAGTGGCTGTGCCGGTTGAGGAGGCACCGGCTGGCTAGCTCTGGTCAGTCTGTGCGAGTTTGAGACCAGCCCCTTCGGGCGGACTACCCGCTCAGGGGCTGGCTGTTTTTTTAAGGAAAGATTCCTTGAAGGGCTGGGGGGCTTGCAAAAAGTGCCTCTCTGGTTGACAATCGAGTCATGCCCAGAAGAAACATTCTGCCCTTGATCGGGTTGCTGGTTTCCTCCGCTCTGCTGATCGGGTGTGTGGCTGAGGAGGCCGCTCCTGTACTGGTTGATCCAACCGGCTTTGTGACCTATGTCAGCCCGACCGGCGTATTCACGCTGTCCATGCCGCCGGACTGGATTGTCAGCGACAAGTCAGATGAATTTGCGTTAAACGTAGAGTTTTCTCCGCCCCGCTCGCCGGAGCCGTTGGTGGGAGTCTATGTAGCCAGCGCCAGCGCCCTCAGCCTCGACCCAGCCAGCGGGCAGACCCCTTCCTACGATGAAATGCTTCTGGCCTATCAGAGCCGCTTCTATACCTCTGCCGATGCAACCTACAAGGAGATTGCCCGTGATCAGCAGGCGGATGGCAGTCTGCGCATCAAGTTCCTGCTGGAAAGCCCAGCCGGCACAACCCAGCACAACGACTTTGTACAGGTCATCGGGCCGTACTTTGTTGCCCTGCGGACTACCCTGCCCGCCGATCAGGCCCAGCTTCGCACGCTGTCCCGGATTGTTAATACGCTGACAGTCAATCAGAACGCGGGATGGGCCAGCTCCGTTGAGTCAGAGAGCGCCGCCAGCCGCGATGTGGTTGGCTTCACTGCCCTCAATGCTTGGGTAGATCGGAATGGCGGCTTTGAGATCGTCGGGCAGGTCGTCAATAATGCGCCTGTCGCGTTGGAGTTCGTGCGTATCAATGCCCAGCTTTACGATGCTGAGAACCGCCTCCTGCTTGAACAGGATGACTTCGTCTCCTCAGATATGATCGCTCCCGGCGGATATGCCCCCTTCTCCATTGTCTTTAGCGATGGGATGCCGCCGGGAACGGTGCGCTATGAATTGCACGCTTCGGCCCGCTATGCTGACTTCACGGCGCAGACCTTCTATGGGCCGGAAAACTTTGCTGTGTCGTCAACAGCGGAGTTTGATCGGAACGGCTTGCTGGTAGTCAGCGGGCAGGTGCGCAATGAGGGCACTCTGAGGGCTAATCTGGTTAAGGTGATTGTGACTATATTCGATGAGAATGGCCGTGTGATTGCCACTGATACAACGTTGGTCGAGGTACAGCGCCTTGCGCCCGGTGAGGTATCCCCTTTCAGTGTCACGTTTTTTGAGCTGGGCGGCTCGCCGGGTACTTTTCAGGTGATCGCGCAGGGCATGATTGATGAGTAGAGGGAACTCTGGTTTCAGCAGTCAGCCTGTTTTGTCTGTCTGCCGGCGGGCGGTTAATGCCTTTGCCCTTCCAAAAGCCGTGTGGTACAATGTGGGCCGCACTGGGGAGTGGCCAAGTGGCAAGGCAGCGGCCTTTGGAGCCGTTAACCGAAGGTTCGAATCCTTCCTCCCCAGCCTCAGCAAGCGCTATCTCGAACTGCGCTCTGCCTGCCGGTGGGGCGGGAAGCGGTTCGAGATGGTTGTTTTCTGTGCCCTGCGGCTTGCTGTTATCTCCCGGCCAGCCTGATTGATGCACATATGGGGCCTGATATCCCTGCTTGTTGGGGACGTTTGACATTTCGGCTCTCTTCTGGCATCCTAATTCTGTGGCCGGAGAGATGCCGTGACTAGTAACTGGTAAACATCTCCTTGTGGGGATTCTCTTTCACGTAACTTAGAGAAGAGTTTCTATTCTACGCTTCTGGTCTTTGTTAGAAAGGTACTGGTGATGTCAACAGATTTTCGTCCTCAGGATGATGCGTCTGCGACCGTGCCTATTGACTTAGATGAAGGATACTGGGCCGCCCTCCTGCAGGAGGGAGAATATACCAGAACAGAGCCGCCCGGTCCTGCCGGCGGGGATGGATGGGAAACTGCTGGACGTAGATTGGATAATGTTGTATCAGAGACCGCCTCTCTATTGCCATCCCAGCAAGACTGGGACTTAGCCGAAACGACTTATCGGGACGATCAGACCGTTGAACTGGTGGTAACAGGCTATAATCGCGGCGGGTTGCTGGTTTCATGGAACAGCCTGCGTGGTTTTGTGCCGGCCAGCCAGCTTGTCGGCTTCCCCATAGATATAGACGAGAATCTGCGCCGTGACATGTTGGCCAGACAAATTGGCCGCAAATTGCAGTTACGTATTATTGAACTGGACAGGGGACTGAATCGGTTGATCCTATCTGAACGCGCTGGCCGGGCTAAACCGGGTCAGCGCGTCAGCATGCTGAACTCTCTCCAGCCGGGAACAGTGTGCAAGGGGACTGTTACCAACCTGTGTGACTTTGGCGCCTTTGTTGATCTAGGAGGCGTGGAGGGGCTGATCCACATCTCGGAGTTGTCGTGGGGACGGGTAGGCCATCCGCGCGACGTGCTTTCGAGCGGCCAGAATGTTGAAGTGTATGTCATGAGCGTTGATCGAGAGAATGAGCGCATTGCCCTCAGCCTCAAGCGGCTTCAGCCGGACCCCTGGGCCTCGGTTGAGCAACGATATAAGGTAGGTCAGATCGTCGAGGGTGTGATCACCAATGTAGTGGACTTTGGCGCTTTCGCCTGTATCGAAGAGGGTCTGGAGGGGCTGATCCATATCTCCGAGCTGGCTGAAGGGCAGTTCCTCCATCCGCGTAATGTGGTCCGGGAGGGTGAGCGGGTTACAGCACGTATTTTAAACATAGACGGCCCGTCACGTCGTCTGGGGCTGAGTTTACGCAAGCTGGGCCAGGATAATCATTCAAACTGAAGGCTTGCTCTCTGGCGCGTTTGGCGATCCAGTTGCCGCGTGTGGGCGGCTTTTGAGCAGGGGCGCAGCAACAGGTCCTCTGGAAGAGGGACGCTGCGCCCTTCAACTGCCGCAGGGTAGTTAGGGGGAAGCGGGTACAGTCGTTTTGGGGTATGGTAAGCAAAAAAGAGCCTCATTTGGCTGACGAGGAATTTGGCAAGCCCAGCGATCCGGCGGGCCGGCCTGCCGGCGGCCTTCGCAGTGGTGTTCCTTCCCCAAAGGAGGAACGTACTGTCATGCCTGATGCCCGCCCATCATCAAGGAGCGGCCCGGAGGCAGGAACGGGAATGCTTGGCACAGAGCCGGCAGAGGAGGAGAAACCTGCTAGGGCCGGCGATTCGGGGCCGGCACAGCCTGTTGCTTCTCCTAAGCCTTCCTCAGATGCGGTTCCCTCGCCGTCCGTGCCGGGGGGAGCGCCATCATCCTCTGCGCGGCCCGTCCCTCAGGAGAAAGCCGCCCGTCAGCCGCAGTCTGCACCCCGGCCATCTGTATCAACTTCCCGGTCTTCTGCACCAGCTAAAGGTAAATCTTCCCTCAAAGCGCCGGAACAGCCGCTCACCGCCCGGACACTGCCCGCTATTGAGGGGATTCGCGTGAGGTCGCGGCCCAACGGATCACCGGCTGGCCCAGAGGCAGTCCCTCAGGGCATCCTGTCTTACCTCGATGAGATCGGGGGATTTCTGCTGATCGCGGTAGGGCTGATTTCATTTCTGACACTGCTCAGCCCGGCCAGCGGCACGCCCGGCGCTGTGTGGTCGGGGGCGCTGAGACAGGCCTTCGGGGTTGGGGCATTCATTATCTCCGCGGTGGTGCTGCTTGCCGGTGCGCTGTTGCTGGCGCCCAAGATCGGGATTCAAGTGCGTTTCAACTGGCGCCGCGTCGTCGGGGCTGAGCTGTTTTTCGTCTTACTGCTGGCCTATCTCCATGCCGGAATCCGGGCCAGCGTAGGCGGAGAGGCAGGCCGGATTGAGGCCTTTGCCCGTGCGATGGACGGTCAGGGCGGCGGGTATGTCGGCTGGGCGATTCAAGAATTGATCCACATGTTGCTGGGTGATGTGGTGACCGGGCTGGTACTGCTGGCACTGCTTGCGATCAGCGCAGGCATGATGGTCGGCACCCGCCGGGAAGACCTGATCGGCAGTCTGGACCGCCTGCACGGCTGGCTGACCGATCTCGCTGACCGGCTGGAAGGAAAAAGGCCGTCTCATCTTCCGGCGGCAGGGCCTGATACCATGATGACCGCGCCTCCTCCATCCCTGACGGATGAGGGTGAACCGAATGAGATAGAGGAAGAGTTGCCCGCCGATGTCGTCTCGAGTCCTTCCCCCGCTCCCAACAGCCCGATTGTGGTCGAACTGCCGCCTATACCGGGCCGCCCGTCTATTCTGACCGGCCAGACAGGGGCGGGGGCGGTCATGATCCGCAGACCCGGCCCCATGCCGATTCGCATCTCCTCCCTGAAGCGCCATCTTGTAGAGGAGGGGCTGAATCAGGATGACGAGGTCATCCGCGAGATTAAATATCGCTTTACGCTGAAGGAACAGCCCGACAGGAAAAAACTCGCCAAGCGGAGCGCCGAACTGCCGCCGCTCGATCTGCTGGAGACAGTTGATTTTGAGCGCCCCAGCGAGGAAGAGATCAACATCAACGCCCAGATCATCGAAGAGACGGCAGAAGACTTCGGCATGAAGGTTGAAGTGATCGGGGTCAAGGCAGGGCCGACTGTAACGCAGTATGCCGTGCGCCCTTATACCGAAGTGGAGCAGGACGGCAAGAAGGTTGTTCAGCGCGTGCGCGTCACACGGGTAGCAGGGCTGGCCAAAGACTTGTCGCTGGCGCTGGCCGCCCCCAGTGTGCGTATTCAGGCGCCTGTTCCTGGCACCAACTACATCGGCATTGAAGTACCCAACGCACGCCCCGGTATCGTCTCATTGCGCCCGATCATCGAGTCGGAGCGTTTCTATAAAATACGGAGCAAGTCCCCGCTGGCAGTAGCCCTGGGGCGTGAGGTAGACGGCAGGCCGTTCTGTGCCGATCTGGGCAGTATGCCCCATCTCCTGATTGGAGGGACAACCGGCTCCGGCAAGTCGGTCTGCCTGCGTGCCCTGACGACCTGCCTCGTGACGAACAACCGCCCTGATGAACTGCGCCTGATCCTGATTGATCCCAAGATGGTTGAGTTGATCCGCTTCAATGGACTGCCGCATCTGCTGGGCAAGGTTGAGGTAGAACTCGACCGTATTATCGGTGTACTGCGCTGGGTGACGCGCGAGATGGACCGTCGTTACCGCCTCATGGAGGAGGCACAGGCGCGTAACATTGCGGCTTACAATCACGGACGCCGCCGCACCCAGCGACTGCCCTACATTGTCGTGCTGATAGACGAGCTGGCCGAGTTGATGACCGAGTATCCGGACGAGACGGAACACCTGATCACCCGCCTCGCTCAGATGGCGCGTGCTACCGGTATCCACCTGGTCGTGGCTACCCAGCGCCCCAGCACGGATGTGGTCACCGGCTTGATCAAAGCTAACTTCCCGGCCCGCATCTCCTTTGCAGTTGCTTCAGGCGTTGACTCGCGGGTTATCCTTGACGCCGTCGGTGCTGAAGACCTGATCGGCAAAGGCGACATGTTGTTTCAGGCCGCTGATGCCGCAGGCCCGATCCGTCTGCAAGGTTGTTTTGTCAGTGATCGGGAGATGGAACGGGTTGTTGAATTCTGGTGCAGTACGTGGAAGGGAGATGAGGAGGCCGCCGCTCCATGGGAGCCGTCGCTTACCCGCGCCGCTGTTTTGGAGGAAACCGATCAGATGCTGGAGGAGGCGATCCGTGTGGTACAGATGGAAGGTGAAGCCTCAACCTCGTTGCTTCAGCGCAAGCTGAACGTCAGCTACCCGCGTGCGGGCCGCCTGATGGATGCCCTGTACCGGCTGGGCGTGGTCGGTGAGCCGCAGGCAGGCGGACGGACGCGCCGGGTGCTGATCGGGCCGAATGTTGATCCCACTGCTTATATTGTCGAATGGCGGAAGAAGAATCGCTGACGGTGATGGATCGCCGTCTTTTACCGGGCAGGAAGAAGCCGCGGCGCCATAGAGGGGCAACATGCCGGGCCTCCGGCGCTGTTCTGCTGATCGCGCTTGCGGCTGTTCTCCTCTCTCCGGGCTTTGCGTCTGCCTGCATCCTTTCCCAAAATGATGTACCGCCTGCCGCCGACCCTCGTTTTGGGGTGATTGAGGCTTACCACACGCCGGACCTAGCCGACAGCGCAGGCATTGGCTGGGAGCGCATCATCTTCTACTGGAGCGAGATCGAGCGCGAAGGGCCGGATGACTGGAACTGGTTTCATGCCCCTCTCCAGCGCATTGACCGCGAGATCGAGGGCGGGCGGGAGGTCGCCGCCCTGCTGGCTCATACCCCCGCATGGGCAACGGATGGCGCTGTGGGGGCAGGTATCCCGCGCGGCCTGTACCTGCCGGTGGATGATCCGGGCAATCTATGGGCAAATTTCGTCCGCGAGGTGGTCAGCGCCTATCGCGGGCGCATCACACACTGGGTTATCTGGAACGAGCCGGATATTCCGATTGATGTGTATGGTGCGCTCTGGGCGGGCACAACAGCAGATTATTATCAGTTGGTCAAGGTGGCCTATCTGGCCGCCCATGAGGTTGCCCCCGAGGCTCAGATTCATCTGGGCGGCCTGACGTACTGGCACAACCCCAACTACCTGCGTGAATTTCTGGCTGTTGCCAGCGCCGATCCAACCGCCGTTGAGAATGGGTATTACTTTGACGTTGTATCGGTGCATGTCTACTTCAAGCCGGAGACGACCGTCCAGATCGTCGGTTCGATACGGGACGCGCTGGCTGAATACGGGCTGGATAAGCCGATCTGGATCAATGAGACCAATGCACCGCCCTATGATGATCCGATTCATCGCTGGAATAATCCGGTCTTTCGCGTTACGCAGGATATGCAGGCCTCATTCCTGCTACAGGAATTCGCGCTGGCGCTCTCGCTGAATGTGGAACGGATCGCTGTCTACAAATGGGTGGACGACCCGCCGCCCCCGCCGGGCCACGAGCCATACGGACTGATCCGCGAAGATGGCACAACCCGCCCGGCCTACGATGCCTTCCAAGTGATCACGCGACACTATGCCGGCACACAGGATGCGCTCCGTGAAGAGCGCCCTGAAATGCAGACGGTTGTGCTGGCACGGGGAGAGCGTACTACGCGGGTATTATGGGCACGCGGCCCGTACCCCGTGGTTGTGCTTCTGCCGCCGCTGTCCGGATCAGGGCGGCTGGTTGATCAGACCGGCACCGAGCGGGTCATCCGTCCCTTCGCCGGGCATTACTGGCTCTGTCTGCAGGAAGCTCCCTGCCAGCCGGATGAGGAATGTCTGATGGGCGGGCCGCCGCTGGTGCTGGTCGAAGAAGCCCCCGCCGATCTCGCCGCGCCGGTGCAGGTGTTCAGCCGTCTTGCTTTTGACCTGACACCGCGCACACTGGCCGCCGGCGGAGGGGCAGGCGTGCTGGCGGTTGCGGCGGCAGTGACGCTGGTGCTTCTGCGCCGGAGGGCCGCCCGTCGTGCCGGCTGAGCGATGGGGATGTTTCGCATTTCAGCCATCTTATGCTACGATAACGTCAATGTCAGCCTTAGCGGCTTTGTCATTCATGCACCCTGACAGGGCAGGAAACCATGAACCGACTCCGTTCTGTTGTGGTGTTAATCGTTGTGCCGGCTGTGGTGGCCCTGCTGGTGACTCTGCTGGTATTGAATATCTGGGAGAGACAGCAGGGAGGACGCGAACGGGTGATCATGTTGCCGACTTACAGCAGTACCGCCATGATCCCCCCGCGCGAGACGCTCCCCCCGCCGCCCCAGACTGCGGAGACTGCCGGTGAGGAAGCCGCTTCCATCGAACAGCCGGTCAACTCCCCATCCTGCGAGAATCCGACACATGTAGTCGTCAGTGGTGAGACACTCGGCGCGATTGCTGAGCAGTATGGCCTCCCGCTGGACGATCTGGTTGCGGTCAACGTGATGGTGGACCCGGCCTTTGATGCAAACTTCCTCTCGGTTGGCCAGCAGATCATCATCCCCGTCTGCGGTGTTCCAACCCCGACCCCTTCTCCCTCGCCGATACCTACCCTTGTCCCGACACGGATCATCCCCTCCCCTATTCCGACTGCCAGCCAGCCTCCGCCCGGTGCAGTGAATGTGCAGATCGCCCGCGTCATTGCCGCCGGCGAGGTTACCCGTGAGGGAGTGGAGATCGTCAACCGAGGATCGCCGATTGAGATGCGCGGCTGGACGCTCTCAGACGGGCGGGGGCGTGAGTTTACCTTCCCGTCGTTCCGCTTGTTCACCGGCGGCGGTGTGGTTGTTTATACCGGCGTCGGGACCAATTCTTCAACCAGCCTGTACTGGGGGCTGACAGCGGCTTTATGGTCGCCGGGCGATACCGTTTATCTATATGATTCGGAGGGGACGCTTCAGGATGAGTTCAACATCCCCTGATAGTGACTCTGTCAAGATAGTCCAGTCCCCGCGAGGGCTTGGCCGCTGGCTGGCCCTTGCGGGACTTTTTTTGTTCGGGCTGGGTCTGCGATTGTTCCGCCTGGGGACAGTCCCGCTGGGCGGCCACGGCGATGTGGCATGGAACGGCCTGATCGCGCTGGACTGGCTGGGTCGCGGAATATGGCCCTTCTACGTATACCATATCTACGCACCGGAGCCGGTCATCTTCTACCTGACCGGCCTCTCGATCCTGCTGTTTGGCCCTGCCTTTTTTGCGGCACGATTTGTCACCGCGCTGGCGGGCGCTCAGCCGTCCCTCTGCGGCACATACGGTGTTTATTCACGTGACCGGCCCGGATGAGGCGATCTATGCCCAGCTTGACACACAGCCGCGCAACGGAACATACCCTGCCAGCATTTGGGAAGCTGGGGAGGTCGTCCCCGATGAGTACCGCATCCCCTTGCCGGAGGACCTGCCTGCTGGAGACTACACGGTCTATTTGGGGTAGTACACACTGCCGGGCGGTGAACGATTGAGCGCTGAGCTTGGCGGAAGCCGCTCCCCAGATGGCAGGGCAGTGATTTACACTTTTTCATGGCCCTGAATAGGGCAGGCTGTTTTTCTCCCTTACTGTGTTCCCGTCAACCGGAGGTATGCCGACCATGTTTGCTTCCCGCCCTCGTTGGTTTCGTCTCAGCCTGTTCGGCCTGATTTATTTTGTTCAGGGTGTGGCGATGGCTTATTTCCGTAATTTCCAGAAGCCATACCTTGACAGCCTCAATGTCAGCGCAACTGTGATCGGCGTGCTGACGACGATCCTGCTGTTGCCGTTCGTGCTGAAGATTTTCATTGGCATGTTGAGCGACAAGGTCAATCTGTTCGGGCTGGGTCATCGTATGCCCTATATGGCCATCGGGCTGGCACTAGCGGCGCTGGCTTTTGCCGGTGCGGGGTTCGTCTTGCCTGAGTCAAATTTCATGCTGTTTGCCGGGCTGATCGTGCTTGGCTCGTTCAGCGTCACCTTGTTTGACTCTACGACAGATGGTCTGGCTATTGACGCGACTCCCCGCAAGGAGCAGGGGGCCGTTCAGGGCACAATGAGCGGCGGGCGGGCTGTGGGGTTCATCCTGCTCTCCATTGTGTTTGGGGTGATCGCCCCGCGTTTTGGCTACCGGCCCGTCTTCCTGATTATCGCGCTGGGCATGCTCATTCCGCTGATCTGGGTGCTTCAGGTGCGTGAGCCAAAAGAGCGCCCCGCCGGGCAGGCCTTCCAGTGGGAGGCTTTCAAGGCCTTGGGCCAGCCGCGCCTTTTGATCTTCGCCGCCTATGCCATCCTGTACTCCGTTGTGTCATTTGGAGTGGACGGCCTCGTCACCTATTTCATGAGCCGCGAGTTCAACGCCCCTGAGGAGCTGATCGGCACTTATGGTGCTTTGCGCGGAGTCGGTGCGGTAGTGGGCGTCGTGGCCGTCAGCCTGTTGATTGACCGGTTAGGCCGCCGCCAGACGGCCATTGGTGCATTGATCGCCCTCTCGGTTGGGGCTGTTTTGTTGGGAGCGTCTTCGGGGATCGGGATGATCATAGCGGCAGGAACGCTGTGGTCCATCGCGTGGGGCTTTCAGGAGACGGTCTTTGTGGTGCTGGCAATGGACCTGTCTGACAAGCGCATTGCCGCCTCAATGTTTGCTATCATGATGGCTCTCTCCAATCTAGGGACGGCCGTCGGGGAGGGGGTAGCCACCAGCTTGACAGGCAGTATAGGCTTTCGGGCGGTCTTCTGGGCTTTGGCGGGGGCCAACCTGATCGTTGTGCCAATCCTGTGTGGTCTGTTCAAGGTTGCGCCGGAGGTTGCCGTTCGCGCAACCGATGAGACCCAGTAGATGCCAATCAGTAGTGAAGATCAGAGGGCACAGGAGAGGCTTGCTTCTGCGCCCTCTGTCTCGTCTAATACTTACCCTGATTGCTAGTTAGCGTTGGTCAAGGCCAAGGCGATGAGCGAGGCCAGGACTTTGAGGGCAACACCAGTATTGGTGCGGACGTGAAGACGCTGCAGGCCCATTTTCTCCAATTGGCTGTTGACCGTCTCGATCATCGAGCGGTGTTGACGGATCAAGCGGGCATCTT
>Ga0209101_1000377_pt1 | contig 37158 bp, 23 predicted proteins | sample ConPoolayeCmetaG_FD_185481 | JGI IMG/M metagenome (GOLD analysis project Ga0209101, IMG submission 185481) | Hot spring microbial mat communities from California, USA to study Microbial Dark Matter (Phase II) - Cone Pool mat layer C metaG... ...
GGCAGCGCCGCAGGACCCTGATGGCGCCGCCGTGGTCCTCCTCGGCGAGGTTCGCTTGGATTTCCTGAAGATACGTGCTCAAGGAACCTCCCAAGATCGCCCTTTCCAACTCGGCCGTCCGCTGGGGCGCGGCCGCGCCGTTGCCTTGGCCGGACAAGCTGAGAAGCGACGCGGCGATCCTGGCAGGCACTCGGCCCGGCGCTATTCGCTCCCAGTGGGCTTGCGCATCGGCCGCGTCGCCGCGGTAGTAGGCCGCCAAACCTCGCACGAACAAGCGCCAGTCGGCGAAGGGGGAGTTGCGGGGCACGGCTTTCAACTGGTCGAGGGCGGCGGCCTCGTCGCCGGCATACAAGGCCTCCAGCGCCGCCCGGACCCGCGCCGCCCCCGGCGCAATCTCCCGCAACGACTTGGGCGCCGTGGAGGGCGAGACCACGGCCCGATCCGCCGCGGCCGCGAGCAGCTCGGGCCGGACATCGATCACCACGCCAACCTGGCCGCTCAAGGCGCGATCGAGCAATCCGACGGCGGTCAACAATTCTGGCATTCCTTGGAGCACCTCGGGCTGGGTCACGCCGAACTCGAGAAGCCCTTGGGCCAGCTCCCGACTCTCGGACCCAAGCCCCGCGCGGTGCAACGCCATGGCCCGCTGAAACCACGTCCGCTCCAACAATTCGCGGTGCTTCGGAGTGGGGTCTTGTTGATAGCAGAGTTTGGCGTCCTTATGCGCCTGCTTGAAGTCGAGCTTTTGCAGGCTGCGTTCGGCGCGTTGCGCCAATTCCGCCGCGGAAAATCGTTTGGCCTGTTTTTGGGTCTTGCCTCCCATGGCGCGACCTCCATGTCCGAGACTAGAAACCGATCGCGGCCCGCCGCACAAGCGGGGCTCAACTCCCGCGACAGACCCGACCATTATAATCTGCCCTCCTGAGTTGCCCAGAGCAGATGCCCGACTGCCCATCCGAAAAAACACAACCGCACCCCCACGGGGTGTTATCCTCGGTCGCTCTATATGGTTAAGAAGCGGTTGGGATGCGGGTAGGTTGCTTGTGGCCTGTGGTCGAGTTGAGATCGGCCCGGCGCGCCTTGCTGGAAACAGACCATTGGGTCGCACCGCTATCTTGCGGTGGGGTTGGTCGTGGTGGGTGGAGCCTCCTCGTCAGCGACCCCTTGCAGAATGAATTGCTCGACGGTGCGGACATCGTGACCGCCGATCAGGCGGCGGAGACGCCAGCCGAGCGGGGTCTTGCGGTAAACGACGATTTGCGGAATGGGCCCACCCTCGGTCAATTTCGTGGCCAACTCCTTTTCTTCATCCAGGTCGACCTGGGCGAAGGCCACGTCGTGAAGCACGCCATGGCGCTTCAGTTCAGGAATCACCTTGGACCTCAACTCCTGGCAGGCCGGACACCAGCTCGCCCCAACAACCACCACCAATGGATAACCTTTTTCAGTGGTCGTCTTATGGGCTTCGGAGTAGGTTTCCGCGCTTCCCGCCAGAAAGGCCGCCTGCAAGACAACAACAAGCCCCAGACTCATTGTGAGTCGCCTCCTTGATTTGAAACATTCGCAGGAATCGGGTCCGCCAAAGACTGGCGCGAACCCAAGAACCACGGCCCGCGCACCAATGGCGCGGATCCGCCGCCACCGACCAGGCCCAATCAATCTTCGCCTCGTTTTGTAACCCGGCAGGCATGTCGCCCCGGTGGGCGCCGGGTGAGGCTGGCCCAGCCTTGACCGTTTGAACCAAAATCCAAAGGGACAGCCCTTCCTACGGCATCGCAACTGCCTGGAACGGCCATCCCACCGCTACTGCCAGCAATCGCTGGGCGGCCGGTTTGCGTTGGGCTGGGCCTGGTCAACCGTGGACGTTTCAGTGTAGCAAGCCGATTGCCCGAATCAAGCCTCGGGAAGAGATTTTTCCGATCAAACCGTTTGCGCGCTTTCCGCCGACTTTACCAACAGAATGCTCTGGATTACGAAGCCCAGGGATTTCACGCGGCAAAGGCGTTAAGTTGTTGCAACGTTACGTGTTGTGAGCGGCACAAGGCCGTAATGATTTCTCGGCCTTGGGTGGTCACCTGGTATCGCCCGATGCGAAGGCCCGTTGACGGGCCTTCTCCGCCGGAGGCGGTCTGGAGGCCCGGCGTTTCACGCCGGGTAACGGTTTCGATCACGCGCTGAACCTCAAGCCCCGTTGACGGGGCTTCTCGGTGCGTTGGTGAATTGCGGGCGAGACGCCCGCGCTCCCGGATTCGCGGACGGCCTTCAGGCCACTTCCTCTGTGGAGCGCGGGCATCTTGCCCGCATTTGTGATAGCGGGCGGGACACCCCGCGCCCCTTGTTTTGCGGGCGAGACGTTCGCGCTGCGTGATTTGCCCCAGCGAGAAGGCCCGTCAACGGGCCTCGGGCCGTGGCGTTGGCCCGCGAATACCCGGCATGAATGCCGGGCCGAAGACCGCCTACGGCGGCAAACGCCCGTAGGCGGGCGTCTTCGCGCAACCCTTTGCTGGCGATCTTCGCGCTGAAAGCCTGCGATTTTTTGTTGAGACCACTAGGACCGCCGTGTGAGCGTGGTGTAGAGTGACTGTTCACTATTCGGTTGCGGGCGCGGCCCGCGCTAGGAAGATCCCTCAATTTCATGTCTCCCAAGAACCTAAGTGTTGATTGAGCCTCTGCCCTCCGAGGTGGTATAATTTCCCATCCATGAAACTTCGCGTTGGAGTCGTAGGTCTGGGTGAAGCTTGGGAGCACCGGCATCGGCCGGCGCTGCGGACCCTGGCGGATCGGTTCGAGGTCCGCGCGGTCTGCGATCAGGTGAAGCATCGGGCGCAGTGGGCGGCGGCCGAGTTTGGGGCGAAGGCCATGGACGGTTTTCGCGCCTTGGCCGAACTCCGCGACGTGGACGCGGTGTTGTTGTTGGGACCGCAATGGTACGGCCCGCTGCCGATCCTGGCGGCCTGTAGCGCCGGCAAGGCGGTTTACGTGGGACACGGCTTCGCGTTGGAGCCGGAATGGGGCGAAACGGTTCGGCGTCGGGTGGAAGAATCGGGCATCGCGTTCATGGCGGAATTCCTGCGGCGGCAATCGCCGGCGAGCCTCCGGCTGAAGGAATTGATCGCCACCCGACTCGGCCCCCCACGCCTGCTGTTTTGTCACCACCGCCTTCCCATCATCGAGCTTCGCGAACAAGCCCCTTCCTGTCGTGCCCAGCGATCGCTTCGCCAGGAATTGGTGGAGCTGGTCGATTGGTGCCGGTATGTGGTCGGCGAGGAGCCGCGTTGGGTGACGGGCATCCGATACGCCGCCTCGGGCCAGGGGGGACCAGAGTATCAAATGATGAGCCTGGACTTTTCGCCGGGAGCGGAGCCGGGGACGGGGGCCGTGGCGCAGATCAGTTGCGGGCGGTATTTTCCCGCCGGATGGCGCGAGGCCATCAGCTATCGGCCGCTGGCCTCGCTCCAGGTTTGCTGCGAGCGCGGGATCGCGTTCGTCGACCTGCCCAGCACGGTGATCTGGTTCGACGACGCCGGCCGCCACCAAGAATCGCTGGACAGCGAGCGTCCCACCACCGAGCGGCTCCTCACCCAATTCCACCGCGCCGTGACCAGCCTGGTCCGCAAGAGCCGCGACCTGGACGACGCCTGCCGGGCGATGGCGATCGTGGATCGGGCCACGCAGAGTTTTCTTCAAGGCGTCCGCCTGACGGTGTGAGAATGTCCGCTTCACCCGCGTCGCTGCCTGGCGAGGAACTGCCCCTGACGGTCATTCGTCCCCAACGCGGATGGCAATCGTTGGGACTCGGCGACCTTTGGCGCTTTCGCGAACTGCTCTTCTTCCTCGCCTGGCGCGACATCAAAGTCCGCTACAAGCAGACGGTCCTGGGCGTGGCTTGGGCGGTCGTCCAACCGGTCCTCGCCACGATCGTGTTCGCCGTGTTTTTTGGAAAGCTCGGCGGTTTGGAGCGGCACACGGACTTGCCTTACGTGGTGTTCGTGTACGCGGGCATGTTGGCCTGGGGCTTCTTCGCCGAGGCGGTCAGTCAAGCCAGCCAAAGCCTGATCGCCAGCGCGAACCTCTTGACCAAGGTCTATTTCCCGCGACTGGTCGTTCCGGCCGCGGCCGTCGGCGGCTTGATCGTGGATTTCGCGATTTCGTTGGTCGTGATGGGGTGTTTGATGGCGGGCTATGGCGTGGCGCCGCCCCCGGCCGCGATCGCGATTCCCCTCTTGATCCTCGCGACCGTCGCGGCCGCGATGGGCGCCGGCGCGTTGCTGGCGGCCTTGGCGGTCGCTTACCGAGATTTTCGCTACATCGTGCCCTTTCTGCTCCAGATCTGGATGTTCGCCAGCCCGGTGGCCTATCCCTTGGCCCTGGTGCCCGAGCCGTGGCGGATCGCCTATAGCCTGAATCCCATGGCGGGCATCATCGACGGATTCCGCGGTTGCCTCCTGGGCGAACCGCTTCACGGAGCTTGCGTGGCGGTCTCGGCGTGTTCGTCCGTTATTTTCTTGATCGTGGGCGCCGCGTGTTTCCGCCGACTGGAACGTCATTTCGCCGACATCGTATGACACTTCCCGCCATTCGGATCGACCGACTCGGCAAGCAGTACCGGCTGGGCGAGCGCGCCGCCGCCTACCGCACGCTCCGCGAGACGATCATGGACGTTCTGACCGCTCCCTGGCGGCGATTGGCCCGCCTGTCGGGAACCTCGAAGGAGGCCGCCACGATCTGGGCCTTGAAGGATGTCTCGCTGGAAATCCAGTCTGGCGAGGTGGTTGGCGTCATCGGCCGGAACGGGGCGGGCAAGAGCACGCTCTTGAAGATCCTCGCCAGGATCACCGACCCGACCGAAGGCCTCGCGGAGATTCGCGGCCGGGTGGGCAGCTTGCTGGAGGTGGGCACCGGGTTTCATCCGGAGTTGACGGGCCGGGAAAACATCTTCCTCAGCGGCGCGATCCTGGGGATGCGGGCCGCCGAAACGCGGCGCAAGTTCGACGAGATCGTCGCCTTCGCCGAAATGGAGCCGTTCCTCGACACCCCGGTGAAACACTATTCCAGCGGCATGTACACCCGGCTGGCCTTCGCCGTGGCCGCCCACCTCGATCCGGAAATCCTCCTGGTCGACGAGGTGCTCGCGGTGGGCGACGCCGCGTTCCAGAAAAAATGCCTGGGCAAGATGGGCGAGGTCGTCCACTCGGGACGCACCATCCTCTTCGTCAGCCACAACATGGGAGCGGTGCGACGCCTCTGCCCGCGCACGATCTGGCTCCACGCCGGCCGAGTGCGGGCCTTCGGCGAAACGGAACACGTCGTGGCCGACTACCTTCGGGACACGGAGCCTTCGGAATCGCTCGACGCGGTTCGGACCAGGCTGCGGAGCCTGCCCGCCGATCCGGTGTTTCGCTTCGAGGATGTCCGCGTCGCGCAGCACGGCCGCGAGACCTTGTTCGTTGGCAACGGCGATCCGGTGGAGGTCGAAATCGCCTACGAGCTGCGCGAGGCGATCCGCGGCTTTCGCGTCTACTTCGATCTTTATGACGAGTTGGAAAACCTGCTCTTCCGCGCGTTCCACGACGAGGATTGCGATGCCCCGATGGCGCTGAGTCCCGGGCGGTATCGTTCGCGGGCGACCATTCCCGCCCGCCTGCTCGCCCCGCGCGATTACCGGCTGGTGGTGCGGGCGACGATCCACAATGTACGAGAATGCCTGCCTGCCGACGGCATTGCGTTGGCATTGAGCGTGCAACCGACCGGACCGCTGAATCGCGCCTATCCCCACGAGCCGATCCGCGGCAAACTCCAACCGGCCATTGCCTGGGAGACGCTCCGTGTCATCTGATCGCGGCGTTGACGATTTGCGGATGGCAGATCCGGACTCGGCGCCGCTGGCCGGCAAGCGCGTCTTGATCGTGTTGGGGTGCCTCGACTTGGGCGGGGCGGAACGCCAGGCAATTCACGCGGCAAGCTGCCTTCGCCGCCAGGGGGCCGAAGCGGAGGTCTGGGCGTTTCGTCCGGCGGGGAGGGCCGCCGCCCTGTGCGACCGGTTGGGCATCCCCTGGCGTTATGTCCCGGAACCGTGGGGCTGGGGACCGCTGCGGTGGCCGCTGATGATCGTCCGCTTCGCCCGCATCCTCCGCCGCGCCCGGCCCGAACTCCTCCTGCCCTACACGGCGTTTCCCAACGTGATGTGCGGCCTTGCGTGGCGTTTGACGGGGGCGCGGCTGTGCGTGTGGAACCAGCGCGACGAAGGACGGGGTCTCGGCTCGCCCACCGTGCCTTGGGCGGTCCGCAACACGCCGTTGTTCCTCAGCAATTCGAACCTCGGCAGGGATTTTCTGGTCAGCAGTCTCGGAGTTGCCCCGCGGCGCGTGCGCGTGGTCCGCAACGCCGTGGCGCTCGATCCGCCGCGCGAAGACCGCGCGGCATGGCGGGCCCGACTCGGCGCCGATGAATCCTCCCTGGTCGCGTGCATGGTCGCCCACCTGCAACGATACAAGGACCATGCCACGCTGCTTCGCGCGTGGCATATCGTTCGGCAACGGCTCGATGCGCGGGGCCGCAAGGCGGTGCTCGCGTTGGCGGGCAGGCCCGACGACGCGGATGCCCTGCGGGCCTTGATTGCCGAATTGGAACTTACGAGTGCGGTCGCGTTGCTCGGCGAAGTGGAAGACATTTCCGGCCTGCTGTTCTCGGCCGACCTTGGCGTTTTCAGTTCGCGGTTCGAAGGCTGCCCCAACGGCGTCCTGGAGTCGATGGCCGCCGGCCTGGCCGTGGTCGCCACCGACTGTCCCGGCATCCGCGAGGCGGTTGGCGATCCCGGCCTGCCCTGGCTCGTCCCGCCCGGCGATGCCGAAGCCATGGCCGCCAAAGTGCTCGAACTCGCCGATCGTCCCGCTTATCGGGCGGAACTCGCGATCCAGAACCGGCAACGGATCGAGAGCGAGTTTACCTTGGAGCGGATGAACAGGCGGCTGGCCAACCTCCTGCCAGTGGCTTTGAAGCTCCGCCGCTGGCCAGAAACCGAGGAGAGCGAGACGGCCGGACCCGCCTGGCCTCGCACGGCGGGCATGGTCTCAACAGAAGACCGGGAGGCAGGAGAAGACGTCTAACTTTAATCGAGACGACAGGCAGTGTAGTTGGCGCAGTCGATGGAAAGTGGGCAAATCATGGAGCGCGCGTCTCGCCCGCTAATCATGGAGCGCGTCCCGCCCGCCACTCTCGGAGCGCGGGCATCTCGCCCGCTAATTATGGAGCGCGAGCGTCTCGCCCGCTAATCATGGAGCGCGAGCTTCTCACCCGCAAAGACAAATGCGGTCAAGATGCCCGCGCTCCGTAAACAAAATCGGCCAGGTTACTTTGTCACGCTCCCTAGCACTCTGAAAGCAGTTTGGCTCGCGTTGGGGGGTTCGGCTTCGTCAGGTCGATCAAACTCGCCAGGAACTGTCCGCCTCATCCCGGGCGGCCCGGCCGATTGACAACCACCCCTCCGAACCCGCAGAATAGCCCCAGGTCCAACGATTTCCCCAACGCGACGAAGGAGGTTTGAGACATGGGCAGAATCGCCATTGGCATGAATCTGGAGGCGATCCGGCGGCACGAGAAACCGTTCGAGTGGGGCGTGGAAAGGGCGGCGGAGCTAGGTTTCGAATACGTCGAGCCCATGGTCCACTGGGGCCGCGAACTGATGAGCGAGGCCCACTATTACCACACGGTGTCGATGTGGGACGATCCCTACCGCATCCGCCGGGCGGTCGAGAAGGCGGGCCTGAAGATTTCCGGCCTGCAGGCCCACGGTCCAATCTGCCGGCCCGACGTTCATGGCGATTACCTGAAACAGGCCATCCGTTACGCGGCGGAGTGCGGGGCGCCGGTGGTCAACACCGACGAAGGCATCAAGGCCCCTTGGACGACCGAGGAAGAAGATCATGTGCTGATGCGCTATACCCTTTACGAGGCGGCCCAGGTGGCCGAGCCTCGCGGGATCATGATCGGCCTGGAGTGCCATGCCCAATACTCCAAGACCCCCGAGGGACTCGACCGCATCTACCACCTGGTCAAGTCGCCAGCGATCGGCATCAACCTGGACACGGGCAACGCCTACCTGGCGGGCCAGGACCCGTATGCGTGGCTGGAACGCGTGCTCGACCGGCTGGTCCATCTGCACGCCAAGGACATCACCGTGCAACACTCCGAGGCCGAGCGGGGGAAAGTGACCGGCACGCCGGTGGGCTGCGGCTGCGGCGACGGGGTGATCGATTGGCGGCGGGTGATCCAGATCCTCCGCCGCTGCCCACGCGACATCGTTATGTCGGTCGAGTGCGGCTCGACCGACGATGCCGCCCGCAGCATCAAGCACCTCAAAGCGATTTTGGCCGAGTAGGGTTTCCCGCCGAGTTGTCCCCCCGCGGCGCACGCAGGATGGCCCGCCTCGGCGACGCCGCGGCGCCGTGAAGAGTCCCCCTAGCCTGCCTGAAGGCAAGGTCCCCGGGAGAACGGCCCGTCCTCGGGAATTCCCCAGGGCCGAACCGGCAAAAGACGAGTTGCCCAGGCAACTTCAAAAGCGAGAGGATCCGTCATGCGCACAGCCCTTGATCGTCCGATGACTCGGCGTAGGTTCTGCCGTTCCACCGCCGCGATCGCCGCAGCGCCCTGGATCGTTCCCGGCTCGGCGATCGGCGCCGACGGCGCGACGGCCGCGAGCGACCGGATCACGCTGGGATTCATCGGCGTGGGCTGCATGGGACAAGGACACCTGCGCCACTTCCTTCAAAATGCCCAGGCGCAGGTGTTGGCCGTCTGCGACGTCGATGCTTGGCGCCTGGAAGACGCCAAGATCACGGTGGAACGGAAATACGCGGAGGCCAAACCCAGCGGCGCGTATCGCGGCTGCGCGGCCTACGTCGATCTCAGGGAACTGCTCGCCCGAGGCGATCTCGACGCCACCGTCATTGTCACCGGCGATCGCTGGCACGCCGTGGCCACGGTCCTGGCGGTCGAGTCGGGCAAAGACGTGTACGTGGAGAAGCCGTTGTGCCTGACGATTGCCGAGGGTCGGGCGATGGTCGAGGCAGTGCGGCGACATGGCCGCGTGTGCCAGGTCGGGTTGCAACAACGATCCGGACGCGAGTTCCGTATTGCCTGCCAATTGGTCCGCGACGGCGCGTTGGGCAAAATCGACCGCATCTACACCATCTTCAATCAGCCGAGCGTCGACATCCAACTTCCCGCCGAACCCACCCCGCCAACGCTGCATTGGGACCTGTGGCTCGGTCCGTCGCCGTGGCGGCCGTTCAACCATCGGTTCCATTACCTGGGCCGTCCGCTGAACGTAGTGCCCTGGGAATTCTGCCGCGATTTTGGAAACGGCGCGATCGCTAGCGGCGGGGTACATGCCTTCGACGTGGTGCAGTGGGCCCTCGGGATGGACGAATCAGGACCCGTCGAGGTCATCCCGCCCGAGACCGGACAATTTCCTGATCTGACCTTCCGTTATGCCCGCGGCGAACTGTTGCACGTGACCGACGGCCGCTTGGACAGCCGTCGCCATTCCATTCCGCCCGGCTGGGACCCGGCCACGCCGATTCAGCCGTTTGGGGCGGTGTTCGTGGGCGAACGTGGCTGGATTCACGTGGGTCGCAACGGCTATTTGACCTCCCACCCCGCCGAGATCGTTCGCAATCTGCCCGGCCATTACGATCACCTTTTGACCGTCCAGGATCACCACGCCGACTTCCTGAAAGCCGTGCGCGCGCGGGGCCGGCCAGCGTGCGACGTGTCGATCGGCCACCATTCGACGATCCTGCCGATCCTCGGCTGTATCGCCCGGTGGACCGGCCGGGCCTTGAGATGGGACCCCTCGCGCGAGGAGTTCGTCGGCGACGCCGACACCAACCGGATGCGGCAACGGGCCATGCGCGAACCGTGGCGGGTGTAGGCTGTGGCGGCCATGAACCACCCAAAGACCCGCCACCGGTAGCAAAAGGCTTTCCCTCTGAAGCGACCCCTTCGCGTGCCCTCCCAATATCTGGCCCTCACCCCCTAAGGTTGAAATAAGCGACCCGAAGGAACTGCGCTGTTTCAGCGGAATGCCCAATTTTCCCATATTCTCTCCGCGTCTTCCCAATTGCTCCGACGAGGAAATTCGGATACATTGTGCCTGAACATACGAGACGGTTTGTTTTTCGCAAGGATCCATACGATCATGGGAATTCGACCGCGGACCACGCACGTCAGGAAACTCAAGGCTCGTCGCTGCCATCGCTGCGGTGCGAAAGTGAATTCGCAAAAGGTGCGTTGCAAACGGTGCCACACTCTCCTTCTCAGGCCCAAGAAGACGGGAAATAGCTGATGCACGGCAAATTTACCCCAGCCAGCGAGGCACCCAGAGAGACCTTGGATTGGGGCTCCCTCGGCTGGTGCAGCCGCCCGTCCAACAACGGGGCGAAGCAGATTGTCGCCATCGAGGTCACGCTCGCGCCGGGTGGTGGACACGCGTTCCACAAACACCCAAATCAAGAGGAAATGATCTACGTGATCGATGGCGAAGTCGAGCAGTGGCTGGAGCAAGAGAGGCGGACGATGAGGGCCGGTGATTCGGTCTTCATTCCGCCCGATACCATCCATGCCTCGTTCAACACCAGCCAGGGCAACGCCAAGTTGCTGGCGATTCTCGGCCCTGCCATCGGTGGCGACACGGGCTATCAGCTCCAGGAAGTCGCGGATCGAGCCCCCTGGAATACGCTCCGCTGACCGGTCGCCCTTGCGCATCGGGTCCGCGACGACGGGGCACGGCGCCGTGATCTGATTGCGTCGCAAGCGGACGCCTCGACGGCAACGGATCGCGGGGACTGGCCCAATTCTCGCGGCGCAGTCGCGCGCCAATGTGGGCGCAGGCGCGCGCCAATGGGACTGTCCACCTCGGGGCCCAGCAATTTTTCTGGAATGGCGATCCCTGCCCGGCCCACGTGCGTAGGAATGGCAGCACATCGCGGTGCTCAAACGCAACGTTGGCGACCTGGGAGTGACGCACCGCAACGTCATCCTTGTTTCCTTTCGGCATCACCGAGACTTTTTCCGCGAACTGGCAAAAACTCGTTTGACGCCGAGCGATTTCTGACACAGGCTTTATTTTAGCTAGTCTACCCAACTTTTCAGAAGTTTCTCGTCAGTTCGCCAGGTTGATCCCTGGCACGCCTCCGGTAAGTGAACCGTCAGGGCCGTAGGTTGCGCGCCGTGTTTCGGCGGTTGCGCGACCATCGGTCGTGAGGGAACCGCGCTGGCGGTGCGCGCTCGGCGCGAGGTCCGCGGCCTTCCGGAGGCGCGAGGACCAAGCGACCATGTCACGGCGCCGCACGACTCGAGGCAAGGCCGATCGGCAGCACCCATCCCAACACCTCAACCAGAATCCTCCCGAGCGTACGCGACAGCTCTTGGGGCAAGGCTGTCGCGACGCTCGCGGGTTTTCGTCTCGCGTGGCTTTGCTAAGCAGCGGCGGGTCCGCGGGCCGGCCGAAAGCCATGCGGCGGACAGGCATGGAATGCTTGGAAACGCGCCTTGCCCCGTCGGCGACCCCGGCGTCGCTGGTCGCCCCGGAATGGTTTCGCGACGTTTCGAACGGTCTGGCGTCGCTGAACGGCTCGGCCTCTGGTTGGTCCGCCTTGTCCGACAACGATCCGTCCGCGCTGGCGACTGACTCGTCCCAGGTGAGCGATTGGATCGTGCGATTTCGCGAGTCGGCGTTGGCCGGCGTCGTTTCGGTGGAACAGACCGCCAGTCTTTTGGTCGGCAGTGGTGTGGAGTTCCAGGTGCTCCGCGGGCTGGGATTGGTGGGACAGGTCCTCGTTCGGGCCGCGGGCGTTTCTCCCGACCTGGTGAGTGCCGCCCTGGCGGCGAATTCCCACATCGCCGGATTCGAGCAAGACGCGGTCCACCAGTTCAACGTGATGCCCAATGATCCGCAGGTCGGCCAGCTTTGGGGCATGGAGAACTCGGGCCAGACGGGCGGCACGCGCGACGCCGACATCGACGCCGCGGCCGCGTGGGGCATCTCGACCGGCAGCCGCAACGTCGTGGTGGCCGTGATCGACACCGGCGTCGATTGGCGTCACCCCGACCTCGCCGCCAACCTTTGGGTGAACGCCGGGGAAACGGCGAACGGACTCGACGACGACGGCAACGGATTGGTGGACGACGTGTACGGCTACAATTTCGCCGCCAACACCGGCGATCCGATGGACGACAACGGCCACGGGACCCACGTCGCCGGGACCATCGCCGCGGTGGGCGACAACGGCGTCGGCGTGGCGGGCGTCAACTGGTCCGGGTCGATCATGGCCCTGAAGTTCCTCCGCGCCGACGGGTCGGGAACGACCTCGGACGCGATCCGGGCGATCAACTATGCGACGATGCAGCGGGTCCGCTTCGGCGTCAACGTCCGCGTGATCAACATGAGTTGGGGCGGCGGCGGGTTTTCTTCCGCCCTCCGCGACGCCATCCAGGCGGCGGGCGACGCCGGAATCCTCGCCGTGGCGGCGGCGGGCAACAGCGCGCGGAACAACGACCTCAACCCCCAATACCCCTCCAGCTACGACTGTTCGACTCTCGTCGCCGTGGCCGCCACCGACAGCCGCGATCAACTGGCCAGTTTCAGCAACTACGGGGCTGCCAGCGTCGATCTGGCCGCGCCGGGCGTATCGATCCTGAGCACGTACCCCAACAACCGGTACGTGACGCTTTCGGGCACGAGCATGGCCACGCCGCACGTGGCGGGCGTGGCCGCCTTGGCCTGGTCCGTGGCCCCCAACGCCACCGTGGCCGAGATCAAGAATGCCCTGCTGGGCGGGGTGGACCGCGTTTCCAGCCTCGGCGGCAAGGTGCTCACCGGCGGACGGCTCAACGCCTACAACACCCTCCGCTTGCTGAACCCGGCCGGACCAGCCTCGCCGCTGATCAACACGTTGGCCATAACGCCCAGCACGCTCACGGCCGGCGCCGTCGCCACGCTCACCGCCCAGGGAGTCCACGATCCCGACGGCGCGGTATCCAGCGTCTGGTTCTATCAGGACTCCAATGCCAACGGCCAATGGGATCCCGCCGACCGCGTGCTGGGCAGCAGCACGACGATCGTCGGCCAACAAGCGAGCTTCACGCTCCACACGGCCGGTTACTCGCCCGGCGCCTACCGGGTCTTCGCTCGCGCCCAGGACGCCACCGGCTTGTGGAGCAACGTCGCCTCCGCGACTTTCCAAGTCCTCGCGGCCGACGACCACGGAAACGACGCCGCGACCGCCACCGTCGTCAGCGTGGGGAGCCGCGTCGCGGGCGAGATCGAGCGCGGCGGCGACCGCGACTGGTTCCGCTTCACCGCCACGGCCGGCCGACAGTATGTCTTCTTCACCGAATTGACCACCCTCCGGGATTCCGTGCTGACCCTCTACGGCCCCGACGGCGCGACGAAGATCGCCGTCAACGACGATGCCCCGGGCCGGGGACTGGCCTCGGAAATCCGTTGGACGGCGCCGGCCAGCGGAACGTTCTACCTGGAAGTCCAGGCCTACTCCTCGTCTCAGGTTGGAAAGTACACCCTTGCCGTGCAAGGCGGCGCCAACACGGCGCCCGTGCTCTCGCCAATCGCCAACCAGACGATGTCGGTCCACCAGGACGCGATTTCGGTGGTCATGACCGCCGTGGATCGCGAGGGCGATCCGCTCGCCTTTTCCGCCGAAGTGGTTCCCGGCGACACTCTGGCTCGCCGCGCGTACGAACTCGATCAACGGCTGAAACTCGGCGCCCCCAGCGCTCTGTTGCAGAACCGCCTGCGACTCCAGGAAAAATGGATGCGGGGCGAGGGGAATGCCTGGTACTTCATCCTGCCCAACGGCGAGCTGCGTCAATGGGCCGGCAGCGCGGCCAACAGTCCCGCCGTGGCCACGCTGAGCCGGGACTATTGGCTCAACCCTCGTTTGCTGTACAACGCAAGGCCCACCCCGGCGATCATCCCCGCCGAAGCGGTCGTGCTCGGCGTGCAAGGCAACGTGTTGACGATCAACCCAGCCAACGGGTTGGTCGGCCAATTCCAGGTCCGCGTCACGGTTTCGGATGGGGCACTGACCGACGCCAAGGTGTTCACCGTCACGGTGGGCGCGTCAAGTCCGAGCGGATCGGCGATCGCCACGTTCGGCTTGCCCATGACCCCTTTTGCGGTCCCAACGCGGGCAATCGACCTGGCATTGGGCGGCTGCGCCGAGGAGCGTTCCATCGGAACCACGCATGCCGCTGCCCGCTTCACTCTCCCCGACCAGGCTCCGATGCGCGTCGAGCCTCTTGGCAACGCCGCGCGACCCGACTGGTCGCTCCCGCTTTCCATCGAGCCATCCCTTCCGCCGAGCCGAGCCACTACTCAAGACGCAGGTCTGGCCCTGTTTCTCGCCGAGCGATCCGCCGGGTCGGAACTCGGGCTTGGCGGTTGGGACGAGCTTCTCGGCGGGCTTGGGGGCCGGTTGCCATCGTTCCGCGGCGCGCAGTGACAGGCGAGGATGGGCCGGGCGTGGTTCTGCGTTTTCGCCGGTGGAGGCGAAGTGGATTGTGGGCAGGCGGCCCCAATTTCGGGCAACGTTTCCGATTAGATCGGCGCGGCAAGCCTGGGAAACTTTGTCGCTTGCTTTTGCCTGGACGGTTTGCGGGGTTTCGCCAGGCATCTTTTTGGCGAGCGCTGGCCGTTTTACCGGTAAAGTTTTCCTCCTTTGCGCCTGCCGAAAGGTTTGCGCAACAGTTGCAGTAACTTGTTTGATGAAAACCACTTCCACGGATTCAAGGGTAGTTTGCGGCATAGCCGATACGGAACGTGGCCCTTCAAGAGAAGCACGTGCCATGGAGGCACATTTTTGGGGGCGCGTCAGAATGCCGAGGGTGAATGGTATCGGGCCATGGAGCGGCCCGACGGCCCTGACGCATCAACACCATGTGAACTGTGGGAGCCGACCCACCTTCCCAGCCCACCTTGGGATGCGAATCACCCCAGTTCACAGCAAAGGAGAGTTTGCTCAATGAAAGGCAAGATGGTACTTGGAGCGCTCCTGGTGAGCGTGGCCCTCGCAGCCCAAGGGTTCGGAATGGACCTCTTGGAGCGTATGGGGGGCCTGAGCGGCGGTGCGTGCGAGCCATGTGCGGCGCCTGCCGCGTGCAAACCGGCCGCCAAAGCGTGCGCGCCGGAACCGGCGTGCGGCCCAGCCTGCGACACCTGCTGCAAGCGGCGTGACCTGTTCGCGGGCATGAAGGATTTGTTTGCCTGCCGCAAGTGTGGCAAGGTGAAGTGTGCATGTGAGAAGGCGTGCGCCGCGCCTCAAGCGTGTGCTGCGCCGAAGGCGTGCGCGGCTCCTCAAGCGTGCGCGGCCCCACAGGCGTGCGCGGCTCCTCAAGCGTGCGCCCCGGCCCCGAAGCCTTGTGCTCCGGCGCCGCAGGCGTGCGCCCCGGCCCCGAAGCCTTGTGCTCCGGCGCCGCAGGCGTGCGCCCCGGCCCCGAAGCCTTGTGCTCCGGCCCCACAGGCGTGCGCCCCGGCCCCGAAGCCTTGTGCTCCGGCCCCGAAGGCGTGCGCCCCGGCTCCGGTGGCCTGCGAGAAGGTCGCCTGCTGCCCGAAGAAGCCCTGCCGTGAACCGAAATGCAAGTCGTGCTGCGCCAAGCCCGCCAACTGTGGCAATGCTGGCTGTGAGCCTACCTGCTGCTGCCCACGGACCCCGGTCCGCAAGGCGGTGGTGGCCCTGCTCGACGGGTTGTTCGGCCAGAAGTGCTGCGAGCCCAAGGATTGCAAGGCGGCTTGTGCGGCTCCCGCAGCTCCCGGTTGCGGCGGCAGCGCCCCCGCCGCGGCGCCGGCCCCGGCGCCCAACAAGGTTTCGGAAGACCTGGCGCCCCTGCCGATCGCCCCGAATCCTCGGCCCGATCCTTCGGCCTGAGTCCAACCTGGCAAAATAGCTTCCTGGCGCCTCCATAGCCAGTAGGAAGACAAGTCCGCCGGGGTTTCCTCGGCGGACTTGTCGTTTCTTGACGATTGAGCAACACTGAAGCAATCCAACGCACTCGGGCATCCCGCGGCAAGCCATGTCCGCCGCTTTGTCGTAGTGGCGGAACCAACCAATGAGCGAATCTCGACAGAACGCCTGCTCGCCCCCTGACGCTGCCCACACCGTGCTTCAATTCGGCGCCGGCAGGTTCCTCCGCGCGTTCGTCGACTTGTTCGCTCACGAGTTGAACCAGGCCGGCGGCTCGCGCGCGGAGGTGGTGGTCGTGCAATCCACGGGATCGGACCGCGCCGAGCAATTCCACGCGGCGGGAGGACGTTATCACGTCGCTCTTCGCGGGCTGAAAGACGGCGCGGTGGTGGATCGGGTGATTGAAGTCGCCAGCGTCGGCCGAGCTTTTGCGGCGCAAAACGATTGGCCGATGGTGGTGGACTCGGCCCGCGAACCGTCGCTGGCCGCCGTCGTGTCGAACACCACCGAAGCGGGCTACGTCCTGGACCCGCGCGATGAGCCAGGCGCCTTCCCGCCTCGTTCATTTCCAGCGAAGTTGACGGCGGTGCTCGCGGCCCGATTCGAGGCGGGCCTGCCGGGCGTGACGATCTTGCCTTGCGAGCTGTTGGAACACAACGCCCAGCGTTTGCGCCAGCTCGCGATGGAGCAAGCGGCCCGTTGGAACCTCTCTCGGCGGTTCATCGACTGGCTTGCCGGGGCGTGCGTTTGGTGCGACACGCTGGTGGATCGGATCGTTTCCGCGCCTCGGGCCGATGACCCGATGGCTGCCTCCGATCCGCTGTTCGCCGTGGCCGAACCTTTTGCCCTTTGGCTCGTCGAGAGGAAGGACGTCCCGGTGTTCGGCCCGCATCCGGCGTTGCAATCGGCCGAGGCCTTGGACCCGTACTACCTGCGCAAGGTCCGGATTCTCAACGGCGCCCACACGGCGCTGGTGGCGAAGGCCATGCCGTTGGGCTTCACGACGGTCCGCGAGGCCGTCCTCGACCCGGCGGTGGGCCGCTGGCTGGAACAGCTCTTGTTCGAGGAAATCGTGCCCACGCTGGAGGGACGAACCGACCAGCCCGAAGCGTTCGCCCGGCAGTGCCTGGAACGCCTGGCCAACCCCTTCCTGGAACACCGGCTGGCCGACATCGCCCTGGCCCACGAAACGAAGCTCCACACGCGGCTCGTGCCGACATACGAGGAGTTCCGTGCCCGTTTCGGCCGCGAGCCTAAGCTTTTGGGCGAGATTCTCGGGCAGCGGACATGAAGTCTCCGCGGCGAACAGACACGGGGCAAGCCGCTGGCGTTCTTGGGCTTCGGCGGCGGGCAAGTGGAACTTTCGGCATCGGCCCGACGCCGAACCAGCTTTCCACCGACATCGCGGCGAGGTTCGCCCGCGTCATGCGATCTTGAAGCCTTGACCTGACCGGCGATTGCACGGCGGCCGCGGATCGAGTATCAAGGGAGCCGAGAATGCTTGAGTGGGGCGGCGGCGCACGCCGGGTCGCCGCTCTCGGCGAAGCGGCTGCCGCGAGACGGCCGCGACGAGCCAGCGGCGCGAAGTCATCCACAGCTTTTGGACAAGGAGCACGAAAATGCCAGCCAGTAATCGTCGCAAGTTTCTCCAGACTTCCTCCGCGGCGGGCGCGATGGCCTTTGCCGTGCCGTCGATGGTGACGCGCGCGGCCGGCGCCAACGAGCGGATCCGCGTCGGTCTGGTCGGCCTGGGCGGTCGTATGGCCTCGCACATTGGATCTCTGGCCAACCTGCCTGATGAAGTCGATCTGGTCGCGATATGCGATTGTGACGAGGAAAAACTCGCCTCCGCGGAAAAACGCTATCCTGACCTGGCTGGAAAGAAGCTCAAGGTCTACAAGGACCAGCGCAAGCTGTTCGAGGATAAGGAAATCGACGCGGTGAGTTTTTCCACCCAGGACCACTGGCACGCTCTGCAAACCATTTGGGCCTGTCAGGCGGGCAAACACGTGTACGTGGAGAAGCCGCCCACCTGGTGCATCGCCGAGGGACGCAAAATGGTCGAGGCCGCGCGAAAGTACAACCGCATGGTCCAGATCGGGACCCAGAACCGCTCCAGCCCCAACGTCGTCGAGGGGATGCAAAAGCTCAAGGAAGGCGTGATTGGCAAGCTGTACATGGGCCGGGGGATGTCCTACAAACTCCGCGGCAATCTCGGCAAGCACCGCCCGGGGCCCGTGCCCAAGGGCCTGGATTGGGACGCCTGGGTCGGCCCGGCGCAAATGGTCGAGTATTCCAGCTTCCACCACCACCGCTGGTACTGGATCTCGAACTTCGCCAGCGGCGACGTGGCCAACCAGACGGTCCACGACGTGGACAAGCTGCGTTGGGGATTGGGCCTGGACACCCATCCCACCACCGTCATGTCGCTCGGCGGACGCTTCGTCCCCGCCGAGGACGACGACGCCGACACGCCCAACACGCAGGCGTTTCTGTGTCAATGGGCGGGCAAGAACATCCTGGTCACCTTCGAGTTCCGCCATTGGTACACCAACAGCGAGGCCGGGATGCGCGACAAGTATCCCTTCGTGGCCGAAAACCAGTGCGTGGGCGAAATCTTCTTCGGCAGCGAAGGCTACATGATCTTTCCCGACTACAGCAGCTATTACACGTTCCTCGGTCCCAAGAACGAACCGGGGCCCTTCAAGACCGCCGGGCCGGGGATCGACTGGCGCACGGAAAGCATCCCTCACTTTCGCAACTGGATTCAGGCCATTCGCAGCGGCAACTACAAGGACCTGACCGCCGACGTCGAACAGGGGCATCTCTCCTGCACGGTCTGCCACCTGGCGAAAATCTCGGCCAAGCTGGGCCGCAGCGTGCATTTCGACCCCAAGACCGAGCGATTCGTCAACGATCCCGAGGCCGATCGCTTCCTCACCCGAGAGTATCGAAAGCCCTACGTCGTGCCCGACCAGGTGTGAGCGTCGCTGGAGGTGTTCTGACTCAGGCGGAAGTGGAAGACCGCCTGGCGCAACGGGCCTACCTGCAAGACGCCGCGGGGCGACGCCAGGTGGTCCGCGATGGTCAGCTTCGGGAGCGGGAAATCACGACCGGCGTAGGACCGGTGAAGGCGAAGCACCCGCGGGTGCGGGATCGTCGGCCTGCCGGGAAGGCGGAACGATTCAGCTCCAAGATCCTGCCGCCGTACTCGAGGAAGACCAAGAGCCTCGAGGAGTCGATCCCGCGGCTGGACCTGAAGGGGGTGAGTCCGGGCGAGTTCAGCGAGGCGTTGAGGGTCCTTCGGGGTCCGGACGCTGGGGGCTGTCGGCGACGAGCGTGACGCGTCCGAAGGCGATCTGGGAAGAGGAATTAAGGAGCGGAGCAAGCGGTCATTGCGAACGAAGCAGTACGCGTACCTTTCCCCCTTCGCGACCGAGCGGCTACGCGCGAAGCGTACCGAGGGCAGCGGTTCCAGGACCGCTTGCCTGACGATGGTTGACAAGCTGATGGGATCGGCTTCGAAGAATTGGAGATTGCTCAACGGTTCCGAGCTGACCGCCGAAATGCTGCCAGGAGTGTCGTCCGTCGATGGAGTTCAATTCCCCAAAACCACCGACTGAAAAAACCACCGTACACAACTCTTGACAATGTCTCGATGCGAAGTGACGAACGTGTGGCGAAAGGAGTGGGGCGTTAGCTCGCCAGGGAATTCCAGCTTTCGCGCGAGTTTGCGGAAAGTTATCGCAAGCGCGTTAGGATTCCACGGCCGTCCGTAAGCGGCGGAAAACAGGGTCGGACGGACGGGCTGCGACGAGGGGCCCAGCCGGTGCTTTGGAGCGATTCTTTCGCAGAGGGCTGGCGTGATCTGGCGGGCTGGCGTTTTGACGCCCACGTAGGTTACAAATAATTCCAGATAGTGCTTGGCACGACGAACGTAGGTTTCGGAGCGATCATGTTTGATTCGTCGCAGGTAATCGAGGGCAATCTCGGCGACGTCGGGGGCGCCGTCTCGCCTAACGTCGTTCGGCTGGAGCGGGAGGCGGGCACAGGCCTTTTCCGCGTCGAGTTCGCCTTCCCGGCCTTTGATCTTCCGTCCGAATTCGTCTCGGAGCGGTTCCTGCTTCCCGATCACGGACCTGTACCACGACTGGACCCATTGGCGAAAATAGATGCCTTCGCGGCGTCGTTTCCTCTTCGACACGACGGATCACTCACTGGAAAAAACAACCGCAACGGGCTTTTGGTCGGGGCGCAAATCTAATCCCAGCAAAGGGATAACACAAACGGCCCCAGTGGACGATAGACTCTTACCCTTGTTCAGGAGACATGCATGGAGAACGCCGCCTTTGAACAAACACTCGTGTTGATCAAGCCGGATGCCTTGAAGTTGTCGTTGACCGGATACATCCTTTCGCAATTTTCCGAGTTTCATACAGGCCTGCGATTCGCCGGGGCCAAGATCGTCCACGTGACCCGGATGTTGGCCGAGGAACACTACGCCGAACATCGCGGCAAACACTTTTTCGCGTCGCTGATCGATTACATCATGGGCCAGTCCCACTATCCGGCCGGGCCTCAGCGCCGCCGGGTCGTCGCTTTGGTTTACTCGGGGCCGGATGCCGTGAAGAAGATCCGCGACATCGCCGGTCCAACGAACCCCCACGTGGCCCGTGAACGAAGTCCCGGCACCATTCGCACGCTCGGCACGGTCGTGCCCGTGAAGGACGAAACTGGCGCGGTGATTGGCGAACGGATGGACAATCTCGTCCATGCCTCGGCCACGCCGGCGGAAGCGGAACGGGAGATCAAACTCTGGTTCCGGCCAACGGATATCATGCCCTACATGCGCGTCTATGCCACCGAGGTCGCCGACGCCCATTATTATTACCGCGAGGGACGGCTCTTGACCGCCTACGAGCCGGGCGCGAAGTGCCTTTGCGCGCCGGGCGATACGGTCTGGAAATCCGACTTTGAAACACTTCGCCAAATCGAAAAGGGCCTGCCCGGCTCCTGCTCGCTGGACGCCGTCGTGGCCAAGTACCTGATCAACGAAAGTCCACGATAACTTCAAGCCCCAGTCGGCGGCGCAAGCCGGGACGAGTTATGGGTCGCGGCGGACTTCCTCGGGTCGAAACGCCTTTTGGGCCGCTTCATAGACTTCGCGGAGCGGCACGCGCTGGTCCAGGGCAACCCTCCGGCACGCCTCGAACTCCGGGGCGAACCGCGGCGGCTGCTCGGCAAACCAGCCCACTTTGCCCTCGATCCTCCCCCAGGGGGTCTCGACCGCGTGGACCTTGCGCTGGAGCACGTGGCGGTCGACGGGCCAGCGGCGGACGCCAAGGGTGCTCGTCTCGCAAAACAGGACGTTTTCCACCGCGCCAACCGAAGCGGCGTCGCACAAGACCGTCAATTTCACGCCTGGCCGGTTCTTCTTCATCTGGATGGCCGTGGTGTACACGTCCAGAACACCGACCTCCCAAAGCCGATCCACCGTGTGACCAATCAACTCGCCCGTGGTGTCGTCGAGATTCGTCTCCACCACCCAAATCTGGGTACCAGAGCCTGGATTCCCGCGGACGCCAAGCAAAAGGCGGAGCACGTTGGGTTGGTGTTCCAAGTCACGCTGTCCGGCCCCATAACCGATCCGCTCGATGGTCATGGCGGGCAACGGCCCGAACCCGCTCGCCAGAGTGGTCACGATGGCGGCGCCGGTCGGAGTGGTCAATTCGGCCTGGACCTGGGACTCACGCAGCGGGACACCGACAAGCAGCTCGGCGGTTGCCGGGGCGGGAACGCTGCATTCTCCATGGTTGATTTTAATTTTACCCCCTCCCGTAGGTATTGGTGACGCCACAATTCGGTCAACGCCAAGGAGATCCCACCCCACCGCACTGCCAACAATGTCGGCGATCGAGTCGGCCGCTCCCACCTCGTGGAAATGAACTTTGTCGATGGTCGTGCCGTGGACTTTGGCCTCGGCCTCGGCAAGCCGCGTGAAAATGCGGAGCGACAGTTCCTTCTGTCGGGTGGTGAGGCTCGACTTTTCGATGATCGCGGCGATGTGGTGCAAATGCCGATGGACGTGCTCCGGCTCGCTCTCGACTCGAACTTGGATCGCTCGAAACCCTTTTTTTCTAACAACTTCCGCGTTCAAACGGCAGCCTGGCAAGGACAACGAAGCGATGGCGGCGTTCAAGGCGTTGAGATCGACGCCGGCGTCGATCAGCGCGCCTAGCATCATGTCGCCGCTGATCCCAGATGCGCAATCCAAGTAAGCAATTCTCATTTATTCGACTCCGACACAGTCGGATGACAACTCCGTTTGGTCAACCTGCACAAACTGGATGGCTTTTTGTGTTAAATCGAGCAGCCTCTGGTGCATCCATAGGTGGTTTAAACCTGCACCAAATAAGGGCAAACGAACATTTTGCCGTGTTGACCCATGCGGGCAAGATCGCTAGAGTATCGCCTCCCAAAATGCCCGATGCTTATTCGACCAGGAAAACGGCATGGCCGCAACCCTGAAGCGATCGCCGTTGCCTACAACCACCCGTGTGTGGCAGGGGTTGTCTGCCACCATAAGGGTTGTTTTCATCACGAATCGGCAAAGGACAGGTGGGTGGTTGGCGGACGCCTTGGCGGCCGAAAATGCCCGGCGCGTGATTCTGGAGGAGGTGGCCGGGGCGACGGCGGGTCTGGCCCGACTCCGCGATGAGGTCGCGGACGCTGTCTTGGTAAGCCACGAGCCGGGCGAACTCGACGCGGTCGAGCTGGTTTCCGGTTATCGGGCGGGTGGGGCGGACGAGGCCGTGGTCGTCCTCGGCAATCAAAGCGAACAGGAAATGGCGGCCGCCTGCTTCGAGGCGGGGGCCGATGCCTACGTCTGCGCCCACACCACCACCACCCGGAATCTCCTCTGGATCGTCGCCCGCGCCATTCAACGAAACCAACTCGTTCGCGAAAATCGTCGGCTCCTTCTGGCGGATCGGCAGCGACTGCAACGGGAGCGCGACGAAGCCGAACGGCTGCTGGTGCAACAGCGGGCGTTGATCGCCGACTTGGAGGCCATTCAGCGGCAAACCACGCCCCGTTCGGCAAAAACGCCTTCCCTCCGCGAAACGACCGATTCCCGCGATGGCGGATCCGTCGCCAGGTCCACAACCCATGGTTTGCTGCCCAACCTGCCCAAGGAACTGGTCCAACACTATCGCGATTTGCTCCGCACCTACGTGATCATGGGTTCGGGCAACCTGGCGGGCGAGATGAGCCGCCTGGCCGACCTGTTGACCACCGCCGGGGTCTCGGCCCGACAGACCATGCAATTGCACTTGCAGGTTCTCGAGGAACTTGTGGCGGGATTGGGGGCCCGAAGCACGCGCCACGTCATGACCCGCGCCGACCTCCTCGCCTTGGAAATGATGATTCATCTGGCCGAGGGCTACCGCCAGCGCTATCAAGAGCGGGTGCGCCCGCCAACCCAAGGCTTGCTTCCCGGCTTCGATGGCAAGTGAAAGGGTTCGACGGGATTTCGCCGATCGCGGCGGCGTCAAGGCCGCGAGGGAGCGACCTACCGGCCACTTCCATCGCGGGCGTCGCTTCGGTGGCACAGGCTTCCATCCCGCGAACCGAGTCCCAGGTTGCGAGCCTGCGCCCCCGGGAAAATCACTATTCGTCGTTGTCGCAAGGATGCCTCGGCGACGCCTAACGGACCTCCACCTCGTACCAGACGGTCTTGTGCCGCGGCCCGAGCGTGAGCTTGGCCTTGCCCTCCGCTTCGGAAACGGGCGACGCCGCGCGGCGATTGCCTGATTCGTCGAGCGGGTAGAAGCGGACCTTGGCGGCGTCGACGGACAAGGTGATCTCGGCGGGCACGCCCTCGCAGAGCACCGGCTCGCGGCCCCAGCGGTTCCGCAGGGTGATGCGATTGCCGCCGAGTTCCTCCAGTTTCGCGTCGGCGTTCTGTTGCCAGCCGGTGGCGGCAATCAAGATGCGGCCCGGCTTGCCGATCGCTGGGCCGTCGATCGCCGTGATCGACACGGTGGCCCAGTCGAGCCGCGTCTTGCCGATCCTCAGCGTCACGTCGCCGAGTTCAAAGGACCGACCGCGCACGAATCCCGTGAACAACCTGGTCCGCGGCGTGTTCACGGTGAAGTATCCGGCGTTTTTCTCCGACACGTCCCAGCGGAGTTGGCCCGTGTCGGACTCAAAGACGGCGGTCGCTTCGGACATCTTGGGGAAGGCCTTCTCATTCAGCCCCCCGTCTTCGCCGCTCACGTCGAGGCCGATGCGGTGCGCGAGCGACCATTTCGGGTCGAGGCCGAGTTGCCCGGCGTTGAGCGTCCAGGCGCTTCGGGTCTGGTGGAGCTTGTTTCGTTCGGCGTCGCGCGACAGCGGCACGGCGAGCAGTTTTTCCGCCGTGGCGACGTCGCCGCGGAGGAACATCGCGGCGCAGGCTGGCATGTGGGCGAGCTTGGCCGTGTCGCCCTTGATGTCGAAGAAGCTATCGGCCTTGCGCGGCTCGAAATCCGCGTTGTGGCAGTAGGCGAACGAGAAGACGCCGTCCCAACCCTGAAACGACCCGAAGGCGGCGATCATCGGGAATCCCTCGGCGGCGAAGGCAATCGGTCGGGGATGATTGTATTCGCTCACCGTGTAGGCCTTCCCCACGACCCGCGTCGCCGCCAATCCGCCGAGCGTCCCGGCCGGATGGTTCACCAGGGCCTCGTTTTGCACATGCCAGTCCCGCGGGTCCCAGGGCCGGCCGGGAAACACCGGATGGTGCCAGTAGGCATGGGCGTCGACGTAGTCGAACCGCGCCTGGATATGCGCCGGGCTGTAGCCCATCTGCGTCCCGGATACGAGCGGCTTCACCTTCAGCTCATCCTTGAGGAAGCGGTACATCCCGCCCCAGTACTTCGCTTCGGTGTCCCAAAGGAAGTCGATGAAGTCGTTGCGGGCCGGTTCGGTGAGGTTCATTTCGCCGTGGCGGAGGACGGGCACGCTGTCGTCTTCAAGCTTTTGGTCCGGCTCGACGCCGACCACGCCGCCGGGCCGCAGCGAGAAACCGGCAAACTCGTAAGTTCCCGGCGCAAGGCCGCTGACGCTGATTCGGGCCTTGGGGTCGTCGCGGTCGGCCACGAAGACGAAGCGGAAGCGCTGCCATTTCGGCCCCAGCGTTACGCCGCGGTCGAACCCCAGCCGCTCCCAAGGTTCATGGGCCATCATGCAGTTGACGTGGATCGATCGCTCGGCGTCGCTCCGGGCGTAAAACGCCAGCGTGTAGGGGTGGTCCTTGCGGACCGCGAATCCAGCCTGGGTGAGTTGCGGATGCCAGGAAACCTCGCCCTGACGCTGGACCACGATCCGCAGCGCGGGGGCGCCTTCCGGCCCGCCTTTCTCGATCGTGAATTGCGCTTCGGTCTTGGCGTCCCGCTCGACGTTCCATCCGCGCTCGAGCGGCTTGCGGAAGTCGCCGTTTTGGAGCATTTCCTCGCCCAAGGGCACGGCTTTGGCGTTCCAGGCCGCGCCGAGCTTTTCCGTGTCGCCATGTTTTTTGCGGAGCCAGGCGTTCCAAAGCTTGCGGAAGGTGGTTGCGTAGGGATCGGGCAGGCGGTCCAGTTGCCCCCAACCCCAGGTGGCGAACAGGGCGTTCTCGTTGTTGATCTCGACGAACGCCACGGCGGGTTCCTCGGCGTAGGGTTTGCCCGTGTAGCGATTCACGTGCGTCAACAGATCGCGGGCATACTTCTTTTGGAGTTCGATCATCCGCGGCTCGAAGTTGTCCAGCCCCTTGTCGTAGGTCGGCCGCTCGGCGCGGCCCGAAAAACCCTCGGCCTCGTCGAACCACCGCGACACGTGCAAGTTCAGGTTCGTATAAACGCCGTGCTGTTTAAGCTGGAAGATGAGATAATCGAGCTTGTCGAGCTGCTCGGGGCTGAGCGTGAGCTTGTTGGGACTGCCCTTGAAGATCGAGTGCGAATCCATGTGGTGCATGCGCACGCAATTGATCCCCAGGCGTGCCAGCCGGGCCGCGACGCGCTCGGCCTGCTTTTTCTCTGGGAAACAGGCGTCGAAACAGAGGTTCGTGGCCCAAAAGCGGATCGGGCCCGCGTCCGTGACGAGCTTCCCGCCCTCGGATCGCACGAATCCGTGCTTGCCCGCCGGACGCTCCAGCCACGCCGACACGTTGGTCGCGTTTTCCGGGGCGTCGTAGGAGATCACGAAGGGGAACAGGTCGTCGTCATTGGCGGTCGCGGCGCGGCCGGACGAAAAGATCGCGATCCCACCCAGCAAAGACGCCAAAAGCGTTCGACGCATGGACATAGTTACTCCTTTCCATTGAGCAACCGATAAGCGAAAACTTCCGGCGCAAGCGTCAGCAGGACGGCGTCGCCTTCCTGACGCAGTGGTGATCGATCGACCACGCGCCCGTCCTCGGCCAAGGCCTCGACCCGCGTTGCCCTCGCAAGCTTCCAGGGCAGCGCGGACCAGCGGATTCGCAGGTCGCGGGTCTTGGTCCGGGCGTGGGGAAGCGGCATGACCACGAGCGCCCCGCCGTCGCGGCTCAGGCGGCAGCCCGCGGCCGTGACCACGGGGCCGAAATCGACCGGCCTGGCCGCCGGGTTTCGTCGGGCCAGGAGGGCATCGGGTTCTTCGCGGCGAGGCGTCCACGCGACGCCGGCGACGCGATCCCCCTGGCCCTCGAGGCGGATCGTACCCAGGCGAATCCTGCGGGTGTGGTCGTCTGGTCCGGACAGGGCGAGCCGCTCGCCCGTTCCGGGATGGTACACGCCGGCGCGAAGCTCATAGCTTTCGCCCGCCTTGGCCTCCTTGGGGACCCAACCGACGACTGTCGCGGTGAAGACGCCTTGCCGATCCGACTCGAACCGGCCCGGCTGATGACTCGCCTGGAACGCGATTTCCCCTTCGTCGTCGCAGAAATGGAAGAAGGGCGACCAGCCGGCCGGCAGCGGGGCGTCGGCCTGCCAGCGGACGGTGAATTCCAGCTTGCGGTCCGCGTTGGGACGCATCTCGACCACCGACACGCGGATCGGCAGCGGCCCGCCCATGTCGGCTCGGCCATTGACGTAAACCCGATCTGGCGAGCGAGCCATTTCGACGATGAGTCCACCGCGCCGGGCAATCGAGGCCTCGACCGTGCCCTTGCCATCCTGAATGGGCGATCGGGCGAGAAAACCATACGGGGGCAGCACCGTGCCCTCGACGGTCCAATCGGCCGAGCCGCGGTTGACCCACACCTCGCCGCCGCCCGACCAACGAACGTGCTGCCGGTGCAAGTCGCCCTCGACGTACTCGACCGATTCGATCCGCCGCAAGGCGAGTGCCCGACCCAAATCGCCCAAAAGCCAGAATTTGCGCACCACGTCGGGCCCGAAGGCTTGGGAGGCCATGCCGGGGTGGCCGGTGAGGACCTCGGTCGAGATGTAGTCGTCGCTGTAAATGCCATGTTCTCGCGGGTCCAACCCGCCCTCGTAGCGGCCCGGGTAGCCCGCCCCGTGCAAGATGAAGCGATCGTGGTGAGCGGCGTCAAGCCAAGGGGTGCGTTCGGCGTCGCCATGGGGAATGTCCCAGACCGTCCACCGGTGACGGCCGTGCGTTCCCGGCTTTCCCACCCGGAGGTGGTTCGTCGTTGCCCCGTCGAGCCAGCCGATCAACTGGTCGTGGCCGCTCTCGGAAATCTGCGGGGCATGGTTGCCCAGCAGGTCGCGAATCCAGGCAAAGTGTTCGCCCCAGCGGTTGCGGGTGAAAAGGCGATCGACGAACTTGCCGTCGCTCGTCCAATAGTCGTAGGGACCGGCGCTGGACCAGACGTCGATGAAGTACGCCGTGGGCTGGAGTCCATCGCGGATCCATTGGAGATTCCGCCTCAAAAAAGGCTCGATGCTGTCGGCGCGGTAGCGATACGACTGGGCCTTGCGTCCCTCGTTGAGCCACGCGCGGACCGGCGTGCCGTCGGCGTGGAAGGCGATCTGCTTCTCGTAAGAGAATCCTTCGGCGTCGGGATAGAAGTCGATGTAGTTGTCGTGCAAGGCGAAGGGCACGCCCGCCTGGCGGCAAGTCTCGACGAGCAGCTTCATGTCGTCGAGCGTGCCCAGGTCGGGGTTGGGGGGATAGATGTCGGGCAGGCGGTAATCGTAGCCCCACCGCTGCCAGTTGTGGAAGATGACCATCGAATCGGTCAAGCCGTAGCGGAAGGCGCGTCGCAGGGCCTCGGCCGTCTCGCGGTAGCGGCCGCCCCAGAGGTCGAACACGAACCGCCCGGCCGCGTTCTTCACCCCGCCCGCCGGCTTCAACCCGTTGGTCTCGCGCCAGCCCTTGACCGCTTCCCACGCGTTGCCCGCCGGGATGAGCGTCATCGTCGAAGCGTGCGGCACGTGGAGCGAATAGCGGCGAGCGTCGGGCTGGACGTCGAGATGCTCGGGCGGCACGTTCACCCCCTGGACCAACGAGATCCCGCCGGCGAAATCAAAACCCACGAACGACGTGGCCAACCGATGGCCGTCGAAGCCCAAGCGGAACGGTCCCGGATCGCGGATCACGTTGCCCACCCCGGCGTAGACTTGCCGGGCCGTTTCGCTCCAGGGACCGCAAGCCGCGTCCTCGATGCGGACGTGCAACCAGGGCCGCGGAAGCGGGGCGTTTTCCAAAGAAAACCGCACGCGGAGCACGCCCTGCTCCACGGCGAGGACGCCGACAAGATCAAAGGTCCCGAAATCCCCGGCGAACCGGTGCCGGACCTCGTGCCGCGCGGTCGCCGTCTTGGCATGGATGACCTCGGCTTCCTTGAGCACGACGGGCGAGCGGGGATCGTCGAGGCGAAGGCCCTGCACGCGGACTTCAAAGCCGCGGAAACACAGCCGCCGCTGGTCGTCGCGAAAGCCGATCACGCTGTCCAACAGTCCGCGCCGCCCCGGCCAAACACGAACCGAAAACTCCTTTCCACCCCGTCCGACACGGCCGAGGAGCCGGGAGCCAACGTCGTCCTTGGGCGGGAAGGGCGGCGGCTCAGGCGGCGTGCCGGCGGTGAGCGCCGGTTCGGCCCAAAACGATTGGTCCCAGCCCGTGTTGTTCCTTGGGCCCGGATGGGATTCGAGTTGCAGCCGCACGGTTCGGCCCGCAAACGCGGTCAAATCGGCCTCGCCCGGCTCCCACGTCTTCGCCGCGCTGTGCCGCTCGAAGATCACTTTGCCGAGTTCCCCTGCCGGGGCGTCCACCGGCAATACGCGGACGCGGAAGGTCACGCCGTCGCTCTGGCCGTCGGGCACGATCGCCGTGGCGAACGAAAGGCGCAAACGGGAACTCTTGGGCAAGGCGATCGGGTACTCGGCCACGACCGTGCCGACCAGGCCATCGCGGTACGGCGGATGGAGGGCCACGACCTCGCGGGTCTGGCCGGCGAGCGTCTGCTGGCGGACGCCGAAGGAACCATGGGTCCGCGGCTCCGATCCCTGCCACCCGACCGGCATCGTCTTCGGCGACTCCTTGAACACGGCCACCACCGCCCGCGCACTGGACAATTGCCACAAGGCCAGTTCGCCGCCGTCGGGCAGCGGAAACGGCCTCCACTGGGCGGCCGGCGCGGGCCGTGGAGTCCGCGGCAGCTTGGTCTGCAAGATCAAGATGGGGTGGGCCGTGAGTTCCTTGCCATCCACGTTGAACCTGGCAAAGGCGTGGATCGGGTAATGACCGCTGTACGTGCCCTGGCCGGCGACGACCTGAAACTCGCGGGCCGTCTTCTCGCGGGCGCCGACCGAAAACTTCACCGGCCCGGCCGGCTCGACGCGCCAGCGGTCGATGACCCGGATTTCGACCACGCCTTCCAAAGCCCGTTCGTGGCGGCTTTCAAGCACCACGCGGACCTTCTGGGGCACGTCGATTTGCGTGACCTCCTCGGGCCCTTCGATCTTCACCGTAAGCGGACCGGCAGTGTCGATCGGTGGATTGTACGCGAGGGAAATAGCGGGCGACCAGAACAGTCCCAGCCAAGGGCCGCGACCAGCAGGGGCACCCATCGTTCGTGGCAATGCGATGGTCATGCGCAGCTCCTCTTCAGCGGTGGGGGAACCGCGCAACAATATAGCAGCCTGCCGGCCGACGCAACAAGCTTGGGCGGATGGCGTCCGTCCGCGGGACGATCGACGGACCATGGTCCATGGACCACGGACCACGGACTGCGGACCGCTCGCGAGCTTGCTTCCGCATCGCGCGCGCCGACCGAGCATCGCGCCGCTGGCGAGGACGCGTGTCTTAGAACTCGAATTGCAGCCCGGCAAACGCCCCGTGGATCAGCAGGCTGCCGTTCGACTTGATCCTGTCGAGCGAGGCGAAATCGACGACGTCGTTGGGAATCTGGTGGTCCGCCAGGCCCATGCCGGTCGCGGCCAGCAAGCGGTAGCCAGCCACCGCGGACCAATGGGGAGCGAATTCCCAGTCGACGCCCACGTCGATCTGGCTGAGGACGGCGAAGACGTCGCGGTCGACGTCAACCGGGTAGGTGCGGGTGATTCCGCTGCCGGGCGTTGGATTGCCGCGGATGAAATCGCCGCGGTAGGCGTCGAATCGGGCATCGATGTGATTGTTGTAGATGCCGAACTTCGGGGTGGCGAAGATCCGCAGCGTCCGGGCGAGGTGGAACCCGGTGTCGATTCCAAACTGGAAACCAATCAGATTGTTGATGACGCGATCGCTGAAGTAGGCCTCGTCGGTCAGGCTGCCGCCCCACGCGCCGCCGGCGGCCAGGCCGCCAAAGGTCAATTCCTCGCGAAAGACAACATAGCGGACGCCAGCCAAAAGCGTGAAATCAATCGGAGCGAAGCCACAGGCATCGAAAACGTCGGAGCTTCGGACTAGGCTGACCTCGGCGCTTTCGAGGCGATTGACGCGGGCGACCCGATGCCCCGCGGCGTTGTTGAAAAACGAATTCCCGTTGACGCCGGCGAACTCGATCTGGTTGACCGCCAGGGGAGTGTCCACGCCGCCGGGGAGCGACGCGGCGGAAAAGCCTCGGAACCTGTCGATCGTCCAGTAGCCGCCCTCGATGCCCCAATTCTTGTTCGCGCCGAACCGGAACCCGATTTTCGCGTCGTAGCCGCCCCGCCAGTCCACGTCGGCGTCGGTGGTCCGCATCAACCACTCGCCCGTGCCCGGATTCACCGTCGTGGCCACGCCGTTGGCGCGGTCGCGGGTGAAGATCAGGCCGTAGGCCGCGGCATACCAAGTGGGCCGGTAGGTGGGATCGCACTCGTAACCACACAAGGCGTCCCAAAAGGAAGAGCCAGTTCCGAAGCTGGGGCCATAACCTGAATCGTCATACAAAGGTCCCCCGTTTGTGGCGGAAGGCTGGTGCGCTCCTGAAGGCCCTTGGCGTTGCGTGGCGGGAGTGCCCGGCAAACCACTTCCCGACGGGTTGGCCGCCGCCACTCGGTATCCAGACGGACGCTGGGCGGGATTGCCTGGATAGCCCTGCCCCGGCCGCTGAGGGCGATAGCCGTTCTGGCCCGGTGGATACGGCCCTGCCGCGTACCCGCCGGACGGATGTGGCAAAGGTTGCAACGGCGCATAGTGTGGGTACTGGGACGGGGTGTACAGAGGAGATGGGATAGGTTGGGAAAACTGGGTAGGCAGTTGGGGTTGATACTGAGTTTGCGGGTAAGCCGACAGGCCGCCCTCGACGCTAGCTGTAGGGCCGTATCCCCCATAAGGCGAGGCTTGCGGATAAACCTCGGGACCGCCTGTGGCCGGGCCCAACGGGAGCATCTCCGGGGCGCCGTAAAGTCCTTGACCAAGGGCATTCGCCGCCATCCAGCTTACCGCGGCAACTACCAAGCAGCATGTTCGAAGCCGCCTCATCGTCAGACTCCGTTCGTCAGAGGCCATTTCACCCTTCTGAATCCATCGTCCCGTCGTTTCGGAAGATTCGCTAAAACCGATTCGCCGCAGCGGGATTCGACCGGCACAGCGCGACGTTATGCGATTCCTTCGGCGTTTTCCGTGAAGGCGGTTTTCACCCAACAACCGGTTTTTTCGGTAAAGCTGTAACCCGCCTCCCGATCCGGACGTTTTGGCGAACGGCAGCTTCCCCGACCAATACGGGCAAGATGCCCGCGCTCCACGGAGGACTCGGCCGAAACGCCGTCCGCGAATCTGGGAGCGCGGGCGTCCCGCCCGCAAGTGATTGAGCGCCGGCGTCTCGCCCGCCATGACCAATACGGGCAAGATGCCCGCGCTCCACGGAGGAATCGGCCGAAACGCCGTCCGCGAATCTGGGAGCGCGGGCGTCCCGCCCGCAAGTGATTGAGCGCCGGCGTCTCGCCCGCCATGACCAATGCGGGCAAAATGCCCGCGCTCCACGGAGGACTCGGCCGAAACGCCGTCCGCGAATCTGGGAGCGCGGGCGTCCCGCCCGCAAGTGATTGAGCGCCGGCGTCTCGCCCGCCATGACCAATGCGGGCAAAATGCCCGCGCTCCACGGAGGAATCGGCCGAAACGCCGTCCGCGAATCTGGGAGCGCGGGCGTCTCGCCCGCAAGTGATTGAGCGCCGGCGTCTCGCCCGCCATGACCAATGCGGGCAAGATGCCCGCGCTCCACGGAGGAATCGGCCGAAACGCCGTCCGCGAATCTGGGAGCGCGGGCGTCTCGCCCGAAATTCACCAACGCACCGACAAGCCCCGTGAACGGGGCTTGAGGTTCGCCACGGCGCCGAAACCCCGACCCGGCGTAAACGCCGGGCCGAAGACCGCCTCCGGCGGACAAGGCCCGTCAACGGGCCTTTGGATTGGCCGATTCCCTAACGCGGCCACGGCGGACAAGGCCCTTCAACGGGCCGTCGCGAAGGTATCGGACCCAATGCCGCCAGAGCGAGAATGCCCGGCAACGAGCGTCGGCCTTGGCCGGTTCCCCACAACGCGGCCCCCATCCGCGACCAAAAAGTCGTACACGCGTACAACTAGGCAAAGCCCCAGAATTTCTCGGAAAAAAATGGCTGATGTGTACACTACTGGACAACATGCGCGCACGCCGCGGGCATGTGACGAACCAAGACCGTCAAGGTGTGTGGGAAGCTGAAAAAACGGCGAGAAGGTCCTTCCCAATCGTCTCCGCTCCAATTCGGTCGCTTCCGTCGAACAAAGCCGATTCCGCCCGTTTGACCGACATAGTCGGCAGAACCGTTGCTTTTTGTCGGAGGCAGACGGGGAAGACCGGCGCGGATGGGCGAGATATTGCCGGTTGGGAGGCATGATTCGCAACCGCGCGATATGTTTGGATTGGACCGCGCCTTCCATGGGTCTGTCGTTGGCGGGCTGCTTCCGGCCGGAAGCGGATTGCCCTGGTCTAGTGGGCTTGGCCGAGAAAAATGGTGCGGGGAAACGATCACGCCGATGTTTGTTCAAAGCATGAGGAGGGGCTGCCATGTCGCAAGGTTTGGAAACGGGGCCTGAGACCTTCGTGGACCGCCGCAATTATCACGTGGGTTGCGAGCCGCCAGGCGTCGAGCGTCGGCAATTCGCGAACAGCTACCACGAACTTTCCTCAGAAGCCCGCGAGCTGGCCCAGGCCATCGACAGCTACAAAATACGTCATCGTCGGCGGTTCATCAACGCCGAGGAATTGCTGGCGGTGATCAAGTCGCTGGGCTACCACAAAGACTGAGACGCCATCAAGAACCTCTCTGAGCGAGGAGGCGCAACGTTCCACGTTCGCGGCCCAAGGCGACGCAACGCTCTAGTTCCCACGGCGCTATTCGCCCGCCGTGGTCCGGCCCGTGGCCACGTCGAACTCGTAGATCGCCGGCACGAGCATGGCGGCCGTTGTGAACCCGTAGGAAGCGGCGATTACCAGGAACACGCCCAGGGTCTGGTTCAGAAACAGGCTGGTGATGGCGTAGAAGGTGGCGAACGGGCAGAGGAACGAAGCCAAACCGATCGCCGTCGAGGGGTTTCTCGCTCCCAAGGCCACGTAGAGCCCCACTCCGCCGCCGACCATGAACGCCAGGAACGGCTGCAACTGGGCCTCGAACGATCCGCTGAACACGACCATCATCCACATGCAGGTGGCGACGCCCAAGAACAAGAAGAACACCGTGCCCAGGCTGGTGGCGATGGCGGTCCTCGAATTGGCATAGTTCATCCCGGCGTGAACCCCCAGCATGGCCACAAAGCCGTCCAGGACCGCCAGTCCGCCCAACAGATAGACCAGATTCTCCAGGCTCAACGCCTTGATCCACCAGAGATAGACGCACAAGAGCATCGGCAGCAGCACCATCTCCTTGGTGTTGTAAAGCACGCCTCCGAGCTTGCCATAGACGATTTCCTTGGGCGTCAGGTCGCTGACGAGGAGCAGATCCAACGCCGGCGCGTCGCGCTCGCTGGTCAGCGAGGTCACGGCCTGTGCGTTGATAAGCACCAGGCTCATGAGGAACAACGGGGCAAGGACGGTAGCGGCCGCGGCCCGCGTGATCGGCTGCCCGGTGGATGCCAGCCACCACAGGCTTGCGGCGGCCAATCCAAAAAGCAACAGATAAGCAAGTCGGATCGCCAGCATCTTGCGCCCGTAGGCCCAAGTGCACATTTCCCGCCAAATCACCGGATTGTCCCACACCGGGCGGCTCTTGCCTGGCCGCCGAGCCTGCGTCGCATCGGCTGCGCCCGTCGCGCCGTGCGTGGAAGGTTGCCCGCCCAAGCCTTGGGCGGCCTGCTTTGCCTCCTGAGCCAGGTCGTATTCCGCGCCCCAAATGCTGGCCCTCCGCCACGTTTCGTCTTCGCGGCGGAAGGTTTGCGCCTGCCGCGAGGGATTCCAGCGGCGGACCATGGCAATGGCCACGCCGTTGAGAAGTGCCGTTAAAGCGATCGAGACCGCCAGAAACCCGTGAACCGGTGTCCCGAGGATTCCCAAGCGAGGATGGGCGTCGACGTAGGGGCGTGTGGCTTCGAGCACCGCCTCCCAGGGGCTTAGCATGGCCGCCCAGAGATCGCACGAGATTCCCGCCCATGCCGCGCCGAAAAACCCCGCCGCCAGCATCCTTCCCGCCGCCAGCCAGAGCACCAAAACCAGCATCGTCGAGGCCAGGGATTGGTAAGTTTTCTCCCGCCACAACGCGAGGGTCGAGCCGAGGCTGCCGCACACCAGCACCGCGGCCAAGGTGACGGCGTACACGCGGCCAATCTGGCTGAACGATACGCCGCCAAAGAGCGTCGACAGCATGAACACCGGCAGCGCCGTGGCCAACAACATCAAGACTTGCAGCAGGCTTGCCAAGAGTTTGCCCAACACCAGTTCGCTGTTGGTCAATTTGGTCAACAGCAGGAGGATCAACGTCTGGCGGTCCTTTTCCTGAGCGACGGCGCTAGCCGCCAAGAGGGCTGAAAAGAACGAGGCCACGGCCAATTGCAGCGGGGCGAGGAGCTGAAACAAGCTCATCCCGAATCGGGCGAAATCGCCAAGATCGCGGACCAACTGCGTTCCCGTGAGCACCAGCCACGCCGTGCTCATTAAGACCAGCAGGGCCAGTCCGTAGGCGACTCGGGCTACATAAGTCTTCGTTCTTCGGGGGGAGAGAACCAACTCGCGAGTAAATACCGGCCCGATGAACATGGTGCGATGAAGAAGCCTTTCACCAACCTGGAAGGGGGAATTCAACCCGGCTACTGGTTAGAGATCATTGTGCCTGATTGTGGGAACTTTTACCACCCGCCGGTGTCTGCGACGTGCCTCGATCTGGACCCTGAGGACGTTGTCTGCGAAGAACAAGCCTGCCCATCTTGTGGAAATGCCGCCACGAAACAAATGGGGCACCCTCTAGGGGAAGGCAGCCATCCCTTTTGACCGACAGGCTTCTTCGACAAGCCGGCTTGCTGGGAGACTTTACGGGCCGGAGGCGGCATTTGTTCCCTTGGCAAAAGGCCAGCGGCGTCAAAGCGAGCGGGTACCAGGCCAGTATCTCTGAAACGACGCCCCTGAACCGGCAAACACGACGCGAATCCCCACCTGCGATTGGTTACCGTATAGTTCCTTAGCATCATTTATTTCCCGGCACGGGCCTTGGCTGCTTACCATCGCAAACAACCGCTGGACAAGATGGTCGCACCGCGCGGGAATCCAACCGCAGAATCTGCCCCATCACGCAGGCAGGAGGAGGAATCGGCAGTTCTATACTCCGCGCGGCCGAATATGAGTCCTTCAGCGGGTGCTTCGGATTGACGACCAGGTTCCCGTAGAGGCCGTCGGCCCGCAAGGCGACCGCCGTCAGGCGGCCGATGCGGTCGCGGTAGCTCCGCCGCGGTCCATCGACGTGGTCAATGTTTACGGGGCACCCTTCGTATAGGCTCCGCGCGTCCGCCAAGGCCCGCGGCGAGTAGCTCCGCCCATTGGCGCTTTCCAGGCCAAGAATCTTGACCCCGGAAATCACGCTCCGTTCGCGATCGACCCGGAGCGCCACGCCGCGGCACGAGGCGTATTCGAGAAGCGTTTCCAGCGAGGAGCGCCCGCGGTCATCCTTGGCCCATCCCTGGCCGCAGGCGTCTCCGGTTCGCGTCGTCGTGCTCATGGGCTTGGAAAACAAATCGGGCCCGACAGAAACCACCCTGGGGTGACTCCTGCCGGGCCCGGTTGTTCCGATACCCGACGACTTTCCGATCCTGGCTCCTATCCAGGATCAGCGCTGGAACCGAGGCGGTCGGGAGTCGTTCCGCCGCGGACCTTCATGGCCGAATATACCTAGGCCGCCGCCGGTGTCAAGTTTTTTCCTGAAATTTTGGCGGCTTCACCCTTCCCTCGTACCTCCGCAGGACGGATTGGACAACCCCTCGCTCGACGGACATTTCCAGGGCCACCGATCCGAAGAAATCCCTGCGCCCCACGTCGTCGAGTAATTCATCGAGAACCCGATGCGCCCATGGCCGCATGGCGTCGGCCTGGGCATGGTCCGCCTTCCGTGATTCGCTCATCACCACCTCCTTGCTCATCCTCCATCCGCCTTTGTCGTGTCCAACGTTTCCAAACTACCAATTTCGATCCAGCCAGTCTGGCGCTACGCCGTAATCCTCTATGCGGGCAGGAATCGGGGCGCAGTGGTGCATTTCAAGGATCTTCCCGCCCGTCTTGTGGGCCAGTTTCATCAAAAACAACGTGGCCTCGTATTCGGTAAAAGGATGCGTG